>Ga0209711_10005305_pt1 | contig 10089 bp, 9 predicted proteins | sample ArcticOcean_MG_C_7_FD_187441 | JGI IMG/M metagenome (GOLD analysis project Ga0209711, IMG submission 187441) | Marine microbial communities from western Arctic Ocean - ArcticOcean_MG_CB11_88 (SPAdes) (version 2) | ecosystem: Environmental > Aquatic > Marine > Oceanic | place: Arctic Ocean... | reverse complement strand
TTGTAGCGTCAAAGTGCAGAGCAACAGCTGACGGAAGCTGAAGTTACAACGGCCCTTTTGGCCACCGCCCAAGCAGAGTTACAAAAGTCAGAACAAATTTCAACCGAAGCGCAACGGCAAATGGTTGTTTTAAGCGAATCTGTGCGTGAATTGCAGGCTCAAATCGGTGGACTGCAATCCATATTAGGCGATTACCGCAGCCGGGATGAGAAAAATAATGTCAAAATAACGAATTTGGGGAGCGACCTGAATATGGCGTTGGCACAAGCGGCTTCTGAGGCCCGCAAGAGCCTTGCGCTGGAGGCCGTTGAAAAAAAGCTTCTTGCAGAGGAAGCGGCCCGTCTGGCCATCGAGGCGAAATCTCTCGAGCAGTATAAATCTGACTTCTTTGGACGGATGCGTGGCTTGCTAGAAGGGATTGAAGGGGTACGTATTGTTGGGGATAGATTTGTATTTTCCTCTGAGATTTTATTTCCTTCTGGCGGGGCGGAACTGTCAGCTGTTGGTAAACGTGAAATTGCGAAAATATCAACACTATTGCAGGAAATTGCTGCACAGATGCCTCCTGGTATTGACTGGATTTTGCAGGTTGATGGCCACACTGATGATCAGCCGTTGTTGGCTGGAAGTAGCTTTCAAAGCAACTGGGAGTTGAGCCAAGCTCGTGCTTTGTCAGTTGTCTTGCTGCTAGTTAATGAGGAAAATATGGAACCGCGTCGCTTGTCGGCCAATGGGTTTGGAGAGTTTCAACCTTTGAATACAGAAAATACTCGCGCTGCTCGGGCGCAAAACCGTCGCATAGAGTTAAAGCTTACAGAAAAGTAAGGTTTCGTGGATAAAAGGCTGCATCTTGTTTTATATGCAACCTAAATTTTTCTGAATTTCCTTTGGCTTATTCGGCAGTGAGCAGCGGCGGCTTAGTCGTTTTATTGGTAATCCTTGCCTTTTGCGGCTCTTCTATATGCAGTTCTAGCTCTCCAGATTTGACGCCTACCTTCACGTTTCCACCTTTAGTTAATTTGCCAAACAGCAATTCCTCAGCCAATGGTTTTTTGATGTGTTCTTGGATCACCCGGCCTAACGGACGTGCGCCCATCTTGTTATCATAGCCCTTGTCGCCAAGCCAATCTGCGGCAGCTTTCGTGATTTCGATTGTGACATTGCGGTCCATCAGTTGAGCTTCGAGTTGTAACACAAACTTTTCAACCACTTGCGCAATTACGTCACGGCCAAGCGGCGCAAAACTCACAACCGCATCTAGACGGTTGCGGAATTCCGGTGTGAAAGTACGTTCGATGGCGGCAGTGTCTTCACCTTCGCGGCGATCACGGCCAAAGCCAATGGCGGCTTTTGACATCTCTGAAGCCCCGGCGTTGGACGTCATAATCAGCACCACATTGCGGAAATCCGTGGTGCGACTATTATGATCGGTTAGTTTTCCATGATCCATTACTTGGAGCAGAATGTTGAATACATCTGGATGCGCTTTCTCGATTTCGTCCAGTAACAATACGCAATGTGGATTTTGATCTACACTATCTGTTAACATCCCCCCCTGATCAAAGCCAACGTAGCCGGGAGGGGCGCCAATCAAACGGCTGATGGCGTGTTTTTCCATATATTCTGACATGTCAAAGCGGATAAGTTCTACGCCCAAACCATCTGCTAATTGCTTGGCCACTTCGGTTTTTCCAACACCTGTTGGGCCAGCAAAAAGGTAATTTCCAATGGGTTTCTCTGGTTCTCGCAACCCGGCTCGGGCCAATTTTATTGCTGATGCTAACGTCTCAATGGCAGGATCTTGACCGAATACTACTCGCTTCAACCCGGCCTCAAGATCGCGGAGAACTTCCGCGTCATCTTTGGATACAGTTTTTGGGGGAATGCGTGCAATTTTAGCAACTACAGTTTCGATCTCTTTGACACCAATGGTTTTACGGCGCTTGCTATCGCTCAGCAGGTGTTGAGCTGCACCGGCTTCGTCGATCACATCAATAGCTTTGTCGGGCAACTTGCGGTCGTTGATATAGCGCGCTGCCAGCTCGACTGCAGTTTTGATGGCGTCAGCTGTATATTTAACATCGTGATGTTCTTCGAAATAGGGCTTCAGGCCTTTGAGAATTTTAATGCTATCTTCCACCGAAGGTTCCGCAACATCAATTTTTTGAAACCGGCGCGCTAAAGCGCGATCTTTTTCGAAATGTTGGCGGAATTCTTTGTAGGTGGTTGAGCCCATGCAACGTAGTTTCCCGCCCTGTAAAGCCGGTTTGAGCAGGTTTGACGCATCCATCGCGCCGCCGGAGGTTGCACCAGCACCAATCACTGTGTGAATTTCATCGATGAACAGAACCGCATCTTCGTGATCCTCCATTTCCGTCATCACAGCTTTGAGGCGTTCCTCAAAATCCCCCCTATAGCGTGTTCCAGCAAGTAGAGAGCCCATGTCCAAGGAATAAATTGTGGTTTTTGAGAGGATAGCAGGAGTTTGGCCTTGGGTTATTTTGCGAGCGAGACCTTCCGCAATGGCGGTTTTGCCAACACCAGGGTCGCCTACCAAAAGTGGGTTGTTTTTGCGGCGGCGGCAGAGCACTTGAATGCACCGCTCCACTTCTAGATCGCGGCCAATCAGTGGGTCTACATCCCCTTGAATAGACTTTGCATTTAAATCAACGCAATATTTTGCCAACGCACTTTCTTTTTCCGCGGTTTCTCCCGCTTCACCTTCAAACATGGAGCCTTCCTCATCGGCGCCGACAATTGGGCGACTTTCTACAAAGTCAGGATCCTTGGCTACCCCATGTGCAATGAAATTAACCGCGTCGTAACGGGTCATTTCTTGTTCCTGTAAAAAGAAGGCGGCATTGCTTTCGCGTTCGGCGAATATTGCAACCAAAACATTGGCGCCGGTTACTTCAGTGCGACCCGATGATTGAACATGTATCGCGGCACGTTGGATTACCCGCTGAAAAGCGGCTGTGGGCACTGCTTCTGAGCCATCAGCTTCGCTGATTAACGTGGATAGGTCATCCTCGATAAAATCCACAAGGCTTTTGCGTAGAAATTTTACATCCACCGAGCATGCCCGCATTACTTTTGCAGCGTCGGGCTCGTCCAACAGTGCCAGAAGTAAATGCTCTAAGGTCGCTAATTCATGTTTACGCGCATTTGCTGCGGCTAAAGCTTCATGAATGGCATTTTCCAAAGTTGACGAAAATGATGGCACGCGACGCTCCTTAGTTTTATTCGATCAATTTGACCGCTCTCAGTTATAGACTTCGGCTTTCTTCAACAACCTTCAAGGGGCAATATGCATTTTATGTTCCAAAACGCTCAACATTACCGATTTATGATCAAATATTTACTAGAAATTGTCCTTCAACTCCCTAATTGTAGCAAAAATTTCGGCTGGTTTTCTGCCGCTCATGCCAATCGAGGCTTGAAGGGCGGGATCATCAGCGCGCAAAAACGGGTTTGTTTTCAGTTCCAGGCTTAAAAGGCTTGGAACTGTGAAGCGGCCTGCGGCACGATAGGTGGCAATCTCCTCAGCACGGATGGCAATGGCCGAATTTTCCTCCCCCAAGGATAATGCGAAGGCCATGTTGTTGGCTGTGTATTCATGACCAGAATAGACTAGCGTATTGCTTGGTAAGGCACGCAATTGTGAGAGGCTTTGCCACATTTGGGCTGCGGTACCTTCAAAAAGGCGCCCACATCCCATGGCCATCAGGCTGTCGGCAGTGAATAGCGCGTTAATATCTGGCATGTGCAAGGCGAGGTGACCAAGTGTGTGGCCTGACACATCAAATATTTTTCCCTTAACCCCACAAAGTTGGACGGATTGGCCAGGTGAGAGAGCTTCGTCCAATGGTGGAAGGCGATGGGCATCGGCTTTGGCGCCAATTACACGGCACCTAGCTTGGCCAAGCTGGGTGCTAAGGGTTGTTTTAAGGTCGTTTAAACCATCAATGTGGTCCCAATGATGGTGGGTTAAAAATACCTCAGTAACAGTGGCGCCAAGCTCTGCAATTTTAGAAATAATTGGGCCTGAATCTGGAATATCCACAATTGCGGCTGTACCAGTTGCACTATTGTGGATCACATAGGCGTAATTATCAGAAAGGCAGGGGAGCGTATAAACATTGACTGTTGAATTTACCATGGTGTTTTCACTTCTATTGTTTGCTAGTATCTCAGAAATCATAATCTATGAGGATTGAACTGCAATGCATTTAGATGTGCGCGAATTGAGGACCTTTTATTATAAGTCTGCTCTTGGCAGGTCAGTACAACATACTGTTCAAGAACAGGTTAATAGCTTGTGGCCAAATACTAAGCGTCAAATTGTTGTGGGTTATGGTTTTGCAGTTCCTTTGTTGGAGCCTTTTTTGGAAGACGCACGTCGCGTTACCGCCCTAATGCCAGCGCGGCAGGGTGTTATGCATTGGCCGGCAGGCGCACCAAACTGTTCTGTTTTATGTGAAGAAACCCGCTGGCCTGTAGAAACCGGATCTGTAGATAAATTGTTGGTACTACATGGCTTGGATACCTCTGAGCACTCTGCCGCTGTGCTTGAAGAATGTTACCGAGTTTTGGAGCCTGCGGGGCGCGTCATTTTTATCGTGCCCAATCGCGCTAGCCTCTGGTCCAGACGTGAGGGCACGCCGTTTTCATTTGCCCGGCCCTACACTGCAGGGCAACTAGAGTCGCGGCTAAAATGGCATGGTTTTTTGCCCGAGCACCATGTGACTGCGCTGTATCAGCCACCCTGGTCTAGTCGGTTCTGGCTTCGTATGGCAGGGCCGCTAGAAAGAGTTGGGCAAAGTATTCCCGCATGGCGCGGGGGCGGGGTTTTGATTTTGGAAGTAAGTAAGCAGGTGCCTAGGCCGCGGCGACCCGGTTTGGGCCAAATCATTTCGCGGCCCTTAGGTCTTCTCAAGGGCATCAAATCCCCGGACCCCGCTTAAACAGGCTCTGAAAGGGGCTTAACGTGAGGTGGATTCGTTAGTTTTAGAGGGTATGGTTGCGGCACAAAGGGTCGCACCCAAGCCAAAACCTTATATTTCTTTGGTTTTTCTATCAAACTTTGGCCGTCATTAGCATTGCGGGACGTTAAAGGCTCTGCTACACCGCGGCAGATTTTGCTGCCATACCTATATGGCGCCTACACACGCCTTTGTCTGACACCATGTATCAGACGGGCCAGTATCGAGAGGGTTGTCTTTGTCCGAATCAGCATCGATCTCGTCTGGTATTGCAAGCCGCTATGCAACAGCGGTGTTTTTGCTTGCTAAAGAAGACAAAAAATTGAAGCCGTTGGAGGCTGATGTGGATGCATTGGACGGTGCTTTGACGGGAAGTGCTGATTTACGCGCTCTGGTGACATCGCCATTATATTCACGCAAAGAGATGGGGCAGGCGATTTCGGCTGTTGCCAAAAAAATGAAGCTTCAAACAACCATGGTTAACACGCTCGCACTGATGGCCGACAAGCGCCGTCTATTTATACTACCAAGCTTGTTGACAGCTTTGCGGGCTCGCATTGCAGACGATAAAGGTGAAGTGACTGCCGAAGTCACTTCAGCCAAGGCGTTGACCAAAGCACAGGCCGCAAGTTTGGCTAAAACGCTCAAGGCCCAATTGGGACTTGATGTGAAAATCAAAGCGACCGTTGATGACAGCCTAATAGGCGGTCTTGTCGTTAAAGTTGGCTCGAAGATGATTGATACGTCGATCCGCTCCAAGCTGAATGCACTTCAGAACAAAATGAAAGAGGTCGGATAAATGGCGATCGAAGCTGCAGAAATTTCTGCGATCCTGAAAGACCAAATTAAGAACTTTGGGCAAGAAGCCGAAGTAGCCGAAGTAGGCCGCGTCCTTTCCGTTGGGGATGGAATCGCGCGTGTATTTGGTTTGGATAACGTTCAAGCCGGTGAAATGGTTGAGTTTCCAGGCGGCATCCAAGGGATGGCGCTCAACTTAGAGGCTGACAACGTTGGTGTTGTTATCTTTGGCACAGACCGAGACATTAAAGAGGGCGATACAGTCAAGCGTACAAAGGCGATTGTGGATGTTCCTATTGGTCCAGAACTACTTGGCCGTGTTGTTGACGGCTTGGGTAATCCTTTGGATGGCAAAGGTCCAATCAAATCCAAGCTCCGCAGCCAAGCTGACGTTAAAGCTCCTGGCATCATCCCGCGTAAATCTGTGCATGAGCCTATGGCGACTGGTTTGAAATCTGTTGACGCTATGATCCCGATTGGCCGTGGTCAACGCGAATTGATCATTGGTGATCGTCAAACCGGTAAAACAGCTGTTGCACTTGATACGATCCTTAACCAAAAATCTTACAATGATGCGGCTAAAGACGATACAGGAAAATTGTACTGTATTTATGTTGCTATCGGGCAGAAACGCTCAACAGTTGCTCAGTTAGTTAAGAAATTGGAAGAATCTGGCGCAATAGAATATTCTATTATAGTTGCCGCAACTGCCTCTGATCCAGCCCCTATGCAGTTTTTGGCGCCTTATGCTGCGACGTCCATGGCTGAATATTTTCGTGATAACGGCAAGCATGCTCTTATCATCTATGATGATTTGTCAAAGCAAGCCGTGTCGTATCGTCAAATGTCATTGCTGCTTCGCCGTCCACCGGGACGTGAAGCCTACCCAGGTGACGTGTTCTACCTTCACTCGAGATTGTTGGAGCGGTCTTCAAAGTTGAACGAAGCCAATGGATCTGGCTCTTTGACAGCTTTGCCAATCATCGAAACCCAGGGTGGCGATGTATCAGCGTTCATCCCTACTAACGTGATCTCAATCACCGATGGGCAAATTTTCTTAGAAACAGAATTGTTCTACCAAGGTATCCGTCCAGCGGTAAACACAGGTCTGTCTGTTTCTCGGGTTGGCTCATCTGCTCAGACGAATGCGATGAAATCTGTTGCGGGTCCGGTAAAGCTGGAATTGGCGCAGTATCGTGAGATGGCAGCCTTCGCACAGTTTGGTTCTGATCTAGACACGGCTACCCAGCAATTGCTAAGCCGTGGTGCACGTTTGACTGAGCTGATGAAGCAACCTCAGTATTCGCCTTTATCCAATGCTGAAATCGTTTGTGTAATCTATGCCGGCACCAAGGGGTATTTAGATAAAATAGAAGTAACCGATGTCACTCGTTTTGAAGCAGGTCTGTTGGCTCATCTTCGTGGCAAGGCTAGCGATGTTTTGGCTATGATTACCAATGAAGATCCAAAAATCAAAGGTGATGCTGAAGCTAAGATCAAAGCTGCGCTGGATGATTTCGCCGCAGATTTCGCGTAAGGATACTGGCATATGCCTAACCTTAGTGACTTAAAAAACAGGATCGCGTCGGTCAAATCGACCCGCAAGATCACAAAGGCGATGCAAATGGTTGCCTCAGCTAAACTGCGCCGCGCACAAGATGCGGCGCAGGCTGGCCGCCCGTACGCAGAACGTTTCAACGCTATTATGGCTGGTTTGGCCGCTTCTGTTGGATCTTCTGAGGGTGGGCCAAAGCTGTTAACTGGCACTGGATCTGATCAAACCAATTTGCTGGTCGTTATGACCGCAGAGCGGGGTTTGTGCGGTGGCTTTAACTCTAATATTGTCAAGTTGGCTCGAATAGCTGCTAAAAAGCTATTGTCTGAAGGAAAGACCGTAAAAGTCCTTACTGTAGGAAAAAAAGGCCGCGAATCTCTAAAACGTGAATTTGGGGCCATGCTTGTAGACCATGTAGATTTATCCGATGTGAAGCGCGTAGGCTATGATAATGCTGCTACGATTGCTCATAATGTGCTGAGCCGGTTTGACACTGGTGAATTCGATGTAGCGAAGATTTTCTTTTCAGAATTTGTTAGCATCGTCAATCAAGTGCCAACCGAGCTACAGGTTATACCTGCGAAGTTTGAAGGTACTATTGAAGAAGGCACTGTCTACGACTACGAGCCAAGCGAAGAAGGCATTTTGGCTGATTTGCTTCCGCGCGCAGTTACAACGCAAATCTTCACAGCATTGCTTGAAAATGCGGCATCTGAACAGGGTTCCCGCATGTCAGCAATGGACAACGCCACACGAAATGCTGGTGAAATGATCGACAAGCTGACCATCAAATACAACCGATCGCGTCAGGCTAAGATTACTAACGAGCTTATTGAAATTATTTCGGGCGCAGAAGCGCTCTAAAACCCGGAGAGACAACATGGCAAATGCAAAAGGCAAAATCACCCAGGTGATCGGCGCCGTTGTTGACGTTCAATTCGAAGGCGACCTGCCACAGATTTTGAACTCTTTGACGACTGACAATAACGGTAAGAAGCTGGTGCTAGAAGTGGCCCAACACTTGGGCGAAGGTACAGTTCGCACCATCGCGATGGATGCTACTGAAGGTTTGGTTCGTGGCCAGGGGGTCGCAGACTCAGGAGGTCCCATCACTGTTCCTGTCGGTAGAGCAACTTTAGGTCGGATCTTGAATGTTGTGGGTGAGCCTGTCGACGAAGGTAAGCCTTTGGGCAAGACCGACCGTCGCAGCATTCACCAAGATGCACCTGCTTTCTCAGAACAATCTACTGAATCTGTAATTCTTGAAACTGGTATCAAAGTTATCGACCTTCTCGCCCCCTACACGAAAGGTGGTAAAATTGGTTTGTTTGGTGGTGCAGGTGTTGGTAAAACAGTTTTGATCATGGAATTGATCAACAATATCGCAAAGGTGCACTCCGGTGTGTCTGTCTTCGCTGGAGTTGGCGAGCGAACTCGAGAAGGCAACGACCTTTATCACGAAATGATCGAGGGTGGCGTTATTGTTCCTGATAAACTTGAAGACTCCAAGATTGCTCTTGTCTATGGCCAAATGAACGAGCCTCCAGGTGCCCGTATGCGGGTTGCGTTGACTGGTTTGACCCTAGCAGAACAATTTCGTGATGAAACTGGTGCTGATGTGCTATTCTTTGTTGATAACATTTTCCGCTTTACACAAGCAGGTTCTGAAGTATCAGCCCTTTTGGGCCGCATCCCTTCAGCGGTTGGCTATCAGCCAACACTAGCCACCGATATGGGTGCAATGCAGGAACGGATTACATCAACAAAGTCAGGTTCTATTACTTCTGTTCAAGCTGTTTATGTGCCGGCGGATGATTTAACCGATCCTGCGCCGGCCACCTCATTTGCGCACTTGGATGCGACAACTGTTTTGGACCGTTCGATCTCAGAAAAAGGTATTTACCCTGCCGTGGATCCCTTGGGTTCTACTTCGCGTTTGCTAGACCCTTTGATTATTGGTGACGAGCACTACAAAGTCGCAACTGATGTGCAACAAGTTCTGCAAAAATATAAATCTCTTCAAGATATTATTGCCATTTTGGGAATGGATGAGCTTTCTGAGGATGATAAAGTAGCCGTGGCGCGTGCGCGTAGATTGGAACGTTTTCTGTCACAGCCGTTCGACGTTGCCAAAGTGTTTACGGGATCTGACGGTGTTCAGGTTCCTTTGGAAAAAACAATTGCATCTTTTAAAGCAGTTGTGGCTGGTGAGTATGACCACCTTCCAGAAGGAGCATTCTATATGGTTGGTGATATCGACGACGTTGTCGCAAAAGCCGAACGTATGGCTGCGGATGCAGCCTAATGGCAGATACTATGAACTTTGATCTGGTAAGCCCTGAACGAAGCCTTGCTTCATTTGCTGCTACCGAGGTCCTGATACCAGGATCAGAAGGTGACATGACAGCAATGTTTAATCATGCCCCAATTTTGACCACTCTGCGGCCTGGTTTATTATTGGTTAGCTCTGCTGATGGAGTGAGTGAGTATGTTGTCACTGGCGGTTTTGCAGAGGTAACGCCTGAAGGGGTTACTGTCATTGCCGAGCGTGCGATGGTTAAATCTGACGTCACACAAGCGGATATGGACGGTATTGTCTCAATCGCGCAAGTGGCTTTGGACGGTGCCAATGAAGTTACGCAGGACGCTGCCATTAAAATGCATGCTGATGTAGTGGCCTTAGCCGCGGCTTTGGGACTTAACGCAGCTTAAATTATAATCTAAAAGTATTGAATTTGAGCCGCTATTGGGGTC
>Ga0209711_10005301_pt1 | contig 10095 bp, 6 predicted proteins | sample ArcticOcean_MG_C_7_FD_187441 | JGI IMG/M metagenome (GOLD analysis project Ga0209711, IMG submission 187441) | Marine microbial communities from western Arctic Ocean - ArcticOcean_MG_CB11_88 (SPAdes) (version 2) | ecosystem: Environmental > Aquatic > Marine > Oceanic | place: Arctic Ocean... | reverse complement strand
ACTTCCACGGCTCGGTAGCATTCGCTAAATAGCCGTCCGAAAGTAGCATTACTGGCGTGCGGTACTTCAGAGCGATACGGCAGGCCTCGATAGCTGCGTCGAAACACTGAGCCGGGCTGTATGACGCAATGATCGGCATCGGTGACTCGCCATGACGGCCGTACATCGCCATCATCAAGTCGGCGGCTTCGGTCTTGGTAGGCAAGCCGGTCGACGGACCACCACGTTGGATGTTGATCACCACAAGCGGCAACTCGAGACTGAGTGCAAGACCCATCGCCTCGCCCTTAAGCGCAACGCCTGGGCCGCTGGTTGTAGTCACGCCGATATGGCCGCCAAACGCAGCGCCGACAGCTGATGCGACCGCAGCAATTTCGTCTTCGGCCTGCAACGTACGAATGCCGAAGTGTTTCTTCGACGAGAGCTCGTGCAGAATGTCTGAGGCAGGCGTGATTGGGTAGGAACCCAAGAACATTGGAATGCCTGAAATATTCGAAGCGGCGACCAAACCCCATGACAGAGCGGTATTCCCGTCGATATTAGTGTAGGTGCCGGGTTCAAGCTTTGCCGGTTTGATTTCGACCTGGTGGGCACTCAATTCAGCAGTTTCGCCAAATGCATGGCCGGCCTTGAATGCTGCGGTGTTCGCCGCCACCACCTGTTCGTTCTTCGCGAACTTGGCCTTGATCCAGTCAAGCGTCGTATCAGTTGGCCGGCTGTACATCCATGACACCAGGCCGAGTGCAAAGAAGTTTTTCGAGCGGTCCGCATCCCGAGGCTTAATACCCAGCGGAGCACACGCCTCTTTGGTGATCGAGGTCATCGGCACCTTGATCAGGGTGTAGTTGGCTAGCGAACCGTCTTCGAGCGGATTCACGTTGATTGGATACCCAGCCTTGGCCAGGTTCCTCTCGTCGAACGTGTCCTCGTTCGCAATTATCGTGCCGCCTATGTCGAGTCGGTGCAGTTCGCTAGCCAGCGCAGCAGGATTCATTGCCACCAAGATGCTGGGAGCGTCGCCCGGCGTCGTGATGTCATGATCACTGATCTGCACTTGAAAAGCGGAAACACCCGCCAGCGTCCCTGCGGGAGCACGAATCTCGGCAGGGAAATCTGGCATAGTCGCCAGGTCATTGCCGAACATTGCGCTTGCACTGGTGAAACGATCCCCCGTGAGCTGCATTCCGTCGCCGGAATCACCGGCGAACCGGATGATGATGTGGTCGAGCGCCGAGGCCTCGAGATTAACCGGAGCTGTGTCGGTCACATTGTCCCTTCCCTATCGCACAAAGACAGCGGCACACTGTGCCATGTGTCATAACGTCCTTTGGGAAGTTAGTCGCTCCAACCACGTTAATTACAACACAGTCAAGAGTTCTCTGGTCTGCGCTCTGCCTGCACCCCTCTCAATGTTCGCTTGGCGGCGTCAACCGGCTGCAAGACTTGAGCTATGTCCACAGCTAACAACGTCATGCTCATCACCGGCGGCAGTCGAGGAATCGGGGCGGCAACTGCACTGCTGGCAGCCCAGAACAGTTGGGATGTCGCTATCAGCTATCACTCAAAACAAGACGCCGCTCAGGCTGTAGCCGCCCAGTGTCGCGAGTTCGGAGTCAACGCTTTTTCTCAACAGTGCGAGGTTGCCGACGAGAGTTCCGTCCTTGAACTGTTCACCAGATGCGACCGCGAACTCGGAACGTTGAGTTGCCTGGTGAACAACGCTGGCATCCTTTTTCCGACAGCTCGACTCGAAGATATGGAAGTTGATCGCGTTCGGAGGATGACCGAGGTCAACACAATCGGAGCGTTCCTGTGTGCACGCGAAGCGGTGCGAAGGATGGCTACTGATCGAGGCGGCCAGGGCGGCTCGATCGTAAACGTGTCGTCGGCGGCCTCCTATCTGGGAAGCCCGAATGAGTTCGTCGACTATGCGATGACCAAAGGTGCGATGGATACCATGACGATCGGTCTGGCAAAGGAAGTCGCCGATCGAGGTGTCCGTGTGAATGGTGTCCGACCTGGCCTTATCGACACCGACATACACGCCGACGCCGGCGTCCCTGATCGCGTCGAGCGACTGAAAGCCAATGTCCCGATGGGCCGCGGGGGACGCGCCGACGAGGTCGCCGCTGTCATTTTGTATTTGGCCGGCGACGGCGCCAGCTATGTAACTGGTGCCAACATAAACGTCGCCGGCGGCCGGTGAGGCGCCCCTCGGGCCTCTCCTCCACGCCAGAGAAGCTGTCATCATCGGCTCAGAGACTTCTTGCTCTCACCTTGCCCTGTCGTACTAACGAAACAGCTGCCTGCTGAAGTTGCCCACCTCTATCAGGGACTCAAGGAGAACAGGGCCACTAGACGAGAGAATTTGTGGTCAGCTCTCGCAGCACAGCTGTTTCCCCGATGGCGTAGGAGCCCAACACGTTGCACGACGACTCCGGTCGCTGACCCTAGGCCTCTGCTGCTACGGCAAGGTTCGGCTCTTTTGAGCTGGTCCGAGTCGGCTAACGAGCAGAGCCACCTTCATGGCTGATTCGCGTGCGGCTTGGTCGGCCTACGCCACACCGGGTCCCGGCGTTAAGCCGTCGAGTGTCGTGGTCCCAGATGGCTTACTCAGTTTTGTTCCCATCGCTACGGGACCCCGACTTCTGCGCTCTAAAGACACAGCAGACCTAGAACGTGTTGCTCCCTGAGACAGCGGGTAGCGGTCGAGATCCCTCGACCTCGTAGCTGATACACCGTGGGCGCCTAGTTCGAGCGCTCTTTCGCATCTACATATTTGGGCTCGTGATGGGCGATCCAACCAAATAATTCCTTGGCCTGGGGGCGCTCCCCTGCACGCTCGTAGAGATCAGCCAATGCATAGGCTCGACGCAGATGATGTTCCAATGGGCGTTTAGGACGCTTCCAGCCTTTACTCAGAAGGCGAACAGCATCCTGCAGACGCCCCTGATCGCCGAGAGCTCCTGCTGCAACGATTCGCCCCTCGTTAATCAAGTCATTAGCCGGCGAAGCTTCACGAAGTTCGGCCCACAAGACCTCAACATCTGCGTAGTTGCCCAAAGCCCTATGGGCGTCAGCTAGCACCGGGTTCTGATCCGGCAAACCGCTGGCTTCACGCACCTGCTCTAGCACCTCGACCGTTTGGCGCCACTTGCCCTGTCCATACAACGCAAGGCCGTACATCTCGGCTACCTCAATCACCTCAGGCGTGCGTCGGTATAGCCGTTCGGTAAGCACGCGAGCTTGTCCGGAACGGCCCTCTTCGATATCGTCCGCTGCCTGATTGAGGTCACGCCACGCCCGTCCACCGGCGCTATCGCCAAGAAGGTCCTTCAGCTGTCGCTTAGGATCGGGCAACTTGTGGGGCGCAAGGGGTCGTCTCTCAAGCGCTTCTGGCACTTTCTTAGCTCGCGGCTTCCGCTTCACTGACTTCGTTCCCGACCGAGCAATAGCAGCCTGTGCCTCGTTCCGAAGTCGCTCCCGGTTTGCGTCTCCCACTGCACGCTTCGCCATGCGTGCCTCATGCTTCGCAAACCCTTCCGGGTCATCTTTCTCATTCGGAGGTTGATCCTCCACCTCTAGTTCAGATTCATATAACGACTGGTCCTCGGTCACCCGCGCAGCACCCCTGCGAGCCAACCCTCCCCAGCTTCGGGGGCCCGCCTCTGGTGGCGCCTCACGACCATCCCCACGAAGTCCCCGAGCCCCAGTACGTCGTTCGCCATCGCTGCCACCACCGCGACTAGCGCCTCCGCTGTCACGACGAGGCCGGTCATCACGACCACGACCAGCGCCACCACTGTCACGACGAGGCCGGTCATCACGACCACGACCAGCGCCACCACTGTCACGACGAGGCCGGTCATCACGACCACGAGCCTCACCGTCGCGGGGAGGACGGCCGCTACGAGATGATGCGCCCTTACCTGCGCCTTGATCGGATCCTCGCGGCGGCCTTGAGGGCGCGCCTTTACCGCGGGATTGACCCGGGTTACGATCTCTGCTGTTTGGTCCTCGTCCGGACCCGCGTTGCTCAGCCATGTGCAGCTCGCTCTTCATCTCTTCAGTTGTCAAAAGCCGTCACTAGCGACAGCGAGATCTGAACGCTACCGCCTAAGGAGCTCTTCTACTCATTTGGGTTTGTTTGTGTTGTTTTGGGTGTAAAACGGGGAAATGCCCTGGGCGTACCCAGGGCATTTCTCATTTTGATTTTGTGCGGATCTGCTTCTCGTTACTACATGTGTGTAGGAGGCGATCCTGCATTTCTACAGTGTTGGCTGTAGAGCGAAATCCGGCGGCGACCTACTCTCCCAGGGCGTCTCCACCCAAGTACCATCGGCGCTGAGAGGCTTAACTTCCGTGTTCGGAATGGGAACGGGTGTGGCCCTCTCGCTAGCACCACCGAAACTATTGAGATTGGTCCTTGAAGAATTGAATAGCGAGCACGAACTTTAAACTTCGTTTTTGTGAGTTACTTGATCGTCTTTCACAGAGTGTTCATTACCGAAGTAATGCAGTCTTGACGACTCAAGGATTGCGGATTAATCAAGCCCTCGGCCGATTAGTACCGGTCAGCTGAATGCGTTACCGCACTTACACTTCCGGCCTATCAACGTGGTGTTCTTCCACGGGCCTTACCTGGTTAACCCAGTGAGAGATCTCATCTTGGAATGGGCTTCCCACTTAGATGCTTTCAGCGGTTATCCCGTCCGAAGGTCGCCAACCAGCCATGCCCTTGGCAGGACAACTGGCACACGAGAGCTTCGTCCACCCCGGTCCTCTCGTACTAGGGGCAGCTTTCCTCAAATCTCTTCCGGCTACAGAGGATAGGGACCGAACTGTCTCACGACGTTCTAAACCCAGCTCGCGTACCGCTTTAATGGGCGAACAGCCCAACCCTTGGGACCTGCTTCAGCCCCAGGATGCGATGAGCCGACATCGAGGTGCCAAACCTTTCCGTCGATATGGACTCTTGGGAAAGATTAGCCTGTTATCCCCGGGGTACCTTTTATCCGTTGAGCGACGGCGCTTCCACACGCAACCGCCGGATCACTATGTCCTACTTTCGTACCTGCTCGACTTGTAGGTCTCGCAGTCAAGCTCCCTTATGCCATTGCACTCGAAGACTGATTGCCGACCAGTCTGAGGGAACCTTTGAACGCCTCCGTTACTCTTTAGGAGGCGACCGCCCCAGTCAAACTACCCACCTGACACTGTCCCCGAACCGGATCACGGTCCAAAGTTAGATGGTCAACGTACGCAGGGTGGTATTTCAAGGTTGACTCCACCGACGCTAGCGCGCCGACTTCCTAGTCTCCCACCTATCCTACACAACGCAAATCAAACACCAATATCAAGCTATAGTAAAGGTCCACGGGGTCTTTCCGTCCTTCTGTAGCTAACGAGCATCTTTACTCGTACTTCAATTTCGCTGAGTCCATGGTTGAGACAGTAGGGGAGTCGTTACGCCATTCGTGCAGGTCGGAACTTACCCGACAAGGAATTTCGCTACCTTAGGACCGTTATAGTTACGGCCGCCGTTTACTGGGGCTTAGGTTCACAGCTTCGCTTTACAGCTAACCGGTCCCCGTAACCTTCCAGCACCGGGCAGGCGTCACAGGGTATACATCGTCTTACGACTTAGCACCCTGCTGTGTTTTTAGTAAACAGTCGCTCCCCCCTAGTTTGTGCCACCTCTTTAGGCTATAAACCCAAGAGGTCATCCTTATCCCGAAGTTACGGATGCAATTTGCCGAGTTCCTTAACCATGGTTATCTCATACACCTTAGTATTCTCTACCTGCCCACCTGTGTTGGTTTGGGGTACGGGCGCTAAGAGAGCTAGCTAGCAGATTTTCTTGGAAGTAGTGGATCAATGACTTCGTCGTATTCGACTCGGCATCGTGTTTCAGCCTTTATGGGGAACGGATTTACCTATGCCCCGGCCTAAGCACTTACCCCAGGACAACCATCGCCTGGGTTCACCTACCATTCTTCGTCCCTGCATTGCTGGCCGCTCCAAAGTGGGTCCTTTCCTTCCGGCTCCCTAAGGATCCGGACATCCAGTTAGCAACTTCGGTTAAGCCTGGGCGCGCTCTCAGCGGTACTGGAATATCAACCAGTTATCCATCGACTACGCCTTTCGGCCTCGCCTTAGGTCCCGACTCACCCTGGGAGGAATAGCCTTCCCCAGGAACCCTTGGGCTTTCGGTGGAGGGGTTTCTCACCCCTCTCTCGCTACTCATGCCTACATTCGCACTCGACCACGCTCCACAACTGCTTCCGCAGCTGCTTCACAGCAAGATCGACGCTCTGCTACCACGCCATATAAATATGGCATCCGCGGCTTCGGTGGTGTGTTTAGCCCCGTTACATTGTCCGCGCAGGTCCACTCGACCAGTGAGCTGTTACGCACTCTTTCAAGGGTGGCTGCTTCTAAGCCAACCTCCTGGTTGTCTATGCGAACCCACATCGTTTACCACTTAACACACACTTTGGGACCTTAGCCGGCGATCTGGGCTGTTTCCCTCTCGACCCCGAAGCTCATCCCCCGGGGTCTCACTGCTGCGCTCTGGAGTACTGGCATTCGGAGTTTGGCTGAAGTCGGTAAGCTTGTGGGCCCCCTAATCCATCCAGTGCTCTACCTCCAGTACTGAACACGCAACGCTGCACCTAAATGCATTTCGCAGAGAACCAGCTATCACCGTGTTTGATTGGCCTTTCACCCCTATCCACAGGTCATCCGCCCAGTTTTCAACCTAGGTCGGTTCGCGCCTCCACGAGGTCTTACCCTCGCTTCACACTGCCCATGGATAGATCACACGGCTTCGGGTCTACAGCATGCGACTATGCGCCCTATTCAGACTCGCTTTCGCTCCGGCTTCCCCTCACGGGTTAACCTTGCCACACACCATAACTCGTAGGCTCATTCTTCAAAAGGCACGCCATCGAGGCCCAGGAAACAAGTTTCCTAAACGACTCTTTGACTGCTTGTAAACCAACGGTTTCAGGTACTATTTCACTCCCCTCCCGGGGTACTTTTCACCTTTCCCTCACGGTACTAGTTCACTATCGGTCACGTACGTATACTTAGCCTTACGAGGTGGGCCTCGCAGATTCACACCAAATTCCACGTCAATGGTGCTACTCGGGAACACTAATAAGAGACTTGAAGCTTTCGTTTACGGGGCTATTACCCTCTACGGCCCGTCTTTCCAGTACGGTTCTACTAGCAACAAGTTTTGTAACTCTTTGCAGGCTCTAGCGCACCTGCGTTTAGGTCCCACGACCCCGACTTTGCAACGCCGCTAGGCTATTCCACAAAATCGGTTTAGGCTCACCCCCGTTCGCTCGCCGCTACTAGGGGGGTCACGGTTGTTTTTCTTTCCTCCGGTTACTGAGATGTTTCAGTTCACCGAGTTCCCTCTACCCGCCCTATATATTCAGGCGGGAGTAACACCCCATGACGGGTGCTGGGTTTCCCCATTCGGACATCCACGGGTCATAGCTTATTAGGCAGCTCGCCGTGGCTTATCGCAGCCGATCGCGTCCTTCTTCGGTAGTACGTGCCAAGGCATTCACCGTTGGCTCTTTGTAGCTTGAAATCCGAAATCCTTAAATCGTCAGAGAACCTCTGTGTTTTTAAAGAGATCAAGTTAAGAGACCAGTCTCACGACTGGCCATACTCATTTAAACTAAAAGTTTGCGCAACACCACCCGAAAGTGATGCTGCAATTTATCTAGACACCTCCTCATTTGAGTAAGGAAGTGTCAAAGATGCTCGTGCTCGCTATTCAATTCTCAAAGACCAAGGAACGCAAGAAACCGCACCCAAATTGAGGATGCGGCAACTTAAATTCTCGTAGATGCAACGACACAAAGCCACCACAGAGCCACAAAGGCAACCAACCCACATGCCACAAAGACACAATGGAACCGACGCCCTCTCAAAACAGAAGACAGAAAAGCGGATCAAATCAGAGTTTGAACAATCCAACGAACATGCACTCACAGATCAATTGTCTGCAAGGAGAGAAACGTTGAAAAACCAGCGACCAACTAGATGACCACAGTATGACCACTCACAAAGTCGTGAATGACAACTGTAGATCTCCTTAGAAAGGAGGTGATCCAGCCGCACCTTCCGGTACGGCTACCTTGTTACGACTTCACCCCAATCACCGATCCCACCTTCGGCAGCTCCCCCTCTTACGAGTTGGGCCACTGACTTCGGGTGTTACCGACTTTCGTGGTGTGACGGGCGGTGTGTACAAGGCCCGGGAACGTATTCACCCCGGCGTTGCTGATCCGGGATTACTAGCGACTCCAGCTTCATGAAGTCGAGTTGCAGACTTCAATCCGAACTGAGACCGGCTTTAAGGGATTCGCTTCACTTCGCAGTGTCGCTGCCCGTTGTACCGGCCATTGTAGCATGTTTGCAGCCCTGGACATAAGGGGCATGATGACTTGACGTCGTCCCCACCTTCCTCCGACTTGACGCCGGCAGTCTCCCATGAGTCCCCACCTTTACGTGCTGGCAACATAGGACAGGGGTTGCGCTCGTTGCGGGACTTAACCCAACATCTCACGACACGAGCTGACGACAGCCATGCACCACCTGTTTAGGGCCCCGAAGGACACCATATCTCTATGGCTTTTCCCTAAATGTCAAACCCAGGTAAGGTTCTTCGCGTTGCCTCGAATTAAGCAACATGCTCCGCCGCTTGTGCGGGCCCCCGTCAATTCCTTTGAGTTTTAGCCTTGCGGCCGTACTCCCCAGGCGGGGCACTTAATGCGTTAGCGACGGCGCGGAGATCGTTGATAAATCCCCACACCTAGTGCCCAACGTTTACGGCATGGACTACCAGGGTATCTAATCCTGTTTGCTCCCCATGCTTTCGCTCCTCAGTGTCAGTATCGGCCCAGAGTGCTGCCTTCGCTGTTGGTGTTCCTCCTGATATCTGCGCATTTCACCGCTACACCAGGAATTCCACACTCCTCTACCGAACTCAAGTCACAGCAGTATCGGATGGCGTCTCAAGGTTGAGCCTTGAGTTTTCACATCCGACTTACCGAACCACCTACGAGCTCTTTACGCCCAATAAATCCGGACAACGCTTGCTCCCTACGTGTTACCGCGGCTGCTGGCACGTAGTTGGCCGGAGCTTCTTCTGTAGGTACCGTCATTTTCGTCCCTACTGAAAGGGGTTTACAACCCGAAGGCCTTCATCCCCCACGCGGCGTCGCTGCATCAGGCTTTCGCCCATTGTGCAAGATTCCCTACTGCTGCCTCCCGTAGGAGTCTGGGCCGTGTCTCAGTCCCAGTGTGGCTGATCGTCCTCTCAGACCAGCTACCCGTCGATGCCTTGGTGAGCCATTACCTCACCAACAAGCTGATAGGCCGCGAGACCCTCCCGGAGCGACGGATCATTTCCTCAAACAGTCATGCGACCGTAAAAGGACATCCGGTATTAGCCATCGTTTCCAATGGTTGTCCCGGTCTCCGAGGCAGGTTTCTCACGTGTTACTCACCCGTTCGCCACTCGTACATTGCACCGAAGTGCGTACTCGTTCGACTTGCATGTATTAGGCGCGCCGCCAGCGTTCGTCCTGAGCCAGGATCAAACTCTCCGTCAAAATCTTCCAATGTAAACACTGGTTGAAATCAGTTGCGTAAACCACCACAAAGCCCGCCGAAGCAAACCCTGCTCTTAAAGATGATTATGCGAAATGGAGGTTTAGTTAATCCCAGCAACACAGCGCAACGTTAGAAACACTGCAATCACTGAAACTTCCTGACCTGTTCATTGCCTACTGCACCAATCAACGCGGGGGCTGAAGAGATGGGTAGGACTTTTAATAATTGAACGACAAATCAACGAACAAAGAGCGTCCATCGAAATGCCGCACTGGCTTTTCGTTTCCTGTCTTCTGTTTTCAAAGAGCCATCGCCCGGCACAGCCGAACAACCGGAGCATCACCACCAACAATCAAGAAGAACTCAAAAGCAGCAAGAGAGGCACCGACAACCACCTTCAACATGCACAACGCACACCCGGGCAGAAGAAATAAGATAACGGAGCCCACCCCACTT
>Ga0209711_10005294_pt1 | contig 10098 bp, 10 predicted proteins | sample ArcticOcean_MG_C_7_FD_187441 | JGI IMG/M metagenome (GOLD analysis project Ga0209711, IMG submission 187441) | Marine microbial communities from western Arctic Ocean - ArcticOcean_MG_CB11_88 (SPAdes) (version 2) | ecosystem: Environmental > Aquatic > Marine > Oceanic | place: Arctic Ocean... | reverse complement strand
CTAACACTTCCGAGTTACAGTTTGAACAGGAATTTGGAAATACTTTCTTCGGAACTGGACAGACTCTTATCAACCCACAAACATTACTGGGGTTGAAAGCAAAGAGACCAAAATCCATTCTGGAAGGTGGTGACCTACTTATCTACGAGGAGACTCGTAAAGATTCACAGTACATAATGACTGTCGATGTGGCGAAGGGTCGAGGTCAGGATTTTAGTACGTTTAACGTAATCGATATTTCTTCACGCCCGTTTAAGCAGGTCGCGGTGTATCGGAATAATTTAATTTCTCCAATACTCTTCCCTACTATTATCTATAAGTTTGCGAAAGTCTACAATGAGGCATATGTCATTATCGAGTCCAACGATGCTGGACAGTTAGTATGCCACGGATTGTATCAGGAACTTGAATATGAAAATGTTCACATGTCCTCTGCACTCAAGTCATCTGGTATCGGTATTGAGATGACCCGAAGAACTAAGCGGTTGGGTTGCTCTGGAATAAAAGACTTACTAGAAGAAAATAAGTTAGAGGTGGTGGACGAAGAGACCATCATGGAGATAAGCACATTCGAAGCAAAGGGACAATCCTATGAGGCGACTGATGGTAACCACGATGACCTAATGATGAACCTTGTTATGTTTGGATACTTTGTTACCTCTCCAGTCTTCCAAGAGATGACTGATATCAATATTAAGAAGATGATGTTTGACCAAAGGATGCAAGAGATAGAAGCGGATGTTCCTTCATTTGGTTTCCACGATGACGCAGGATTGAACGATTATTCCTATGAGGAGAGGTTAGACCCTTGGAGTATTGTCAGTCAACAAGAAGACGATGGTTTTTTTAATGCCTAAATAACAGAAAGGATGAGAAGTATAAATAAATACATTGAACATCCCCACAACGGGTGTCGTCCTTATTATGAAATTAAACCTTATAACAAAATGAAAAGGAAATTAACATGGCACTAACATCACCGTTACTGTCACCTGGAATTGCGATAAGAGAATTTGATTTGACTGGGGTTGCTCCCAATGTTGAAACATCTCTTGCGGGATTTGTAGGTGCATTCAAGTGGGGTCCAGTAGGCGTTCCCGTCAGAATCCAAAACGAAGCAGAACTTTCTGGTACTTTTGGAATACCTGACGCTACTCATGCAGTAGATTATTTCTCCTGTAATCAGTTCTTACGCTACTCAGGAAACCTTATCGTTAACCGCGCAATCCCATATGGTGTTATAAACACTGGAGATTCTGCACTTAACGCTTCTAACAACCAAGACCCTAGCATCAAGATCGTTGTAAAAAACGAGGACGATTGGGAAGCGCAACAAACTAGTATTGTAAATTCATTTACTGCAAAATATCCAGGTGTAATGGGTTCATCTCTTGCGGTATCAATATTCCACGGTTCAACAGGAGATACTATCTTAAATGTTGATAGCGATTTCAATGATTGGACTTACGGAATACAGTTTGATGGGCCAACTGCCACATCTAACTGGTTAGAAAATCAAATCGGAACTAACAGCAATGACGAAATACACATTGCGATTGTCGATTCCGATGGACTCTTTAGTGGAACCAAGGGAACAGTTCTGGAAACATATGCATATCTGTCTCTTGCACCAAGTGCAAAAACTACCGATGGTGGCGACAACTATGTCAAGACTGTCTTAAACGCTGCCTCACGATATGTTTGGTTCAAAGATTGGAGCGATGGTCAGTTTCCTTCTAACGCAGCAACTTGGGACAAGAATCCTCCAATAGATGGTTCTGGTGTTGACTACAGTACTGGTGTTACATGGACTAACGCTACTTCTGGCAGTTCAATATTCGCTGGACAAGATGGTGCAGCATTAGACGCTGGAGACTACGAAATAGGATTCGATAAATTCGAAGACCCTGAAGAAGTTGACATCCAGTTGCTTATCGCACCTGGCATGAATACTACAGGAGATCAGGTCACTGTTGTAACCAACATGGTAGGCATCGCTGGTAAAATCCGCAAGGATGCTCTGGTATGTGCCTCACCTAACCGAGCAGCAGTTGTCAACCAAAATAGTCCTGTAACGGAAACTCTGACAACTACTGATCAGTTCCCCGCTTCATCATATCTTGCTGTTGATAATAATTATCTGCGAATCTATGATAAGTTTAACGATCAGTACATCTACGTCCCTGCTGCATCAAGTACTGCTGGTCTTATGGCATTCACTGATTACAACTACGGTCCTTGGTTCTCACCTGCTGGTGAAAAACGTGGAGAGTATGTTGGTGTAACAAATCTTGCATACAGTGCTACCAAGAGTCAACGGGACGAGTTGTACAAGAAAGGTGTTAACCCTATTGTTCAATTCCCAGGTCGTGGAACTTTGTTGTTCGGTGACAAGACTAAACTCTCTAGACCTTCTGCCTTTGATCGTATCAACGTCCGAAGATTGTTCCTTGCGGTTGAGAAATCTGTTGCTATCGCAGCACGAAACTTCTTATTCGAATTTAACGATGAGTTTACACGGTCTGAGTTTGTTGCAGTTGTTGAACCCCTCTTACGAGAGATTCAGGGACGAAGAGGTATCATCGACTTTAAGGTTCAGTGTGATGAAACAAACAACACTGCTGAAGTCATTGACCGCAATGAAATGAGAGCATCAATATTCATCAAGCCCGCAAGAAGCATTAACTTTATCACAATCGACTTTGTCGCTACGCGAACAGGTGCAGATTTTGATGAGATTGTTTCTACTGGCATCGCAGTAGCATAATAGAAGAAATCTAGGAGTAACGTATGGCAGTTTTAGCAGTAGATTCCTTCAGAGGTAAAATGACAGGTGGTGGCGCACGAGCCAACATGTTTTCTATCGACATGTCTTTCCCATTCTATGCATCGGGAAATTCAGAGTTGACATCATTCATGTGTCGCGCAGCATCACTCCCAGGCAGTGAACTTGGAACGGTTGAAGTACCGTTTCGAGGTCGCATCGTAAAGTTGCCCGGAGATCGAACCTTTGAACCGTGGACAATAACAGTCTACAACGACACTAACTTCAACGTTCGTAATTCTTTCGAAAGATGGATGAACGGAATGAACAGTCACCAAGAAAACTTGGGTCTGTTTACTGATAACGCAGGTTACAATACCTACGCTACCAATGTTGAAGTAAAGCAGTTGAATCAGATTGGCGCAACAGTTAAGACTTATAGTCTTAAAAACGCCTTTCCGAGTACACTCTCTAATATCGAGTTGAGTTACGATCAAGCAACTCAGATAGAAGAGTTTACAGTGACATTCCAGTATGACTACTGGAGCAATGATAATACCCTGTAGTTTTAGGGGTATAAGTAAATGGGAGGGGAGAGTTTTCTCTCCTCTCGTTTTTTTTATTAATTAGGAAATAGAAAATGGCAGATGGCGTAAAAATCTTTGGTTTTGAAATAAAGAAAAGTGCAGAAGTCAAAAGAGAGACTGAGCCTTTAAAAGACGCATCCGTAGTACCACCTACTGATGATGATGGCGCGGGTTATATAACCTCTGGCGCAAATCATTATGGTATGGCAATGGATATTTACGGTGACCTCACTGTAAAAGACCAACACGATCTTATCCGTAAGTATCGTATAGCAGCACAACAACCAGAAGTTGACATGGCAATTGAAGAGATTGTTAACGAAGCGATTGTTGTCCCTCAAACAAATGATATTGTTGTAGACATCGACCTTGATCTGGTTGATGTTTCTGTCTCTATCAAAAAGAAAGTAGCAGAAGAGTTCCGACACCTTTTGAACATTATGGATTTCGATGCGAGATGCCATGATATGTTCCGTTGTTGGTATGTTGATGGTAGACTCTATCATCACTTAGTAGTAGACAAAGATAATCTAAAAGCAGGTATTAAAGAAGTTCGATACATTGACTCTTTAAAGATTAGAAAAGTTCGTCACATTAAAAAGAACACAAATAAAGAAGGCGTTGTATTGGTCGCTGATGTTGAAGAGTTCTACATCTTCAACGATACCATCGTTGGTAGTGGACAAGGTGGCGCAAATGGTTTTTCTAGCGCAGCATATGGAAGTGGTAAAAACTCTGGAGTCAAACTTTCTAATGACTCAGTAAGTTATGTCACATCAGGACTGCTTGATGATACTAGAACAAAGGTTGTATCTAACCTACAAAAATCACTGCGAGTAATAAACCAACTGCGTATGATGGAAGATTCACTTATCATCTATCGCATGGCTCGCGCACCAGAGCGTAGAATATTCTATGTCGATACTGGTAACCTTCCCAAAGCGAAGGCAGAAGAATATCTCAACAGTCTTATGACTCGCTATCGTAACAAGTTAGTCTACGATGGCAACACAGGCGAACTGAAAGACAGTCGTAAGCATATGACTATGCTGGATGATTTCTGGTTGCCCCGAAGAGAAGGTGGACGAGGAACAGAAGTTAGCACACTTCCTGGCGGTTCAAACCTTGGTGAGATTGATGACATCAAATACTTCCAGCGAAAGGTTTACCAGTCGTTGAATGTACCAGTCTCTCGCCTAGAGCAAGAGCAAGCATACTCTATCGGTCGTGCTACTGAAATCACGCGAGAAGAAATCAAGTTCCAAAAGTTTGTTACTCGTCTGCGTATGAGATTCTCTAAACTTTTTACTGGTATCTTGAAGCAACAACTTATCCTCAAGGGTATCATCACTGAAGTAGACTGGCACGATAAGTTCAGCAACCGCATCAGGATTGACTACTACAAGGACAACCACTACACAGAGTTGAAAGATGCTGAAGTAATGCGCGAGCGTTTAGGTCTGATGGATCAGGCAGTTCAGTATGTTGGAGAATACTTATCTAAGGACTGGGTAATGACAAATATTATGCAGCTAGATAATGAAGAGAAAGTGGCAATGAATCTCCAAATGAAAAAGGAAATCGCCTCTGGAGAAATAGACCCTGATGGGGATGACGGTGAGGGTGCAGAAGATAACACAAGTGCTGGACCCCAAGCACCAGTAGTTAATCCCATAAAACCTTCTAAGGAAAAAGAAGAAAAGGATGTTGATGCTAAACGAGTAGCAAATGCACCTGAAGAACGACAAGGATAAATCATTATGACTATAGGAGAAACAACAATGATTGAAGATAACGAATACGAATACGAAGACGAAGAAGAGACACAAGAGCAAGATTATGAGAGTGACGTTGACACAATGATTGACGCTATTCAACAGAAAAATCTTGCCCAAGCAAAGGCACACTTTGAAGATATCATTGGCGATAAAGTTAACGCCTCTCTCGAAGACGAAAAGATTCGCCTTGCCAATGTTGTCTACAACGGTTCTACCGAAGAGCCAGATGAATACGATGACGAAGTTGAAATGGAATTGGATGAACTTCCAACTGACGAAGAAGAGTGGGACGATATCACTGCTGAAATCGAAGACTCTTTAGAGCAATAGTTCTAAAACTGAAAACGTATAAATAAAACTGATACCTTTAGGAAAATCAAATGAAACTTTTTAAAGAAATAAGAGAAAAGAAAGAAGATAAAGATTCTGTTTTTCTTAAAAAGAGGTTTGCTGGTAGTAAGTATACTGCCGAGGTCGTTAAGGAACCTAAAGGTTTCGTTGCCTATCTTGACGGTGATAAACTCGATACTTTCCGCAGCAAGAAAGATGCTGTGAAAGCATTAGAAATGGCGATAAAGGAACTGACATGAAACTGATTACCGAATACAACGAAAGCAATGTTAATTGCTTGATCGAGAAAAAAGAAGATGGAACTAAAAAGTTCTACATCGAAGGTGTATTCGCGCAATCAGAAGCAAAGAATAGAAACGGTCGCATCTATCCAAAGAAAATTATGGAAAATGCGGTTGCTAAATATGTTGATACTCAGGTATCACAAAATCGAGCAGTTGGCGAGTTGAACCATCCAGAAGGTCCAACAGTCAACCTTGATAAAGTATCTCACCTCATCACCGATCTCCATTGGGAAGGAAATGATGTGGTAGGAAAGGCATCAATATTAGATACTCCGATGGGTCAAATTGTAAAAGGTTTGCTTGAAGGCGGTGTCAACCTTGGTGTCTCAACTAGAGGAATGGGTAGTCTTGTGGAGCGTAGCGGTGCTATGTATGTGAAAGACGACTTTACTCTTAGTACGATTGACATCGTACAAGACCCATCTGCACCAAACGCTTTCGTTAATGGAATTATGGAAGGTGTAGAATGGAACTGGAGTAATGGAGTTCTTATCCCACAGGAAATATGTGAAGAGCAAGAGACTGAAAATAACTGTACTCCCCGTGTAGGTTCTTATGCAGAACAGACGCGAGAGTTTAAGAATTTCCTCTCATCAATTAAGAAAAACTTATAACTAGGAGTCCAATATGGATTACAATAACGAAGATTCCCTAGATGAGCGGAATAGTGATTTTGACGGACCTAATGCCGAAGCACAAAGCGTTGACAGTGTCGATGCTGCTGCTACTAAAGGCGTTAAGAGTCAAGCACCTGCTCGTAAGGGAGACAAGAAGAACTCTGAACCCAAAGTTAAACTGAAAAGTAAAGCTGGAATGGTCAGTGACATGTATAATCACCTCAATGACTTGAGCAAGGAAGAACTTGCTGATGCCTATGATGCCTTTTTTGGCGAAGGTGAAGAAGTTTCAGAAGAGCGTTATGTTCCAGTAATGGCAACAGAAGCAGACTTCTCTGAAGACTTAAATGCATTGGTAGAGTCTGAAGCAACACTCAGCGATGAGTTCAAGCAGAAGACTGCTGTTATTTTCGAATCTGCACTAAAAACTAAGCTCTCTGAAGAAGTAGAGCGAATTGAGTCTGCTTATGAAGAGCGTCTAGCTGAGGAAGTAGTTGCCCAGCGTGATGAACTCGTAGAAAAAGTAGATTCCTACCTTAACTATGTAGTTGAGAATTGGATGGAAGAGAACCGCGTTGCCATCCAAAGTGGTTTACGAACTGAAATCGCTGAGAACTTTATGGAGAATCTGAAAGGATTGTTCGTTGAGTCTTACGTTGACGTTCCTGAGTCAAAGGTTGATCTGGTCGATGACCTCGCAGAGCAAGTAGCAGAACTCGAAGAGTCTCTCTATGATACTACTGCAAACGCCATCGAACTTAGTGAAGAAGTAGAATTGTTAAAGCGGTTCGCTATTATTAGCGAAGCGGTACACGATCTTGCTGACACACAAGTAGAAAAGTTTGAAACACTGGTTGAAGACCTTGATTTTGAAGACGAAGATTCTTTCGCTCAAAAGGTTTCCACTATCAAAGAATCTTACTTTGCTCGCACAGCATCAGGCAGCACCAGCACAGAAAGTCTTGAAGAATCGTATGGTGAGGAAGAAGTCCTCCGCGAAGAAACAACACCTTCTATGGACCGCTACCTTAGTGCAATCCGTAAAAGCAACATATAATTTTTAAAAACTAGGAGTATTAAAATGGATATTAATTACCAAAGTCTCGTTGAAAAATGGGCTCCCGTCCTGAACGAAGAAAGTTCTGGCAAAATCGAAGACCGTCACAAGCGTAACGTAACTGCTGCTATCCTTGAGAACCAAGAGAAAGCAATGATTGCCGAAGGTTCACAACAGTCTTTCCTTACTGAAACTGCTGCTACCAACAACACTTCCAATGTTGCAAACTGGGACCCCGTCCTGATTTCATTGGTTCGTCGTGCAATGCCTAACTTGATGGCATATGACGTTTGTGGTGTTCAACCTATGTCTGGTCCTACTGGTCTGATCTTCTCTATGAAGTCACGCTACGAGACTACTCGCGGTGGAGCAACTGCTGGTACTGAAGCATTGTTTCAAGAAGCAATCACACCTTACTCTGGTGACAGCACACAGACTCAAGACTCTGTCGCTGAAGCTGGTAACGTTGGTCCTTCTGGTCTGACTGGTGTTGCTGCTCCTGACGCAACTAGCGTTCCACAAATCGGAACTGGTATGACTACTGCTCAAGCAGAAGACCTCGGAACTACAGGCGCAAGTGCCTTCGCTGAGATGGGATTCACCATCGAGAAGTCAACTGTAACTGCTAAGTCTCGCGCTCTGAAAGCAGAGTACACCATTGAACTGGCACAAGACCTGAAAGCAATCCACGGTCTTGACGCTGAAGCAGAACTCGCTAACATCCTTAGCACTGAGATTCTTGCTGAAATCAACCGCGAAGTAATTCGTACTATCAACAGCCAAGCAAAAATTGGTTGCTTAACATCTAACTGTGCCGTACCTGGCGTGTTCGATCTTAGCACTGATGCTGACGGTCGTTGGTCTGTTGAGAAGTTCAAAGGTCTGTTGGTTCAACTTGATCGCGAATGTAACTTCATCGCAAAAGAAACTCGTCGTGGTAAGGGTAACATCGTTATCTGTTCCTCTGACGTTGCTACTGCTCTGGTTGCTTCTGGCATGCTGGACTATGCACCTGCTCTTTCTACTGCTCTGCAAGTAGACGATACAGGCAACACTTTTGCTGGTGTCCTGAACGGTCGCATCAAGGTCTACATAGACCCCTATGCCGTTGCTGACTATGTAACTGTTGGTTACAAAGGCACTAACCCATATGACGCTGGTGTTTTCTACTGCCCTTACGTTCCTCTTCAGATGGTTCGTGCGGTTGGCGAGAATGACTTCCAGCCACGCATCGGGTTTAAGACTCGTTACGGTATGGCATCCAACCCTTATGTTGGTGCTACTCCTGCTGACGGTCTTGCAGTCGCTAAGACTAACCAGTATTACCGCATCTTCCGCGTTGACAATATCCTCGCGTAATATCGGTAAGTAAATAGAAAAGGACTCTGGATATCCCAGAGTCACTTACTATAAAAAGAGTGACCTCTAAGTCACCACTTTTATTGGGTAACCCGCAAAGGTTACCCTTTTTTATGCCTCAAATAAAGACTTGACAACTCACCCGAAATCTGTATAATGTATTACTATGCGCTAAAAGATAAAAGTTATACTGTATAAATAAAGGTATCAATAGAACTCAAGAGAGAGGGTAATGAAATCTTTCAAGCAAATAAGAGAAGCAACTTATCAAGGTAAGACTGTCACCCTGAACACTCCATCTGCTGGCGATGTTAAGAAGTCTAAGGTGTTTGTAAAGGATGGCGGTAAGGTCAAGAAGGTAAACTTTGGTGACAAAAATATGTCTATCAAAAAAGACCAGAAAGGAAACAAAGCGTCATACTGTGCAAGGTCTGCTGGCATAGAGGGCGGTGGCAAAGATAAGACTAAGGCGAACTACTGGTCGCGAAGAGCGTGGGATTGCTAAAGTGCTTGACTTCTCACTCTGAATGCTTATAATAGTGTGTATCAAATAGGAAAAGCAATTGGATAATTTATCAGAAAATATTAATTTATTTCAACCCACATCGTTTAGTGTTGTAATAGATCGACAGAACTACCCTGCCTTACGGTACTTTGTGCAGCGAGTCAGTCACCCAGGTGCATCTAACTCTGCCGCAGAAGTTCCGTTTTCGCGTGTCGGTGGTGTGCCAATGCCAGGTAATACTATGGTGTATGGTTCTCTCAATATGGACATTCTGCTTGACGAAGACTTCACTTCATACATTGAGATGTACGAGTGGATGTTAAGACTTGTCAATGAGGATCAAATAAGTTCCAGAGATACTTACACTCAGGCAAGAGGTAAGATACCAACATTCTCTGACATATATGTTAATGCATTGACAAACTCTAACAACAAGAACATACAATTTAAATACATCGATTGTGTCCCTGTTAATATTGGGGATGTGACTATGGAAGCAACCAACTCAGGCGTTGACTTTATCACATTCAATGCGGAGTTTAGATTCTCATACTTTGAAATAGTAACTGTATAAAGGAACAAAATGGATTTAGATGATATCCTTGAGCAATGGTCTCAAGACTGTGAAATTGAGCATAAACTAGATGAAGCATCTCGCAACACTCCCAAACTACACGCTAAGTATCTGGGATACCTCACGCAAGCAAAGTTTCTACTTAAACGAACCGAAGACAAACAGAACATACTTTTGAAGAAGAAGTGGTTGTGGTTCAACGGAAAGATGAGTCAGGAAGAA
>Ga0209711_10005293_pt1 | contig 10098 bp, 9 predicted proteins | sample ArcticOcean_MG_C_7_FD_187441 | JGI IMG/M metagenome (GOLD analysis project Ga0209711, IMG submission 187441) | Marine microbial communities from western Arctic Ocean - ArcticOcean_MG_CB11_88 (SPAdes) (version 2) | ecosystem: Environmental > Aquatic > Marine > Oceanic | place: Arctic Ocean... | reverse complement strand
GACCACTGTCTCCATGCTCACGCAGCATCTAATCGGCGGGCAAGATCAAGTTGGTTTAGTCGGTACTATTCGCTATGATCTGGGCAAGCGCACGCTACCATCTTTTCGTACTACACCAGAATCGGTAGATGTCTACGCTTTACTCGCGCAGATGGTAGATAACAAATGCACTGAGGCCGTGATTGAGGTTAGCTCCCACGGGATTGATCAGAAGCGTACCTACGGCCTAGATGTCGACGTGGCTACGTTTTTGAATCTTACGCAGGATCATATCGATTACCACAAATCGATGGAGGCATACTTTGAAGTAAAGAAGCGGCTATTCACTGGCGAAATGGGGTGCCAGCCACGTAAAGCAGTCATTAATATAGATTGCACCTACGGCAAACGCCTCTTCGGTGAACTGCCCGAGTGTGTCGAAGCCACTAGTTTTGCAATTGAAACAGATGCTACTTTTCGTGCAGAAAACGTCGAGCTCTTCGCTGACCGCACAGAATTCAAACTCACTTGGCCAGAGGGTCAGGTGCAGGTCAGCTCGCCCTTACTTGGCCGCTATAATGTGAGCAATTTATTGGCAGCACTCGCGATCACTTATATAAAAGGCCACTCCATCGAAGCGATGCTTGGCCGCGCCGCTTCCTTTCCAGGTGTGCCCGGTCGCATGGAGCGGATTAATGAAAACCAGCCATTTAATGTGCTCGTCGATTATGCTCACACCGATGATGCCCTCACCCACGCCTGTGCTATGCTGCGAGAGATAACGCCTGGTCGCCTTATCCTTGTCTTTGGCTGTGGCGGCGACCGAGATCGCACTAAGCGGGCGCCCATGCTGCGCGCTGCTATTGAGGGTGCCGACAAAGTCTTTGTGACTTCCGATAATCCACGCACCGAGTCGACCGATCAAATCTTCGCCGACATGCATGAAGCTAAGGACAGTGAAAGTGCCCACTTTGCCAAGGATCGGAAGCACGCTATCTCGCTAGCGCTTGATTACGCTGAAGCCGGAGATTGCGTTTTGATTGCAGGGAAAGGTCACGAAGCTTTCCAGGAGTTTGACGGCACAGTGATTCCTTTTGATGATCGCCAAATAGCCCGCGACTTGATAGGCCTTAAAAAAATATTCTGACTATGCCATCTTTTGATCCACAACACATAGCCGACTGGACGGGTGGATCATGGTTAGACGAGCCAAAAGTAGCCATCGAAGGCTTTTGTTTCGATGCGCGGCAGATTAAGCCTGGGCAATGCTTCGTTGCCTTGAGCTTAGGTGCTCGTGATGGGCATGAATTTCTCGAACAAGCAGTCAAGGGTGGTGCAGTGGCTGCGATCGTTGAAACTTCTAAGCCAATTGCAGTCCCTCAGTTAAAAGTAGCCGACTCACTCGTCGCCCTCGGTGCGATTGGAGCTGCAGTGCGATCAAAATTCTCAAAGCCTGTCGTTGGCATTACTGGAAGTTGCGGCAAAACATCGACTAAGGAAATGCTCCGTTGCTTACTCGGCGAAGACCGCACGCATGCGACTGCGGGGAACTGGAATAACCGCATCGGTGTGCCCATGACGCTCTTGGGGCTCGATTCAAGCCCGCACGACTTCGCCGTAATCGAAGCCGGTATCAATCAGCCCGATGAAATGAGGCAACTTGGGCAAATGATTCAAGCCGATCTCATCGTGCTGACAAATATCGAAGCCGCCCACCTAGAACTTCTCGGTAGCGTGGAAGGTATTGCATCTGAAAAATCACTCCTAGCGGAGCGTGCCAAGCCTGATTCGCCGATTATTTTACCCGCCGATGCCTTACGCTATCATGCTTATAAAAAGTTAGCTCACCGCGCTATAGTACTATTGCCCGAAGGTACCGCAGCTCCCGATTTACCATGCAAACAGATTGTCCGCTATAACATCTCCAAAAAAATGGTGGTTCGAAGCGCAAATCTCCTACCGCAGGTATTTCAGGAAGTCAACATTGATGGTCGAAACTACCCAATTGCGAGTCCGAGTTTAGGTATCGCGACGAACACGGCGCTGGCCATCGTCGCAGCTAAGTATCTTGGCATTATTGATTCCGAAATTCTCGAGCGTATTGAAGCATGGCGACCTTCTGGCAATCGCGGATGCATTGAAACGTTCGGGAAGCAGACTTTTTATATCGATTGCTATAATGCCAATCCTTCGTCAATGGCCGATGCGCTCGATGCCTTTGACCGAAGCACGCCGCAAGGTATCGCACGTTTTTATGTAATCGGGGCCATGGATGAACTCGGAACGACCGCTCTCGCTCAGCACGAAGCCATTGGTCGCTTGCTCAAACTCCGCCCGGAAGACCGCGTAGCCTTTGTCGGTCCCAATGAGTTGACTGAAGCCTACGCCTCAGCGATTTCAGCACAACAATACATACGTGCTGACAGTGTCGAAAAAATTAAATCCACCATTGCTCAATTCCAAGGAGCCATCTTTCTCAAAGGTAGCCGTACTTACTCGCTCGAAAAGCTACTACCTTCCTAAAATTTCAATTTTAATCCTTAAGTCCCCGCAATGCTATCCTACCTAGCAGAATTTGAAAATATCTTTGGTCCACTCCGACTTTTCCGCTATCTGACACTACGTGCTGCCTTTGCTGGACTGACCGCCATGAGCATTGGTTTCATCCTAGGACCCTGGATTTTTGCCAAACTCCGTCAGCTACGCGCCAAACAAGCCTTTCGCGGGGAAGACGAAGTCGGTATACTCGCGGAACTCCACGCCAGTAAAGCGCAAACGCCAACTATGGGTGGCCTTATGATCTGTGTGTCAGTCGTCGCTAGTTCTTTATTATGGGCGCGTCCCAACATCTATGTCTACACTGCACTCATCATCTATCTCGGCCTCACCGTAATCGGCTTTCTTGACGATTATCTCAAAGTATCCAAGGCTAACAGCAAAGGCCTACCGGGTCGTTGGAAACTGCTCGGCCAAGCGATACTGACTGTCATCGCCTTAGCTTGCCTGCTCAGTGTACCCGAATCAGCTACGAAGATGCGTGAGTTATGGGTGCCATTCTACAAGGATGTGGTCATCTCGGAAATGTCGCTTTTCCTGCTCGTGCCCTTTCTTTTTCTAATCCTTTCCGGTTCGAGTAATGCGATCAATCTAACTGACGGTGTCGATGGTCTGGCGATCGGTTGTACCGTTACAGTCGCGCTTGCCTACGCCATTATGGCCTACGTGGCGGGAAACGTTATCATTTCGGAATACCTCTTCATTAGCTACATACCTGGTGTGGGCGAACTCGCTGTCGTCTGCGTGGCATTGCTGGGGGCGAGTCTTGCCTTCCTTTGGTACAATTCTCATCCTGCCGAGGTTTTCATGGGAGACACCGGTTCGCTTGCACTTGGCGGACTCATCGGGATGATCGCCTTCATGGTGCATCAACCGCTCACTTTGATCATCGTTGGTGGTATCTTTGTGATGGAAGCGGGCTCAGTGATTCTCCAAGTTGGTTCCTTCAAATTACGTGGTGGTAAACGTATCTTCCGCATGTCACCCATCCACCACCATTTTGAGCTTAAGGGCTGGCATGAAAACAAGGTTGTCATCCGTTTCTGGATACTTTCTCTCATCTTCGCCATGGCTGGGTTGGCAAGTCTGAAGCTGCGCTAGAACATTCTCCAAGAAAGCAGATTGTAACATTTCGAGTTCGCTACGTCGGTCAACTTCTCTACTAGCGTTTGATTATACTCCTTAGTGGGCCGTGCCACCTCGAACGTTTACACGGATTCCTATGGGGTATTCATTATGCTCGTCTAGCGGGTTTCACCGGTGCCATGGAGGACGTATTTATAGGTGCATAGCTCATTCAGACCCATGGGCCCTCGCGCATGGAGGCGGTCGGTGGAGATGCCGATCTCGGCACCTAAGCCGAACTCAAAACCGTCAGAAAAGCGGGTTGAGGCGTTGTGAAAAACGGCGGCTGAATCGACCGTGGTAAGGAAAGTTTGTGCGGCGGTAACATCTGCCGTCACAATGCTATCGGTATGACCGGAGCTGTTAGCATTGATCAAATCGATGCCGGTCTTTAAGTCAGGCACGATGGCGATGGCGATGATCAAGTCCGTGTATTCGGTGGCGAAGTCTTCGGTAGAGGCATCGACGAGGGGCAGGCCGCTGGCGGAAAGGAGGGCTTTGGCATGCTTATCGACGCGGAGTTCAACGCCATGGTCATGCAGTGCCTTGGCGAGTCGGGGCAGTTGCGCGGCGGCATCTTGATGGACAATGAGATTCTCGGCAGCGTTACACACGCTGGGGCGCTGACATTTTGAGTTAATCAGAATATCCTTGGCCATGTCGGCATCGGCTGAGGCATCGATGTAAACAGAGCAGACGCCCGTGTAGTGCTTGATCACTGGTATACGGCTATTCTCTACGGTGAAGCGAATAAGGCTTTTACCTCCACGGGGAATGATGCAGTGGATGGAATCGTCTTGTTTGAGCAGTATGTTGAGTGCAGCGCGGTCCGTGGTGGGAATAAATTGAACAGCATCTGGGTGGATGCCGTTGGCGCGCAGGGCGTCTTGGACGATTGCCGCCAGTTTCATATTGCTATGGAAGGCTTCCTTACCGCCACGTAAGATGGAGGCGTTGCCTGACTTTAGGCATAAAACGGCGCAATCCACGGTGACATTAGGCCGGGACTCATAAATAATTCCAATGACACCCATGGGGACACGGATCTTGCGCAGGTCGAATCCCTTCGGGGGAGCGAGGCGCTCAATTTCGACGCCAACGGGGTCGGGCAAGGCGGCGACTTGGCGCACGCCTTCAGCCATCGCCGCTATACGCTCAGGCGTTAAAGTGAGCCGCTCTGTCATGGGCGCAGATAGATCTAGGCTTTTGGCTGCTTTGAGGTCGAGCGTATTGGCTTTAAGTATGGCGTCGGTTTGCGCAATGAGGTGTTCGGCAAGATCGAGAAGGAATTTGTTTTTCGTCTCCGTAGGAAGCGCAGCCAGTTCGAGCGAGGCTTTACGTGCCCGCTTTGCGATATCGACGACGAGTTCGGTGATCTGATCCTTAGTCATGTAGTGTGGGGCTCAATACTGTGAATGCTTTTGTTAAATATTAGAGAGTATATCTTGCCAAACATTTTCGGGTAGGACGCTGCCTTGTTCTTGTACGACTGCAGCTCCTAAAATGGAGCCGAGTTCAGCACATTTAGCGAGTGGGCGCTCCTGCGACCAGCCGTAGAGGAAACCGGCTGCCCAAAGATCGCCAGCGCCAGTGGTGTCGATTACTCGAGCGGCATGAACGGGATCGATTTTTTCAACGATGCCCGCGTGCGCGATGTAGGATCCGTGAGCACCGACTTTGACGGCGGCGATCTCACAGAGCTCAGCTAGCTGGAGCGCGATGGCAGCATAATCACCTTCGATACCAGTATAAGCGAGGCCTTCTTCTTCGTTAGCGAAAACAATGTCGACATAGTCGCTCAGTAGGTCAGGGAGGATGGATTTGGTGGCATTGACCACTTCAAAGCTAGCGAGGTCGAGGCTGATGGTGCAGCCTGCCCCCTTCGCGGATTCGAGCACGCGGCGCATGAGGGCTTCATTAAACAAAATGTAGCCCTCAATGTGGGCGTGGGCGCAGCCTGCGAAATCAGCAACGGATATTTCTTCAGGGGCAAGGGTCATGGCTGCTCCGAGATCGGTGCGCATGGTGCGTTCCCCATCGGGAGTGACGAGGGAGAGACAGCGACCATTGGGCACTTCGCCGATTTTGAAGCGCGAGGCATCGCCGCCGAGCTTGGAAAAACTGTCTCGGTAGTAAGTGCCTTCGGCGCAGTTGCCAATCTTGCCTAAAAAGCTGGTGGAGGCACCCATGCGCGCGAGGGCGAAGAGTGTATTACCTGCCGATCCGCCGGGTGCAGCAATGGCTGCTTTAGGTAGGTTCGTGATCAAGTTAGATATGGTAGGCGCATCGACGAGTACCATGCCGCCTTTATCGCCATCTATTTGGGCGACGAAAGATTCGTCGACTAGGGCGATGGCGTCGACGATGGGACTACCAATGCCAATAAGGGTGGGGCTGATGTGCATACTTATGAATTAATGATTGAGCTTTTTTTTACTGGGTAGTCGCCGGCAGTGTGAGCTGTTGGACGCTTAGATCTGACCTGGCTTCGATCTAAATTCTATAGTTTCGGTCAGAATTTTATGATGTTAAAAATAAAAAACCGCCGCTCCGGGTGGAGGGGCGGTCGTTTGGTTGCGCAGTGTGGCGCAACTAAAGCGCATCGCGAATGCGAGCATAAATCACCTGTGATTCAGCGAGATTGCCGAGAGTGCCTACGCGGATGCGTATTTCGGATTCTTCTTCGACTTCAGGATCAGTCTGTTGACTTATACGGACCGTGATTTTTTCGTCACCGACCTTACGGGAGTAGATTGTAATAGACGTTTTATTATGAGCTTCACCTGTTCGGAAGTAGCCCAAATCATCGAGTTCGCGGATGGATGTTTTGAAAATTTGACTAATTGGCTTGTCGATATCTGCGTAGAAGTAGCCACCCCAGTAATTAGCGAGCTGTTCTTGCCCCGTTAGAGGGTCGATAGCGACCGGGGTGGTGCAGCCGGTAAAGATGCTAGCACAAATTGCGAGGAGGGTGATGAGTATTGCTTTCATAATTTATAGACTATTTGTTGATTATACTGATGATGCAATCAGAGCTTTATAATATACGATTTCGTTTTCATCGCGAAAAGCAAGCCTTCCGTCGCGAAGACCATCGAATTTAATGCTAGTTTCTGCCTAAACGAGTTTTACGAGATGAAAAGTCTAAACTTCGATGCTGAGCACGGGACGCTCTTCTTTGCGTTGGTCGTTGATCTGGATTTTGGACAAATACTGCAAGCCGCTTGGTTCGGTCGTGTTACCCTTGGCGTGTAAATTTCTTCAACTAGCAATAACGGGTAATCGAGCTATGTTAGTTGGTTAAGTCGCTTAGTTGTCGTTTTTTAGTGCAATCTCTCCGTCTTGGAAACGAGCTTTCAGTTGCGGCTCTTTCAGAGCCAGCGATGCGCGATCGATGATAATACCATCACTGTTTTTGATCATGACGTAGCCTCGCTGCAGTGTGGCTTGGAGGCTTCCATTTTCAAGGCGGTGATGAAGACTCTGGAGTTTTTCCGTATTCTTGGAAGCAATCAAAACCTTGGCTCGTTCTAGACGCCTTGAGAAATCCTTTAGGTGCTGGCAGGCGATGCCAATGCGGGTTTTTGGGTGCTGCTCGACGATGCGTTGCGCATATTTGCTGATAGCTTGCTGCTCGGTTGTAATACGACACGCTAGGTTGCTGCTTAGGCGGCTTTCCATCTCGTCCATCCGCATACTTATGTGTTGCACTCGGCGATCGGGAGCAATTATGCGCATGTGCGCAGAGAGATTCCGCAGTTGCGAGTTTTGGTTGTTGAGGTAGCCCTTTACCCAGGCGTGAAGGTCGCTCTCAGCGTCTTCACAGCGCGAGCGTGCTTCAATGTAGAGCGACGAAATCAACTCGGCCGCGCCCGATGGAGTTTCCACACGTTGATCAGCTGCATAGTCCGTCAAAACAGTGTCGATTTCGTGGCCGATTGCTGAGATCACAGGGAGGGGACAAACCGCCACTGCCCGCGTGAGCGCTTCTTCGTTAAATACCCAAAGGTCTTCAATACTGCCTCCGCCGCGCGTGATCACGATTAGGTCAAAATCCTCACTCGCGACCGCATGTTCAAGCATGGCGGCCACTTCTTCGGCTGCACCTTTACCCTGAACTCTGGCAGGAAAGATCACCACTTCACCTGAGAACGCACGGCGACGCAGGATGCGCAGGAAGTCACGTACTGCGGCACCCGTCGGCGATGTGATCACTGCGATCTTCTGTGGAAGCGTAGGCAGTGGCTTTTTATGTTCCGTATCGAAGAGCCCCTCCGCTGCTAGTTTCCTTTTGAGGCGTTCGTATTCTAATTGCAAGCGACCCTCGCCACTTTGGATCACAATCTTGGCTATCAACTGGTAGCGACCATGCGGCTCAAAGACAGACACATCGCCTAGCAGTAGCACTTCCATGCCATCTTGAAGTTCGAATGATTGCCGGGCGGAATCCCGCGCAAAGAGGGCGCAGGGTAACTGACTGCCCGCATCTTTGAGTGAAAAGTAAATATGCCCCGAGCTTTGTTTTCGCAAATTAGAAACCTCACCCTTAACCCAGACACGGGAAAAGTTTTCTTCCAGTTGTCCTTTGATCAAGCGCGTCAACGCGGTGACCTCGAGCACTTGCTCAGGCGGTGGTGTCATTAAGCTATCCAACATCAATAGGATTCTTTCGGCTCCACATTCGGGTGGCAAGGATGACCACAATTAAAATCACAAGCCCAGGAATCGCCCACCCAAGCTGCCCTTTGAAAATTGCGCCTCCAGTTATGACGAAACATGCCGTCCACAGACTCGTCGTGGGAATAGAAACGAGCAAATAGTCCCGAAAGCGCATGCCCATGATGCCGAGAATAATATTTTGTAAAGCGTAGGGGATGCCTGGCGTAAGCCGTAGTATCAGTCCGAGGCGGACCGCGTTATGCTTGCTCATTTCAGGCAGGGCTCGCTCACGCTGCAGATAGCGACGCAAAAGTCGTTTTAGCGGTCCCGCCGCGAGTCCATAGGTCCAAATTGAGCACAGACTCTGCGCGGCAATGGCCAGTGCTACCGCCGCTGGCATGCCGTAGTGCGGTGCCACGACCACACCGAAAAGCATTAGTGTAGCGCTACTCGGAAATCCTAGGCCAGGAAGGGTCGCCATGACCACGAACAAGGCCCAAGGATTCTCTTCGAGAAAGCTGTGTCCTAGGTCTAGCAACTCCAGCCAGTAGATGGCCTCGGGATGACTTTTCCAGAGTAACAAGACTGCGATTAGCAAGACGACACCAAGGACCAGCAGCAGCACAAGTTTGCGCTGAAGTCTTCTTTTTGGGCCTATGCTTTCAGACATATCTAGGAACTTGGAGTGCTGTATCGGCAGTGGCAAGGCACTGAAGCCACTTTTAGTAACTGTAGTGGATTAGTGAAGCCATTTTGAACAAACTATTTCAGGTTTTCATATTTCGAAAACAGTTCCTGCTTCTCCAACTATTGCCTGCAGACAACGCTGGCTTGCCAATAATTGGAAAGCACTTAAGGTCTGGGTTTGTGGAAGAGAATACTGAACTAAAAGAGATTAATACTCCTGCCAACTAATGGCTGCCAGTCCTCAAGATCAAGGGCCCCCACGCTGGGAAATCGTCGGTGACCGATTGCTCAATGCCTGCCGGGTGTGGGATCTTCGCGAACGTCGCTACCGCCATCCTAAATCAGGTAAAGAGGCCGATTTTTACTATATAGACTCCCGTGATTGGGTCATCGTAGTTGCCCGAACGCCCGAAGGGGAGTTGATCATGGTGAGGCAATTCCGTTGGGGCTCCGACGAGTTATCGTGGGAATTCCCAGGAGGCATCGTCGACGAAGGCGAAGACCCTGTTGCCGCCGGCCTGCGCGAACTCCAAGAGGAGACAGGTTACGCCGCCAAGAACGGTCGTCTTATTGGCCACGCACGCCCTAATCCTGCCATATTAAATAACTTTTGCCACATCATACTCGCAGAAGATGCCGAGCTTCATCCATCCGGCACTGATTGGGACGAGCATGAAGAGATTGAAGTCCGCGCCCTACCTGAAGCGACCGTTATGGACTGGGCGCGCGACTGTAAGATCGGGCACGCCCTCGCGTTGAATGGTCTCTTCTTTTACCAGTTGGCAAAATAGATGCGGCAGTTTTGTCACCTTTTCGCCAATACTCCATCAAGGAACCTTGTTTCAGGGCTGATGACTCATAAGCTGTTTTTGTAAATAATGAAAAGCCTTCTCCGATTCTTTCTCGTTCTCTTTATATTTCTTATCCTGACCGCTGGCATTGGCTACTTCAGCATCACACGCCCTGCTTTTCAGAAAAAACTAGTCGAGAGCAAGCTACCCGCAGGTAGTTCGATCAAATTTGTGCGGATCACCTCTAACAGCATTGAGCTGACTGATTTAAAGCTGCAACTAGCCGATGGCACTACCGCTA
>Ga0209711_10005286_pt1 | contig 10104 bp, 5 predicted proteins | sample ArcticOcean_MG_C_7_FD_187441 | JGI IMG/M metagenome (GOLD analysis project Ga0209711, IMG submission 187441) | Marine microbial communities from western Arctic Ocean - ArcticOcean_MG_CB11_88 (SPAdes) (version 2) | ecosystem: Environmental > Aquatic > Marine > Oceanic | place: Arctic Ocean... | reverse complement strand
TTACATCCTGAAGAATATATTGACCCTTAATTTCAGGTGTTTTACTTACATCATCAGTACTTGAACAAGAAAATACAAGTGGAATAAACAGTAATAGTAGAATGAGTTTTTTCATATCCAAATATAATAATTATATAAACCTTATTAACTTACTTACGTGGATTAGAAGTAGCTGAATTGACAGAAGAAGATACGCCAGTTATTGAATAAATAAAGGTCAAGTGGTAATGACTCTTTGCAGCCCTCACTTTAGCAGTTGCTTTGGTTTTTTTTACTAAGGACAAGTTCCCCAGACTGGTTTGTTATCGCTTGTAAGTGCAGAAATTGTTCCAAAATTAGCTGGTTCAGCTTCTATATTGGTAACACACCAACTTGTTAAGTCTTGATTGAATGAAGTGGTATTATTGAACATTCTTTGCATATTAGTCACATTCGAAGTATTCCATTTATTACCGTCTTTTGTAAGAGGTTGATTAAATGCTGATGCATTTTCAAACATTTGATACATGGAAATAACACTTGAGGTATTCCAGTCACCTATATCTTGATTAAATGCGGATGCATTATAAAACATACTAACCATATTAGTCACACTAGAAGTGTCCAAACTCCCTATGTCTTGATTAAATGCAAATGTACTCCCAAGCATATAGGACATATCAGTCACATTTGAGGTATTCCAGCTTCCTATGTCTTGATTGAATGCTGAAGCATACTGAAACATAGCTAACATATTAGTCACATTAGAAGTACTCCAGCCTCCTATATTTTGATTGAAAGACGTTGCAGTGCTAAATAAAAACGTCATATTAGTTACACTAGAAGTATCCCAATTGTTAATGCTGTTACTGCCGCCATTGTTAAAAGCAAGTGCTTGAGTAAACATACTTTGCATACTTGTCACACTAGAAGTATCCCAGCTTCCTATGTCTTGATTGAATGCTGTTGCATTATTAAACATACGCTGCATATCAGTCACACTAGAAGTATCCCAACTACCTATATCCTGATTGAATGCAGTTGCTATATAAAACATACCATGCATATTTGTCACACTAGAGGTATTCCAAGCACCAATATTTTGATTAAAAAGGGTATTGTAAAACATATAAAACATATTAGTCACACTTGAGGTATCCCAGCTTCCTATGTCTTGATTGAATGCTGTTGCTTGTTGAAACATTTTGTACATACTAGTAACACTAGAAGTATTCCAACTTCCAATATCTTGATTGAATGCAGTTGCTATATAAAACATAGTATTCATAGTTGTCACACTAGAAGTATTCCAACTCCCTATATCTTGATTAAATGAAGTTGCAAAATTAAACATACCATCCATATTAGTCACACTAGAAGTATCCCAACCACCTATATTTTGATTAAAATCAGAAGCTTTAACAAACATATAACCTGAATAAGTAACACTTGAAGTATCCCAACTTCCTATGTCTTGATTAAATCTATGAGCAAAGTAAAACATAGAATTAAAGGAAGTAACATTTGAAGTATTCCAGCTGCCTATATTTTGATCAAATACTCTGGCATATGCAAACATACCTCCCATATTTGTCACACTAGAAGTATTCCAGCTTCCTATATTTTGATTAAACACTGTATCCCAAAACATATTAGACATATCAGTCACACTAGAAGTATTCCAACTTCCAATATCCTGATTAAATGCTGTTGCTTGTCGAAACATACCATTCATTTTAGTCACACTAGAAGTATTCCAGCTTCCTATGTCTTGATTGAATGCTGCTGCACCTCGAAAAATATCAGACATATCAGTCACACCAGATGTATCCCAAAAACCAATATCAGTGTTAAATGCGGTGTTATTTAAAAATAAATTACTCATATTATTCACCTGCGTGGTACATAGATTATAATTTGCTGCTGCGACTTGAGTTGTTATTGATGTATTATCCACTACCGTATAGGTTACTCCGTTAATCACCTCTGTATCTCCTATTGTTGCTAAGGGACATTTACAAGTACCATTTTCAAAATAGATTAATGGTGCTACGCCTATAATAACTGATCTAGTTACTGAGGCACTATTTCCAGCCGCATCAGAAACAGAATAGGTTATTGAATATGTTCCAACCGTAGAGGTATCAACCGATCCAGAGGTTATTATCGAAGAGGTAAGGTTACCATCTTCATTATCTGACGCAGTAGCTCCAGGGTCGGTGAAAGTGGCTCCTACGTATAGGTTTATGGTTGAGCCTGTTAATGCAATTACTGGCGCAGTAGTGTCTGGTACAACTATTGTTCTAGTTACTGAGGCTGAATTGTCTCCACTATCCATAACTGAATATACAATAGTATATGTTCCAGCTATTGAAGAGTCAACAGTTCCTGAGGTTGTTATTGAAGAAGTAATATCCCCATCTATATTGTCTGTGGCAGTTGCACCAGGATCTGTAAAGGCAGTTCCAAATTCAATAGTAATTGTTGCGTCTCCTATTAATGATATTACAGGAGCTATTGTGTCGTCAACTGTTATGGTTCTAGTTGCAGAAGCAGAGTTGTCTGAAGAGTCTAAGACAGTATATACAATGGTATATGTTCCTTCTATTGAAGTATCAACTGTACCTGAGGTTGTTATCGAAGAGGTAATATCTCCATCTTCATCATCCTCAGCAGTAGCTCCAGGATCTGTAAAGGTGACTCCTGCTTCAAGATAGATTGTAGATGATCCCGTTAATGTAATTATTGGAGCTGTGGTGTCTTGGTATACAACAACTGTTCTAGTTACTGAGGCGCTATTGCCAGTAGCATCTGAAATACTGTAGTCTATAGTATAAGAACCTGTAGATGAAGTGTCAACAGTCCCTGAGGTTATTATTGAAGATGTTATATCTCCATCTATATTATCTGTTGCAGTAGCGCCAGGATCAGTGAAAGTATTATCTAATTTAATATTAATTGTAGACGAACCTACTAACGAAATAGTGGGCGGTATTATGTCTATTAAACCAAATGAGGCTGTAATAACTTGGTCTGAACTAACTAGTATGGTTAGAGAGCTTGTAGATGTACCATCAGACCATCCTGAAAAAAAATAATCAGAATTAGGGGTGGCAGTAAACGTTACCGTTTCTCCTGAATAGTAAACTCCTCCTGGTGAGCTTACCGATCCACCTGTTTCAGCTGAAACCTCTAGGGTGTATTTAATGATTATGTCTTCTAATGAGTCGTGATTAAAACAACCGTTAAATAACAATAACGCTAAAAGGGGTAATAATCTCTTCATTGATAAACAATACTAAAACCCGTTAATAAACCTCCGTGTTTGAATGTGTACCCTATTTCAGGGACTATACCAAATCTTTTATAAACTGTTATAGGGTAGTTAATGGATAGAGAATAATCAGTTTCACTAAAATCATTAAGTGAATCGGATGTATTAAAAATGATTAGAGGGTTTTCATAATCAAAATTTTCAGCAACCTCAGAAGCTTTACGACTTCGATTTGTAAGTGGTTGTTTTGATCCACTTCTAAAACCAATTCCTAACTTCAAATTAATATTATTGATGACATTATATCCAAGGGTAAGCCAATACGATCTTGTTAAAGAAGAATAACTACCGTTAAACCCTCTGGGTTTCCAAGCAGCACCATTATCAAACTTTTCTAAGTATAGAAATTCATCTGATAGTTGAAAACCAAAAACGAATTTTTTATAATAAACATTAACTGTAAAATGATAAGATCCATCGTCAAATAATCCTCCAACATTAGGACCATAATATGGGTTAGGATATTTAGTTTGAGCCTCGAAAAGTAATCCTATGGAAATACCTTTGAAACCTTCACTTGTATTACTGACTAATTCACTCTCTTGAGAAAACAAGAAAAGAGGTAGAAGCATTAATAACAAAAAAAAGCTTCTCATTTAGGATTAATATTTTATCAAAAGTAGATATAAAAAATTAATTAAATATCAGAAATAGAACAGCTAATATTTAAGCAATTAGAGATTGACGTTATTGAATAAATAAAGGTCAAGTGGTATTGATGTTTTGTAGCCCTCAGTTAGCAGTTGCTTTGGTTTTTTTACTAAGGACAAGTTCCCCAGACTGGTTTATTAGCGTTTGTAAGTGCCGAAGATGTTGCGAAATTAGCTGGTTCAGCTAATATATTGGTAACACACCAACTTGTTAAGTCTTGATTAAATGATGAAGTATTTTTAAACATTTCTGTCATATTAGTCACATTCGAAGTATTCCATTTGTTACCATCTCTTGTAAGAGGTTGATTAAATGCTGATGCACCATCAAACATCTGATACATAGTCGTAACACTAGAAGTATTCCAGTCTCCTATATCTTGATTAAATAATATTGCTGCTCTAAACATAAATTCCATGTCAGTTACATTAGAAGTATTCCAATTCCCTATATCTTGATTGAAATTATAAGCCTGCTGGAAGAGATACTTCATATTGGTGACACTTGAAACATCCCAATTATTAATACTGTTACTCCCACCATTATTAAAATTTCTGGAATCATAAAACATTTGTCTCATATTAGTCACACTAGAAGTATTCCAACCTCCTATATTTTGATTGAATAATAAAGTATGTTGAAACATACTTTGCATAGAAGTCACATTCGATGTATCCCAATTGTTAATGCTGTTACTGCCGCCATTGTTAAATGCAAATGCTTGAGAAAACATAGGCCCCATAAAAGTCACGTTAGAAGTATTCCAGCCTCCTATATTTTGATCAAATGCATACGCTGCATTAAACATAGATGCCATACTAGTGACATTCGAAGTATTCCAACCACCGATATTTTGATTAAATACTCTTGCATTATTAAATATATCTCCCATATTAGTTACACTTGAAGTATTCCAACCACCGATATTTTGATTAAATGACTGTGCTGATCTAAACATTTGTCCCATATTAGTTACATAAGACGTGTTCCAATTGTTAATACTGGAACTTCCTCCATTGTTAAATGCAGATGCTCCAAAAAACACGCCTGCCATAACGGTCACACTTGAAGTATCCCAACTTCCAATATTTTGATTAAATGTTGCTGCGGAACAAAACATACATTGTATAGAAGTCACAGCAGATGTATCCCAACTACCTATATTTTGATTGAAAACTGAAGCAGCTTTAAACATTTCTCCCATATCAATAACACTCGATGTATCCCAAATGTTAATATTACTGTTTCCTCCATTGTTGAAGGAAGTTGCATTATCAAATATTCTTCGCATATTAGTCACACCAGATGTATCCCAAAAACCAATATCAGTGTTAAATGTGGTGTTATTTAAAAATAAATTACTCATATTATTCACCTGCGTGGTACATAGATTATAATTTGCTGCTGCGACTTGAGTTGTTATTGATGTATTATCCACTACCGTATAGGTTACTCCGTTAATCACCTCTGTATCTCCTATTGTTGCTAAGGGACATTTACAAGTACCATTTTCAAAATAGATTAATGGTGCTACGCCTATAATAACTGATCTAGTTACTGAGGCACTATTTCCAGCCGCATCAGAAACAGAATAGGTTATTGAATATGTTCCAACCGTAGAGGTATCAACCGATCCAGAGGTTATTATCGAAGAGGTAAGGTTACCATCTTCATTATCTGACGCAGTAGCTCCAGGGTCGGTGAAAGTGGCTCCTACGTATAGGTTTATGGTTGAGCCTGTTAATGCAATTACTGGCGCAGTAGTGTCTGGTACAACTATTGTTCTAGTTACTGAGGCTGAATTGTCTCCACTATCCATAACTGAATATACAATAGTATATGTTCCAGCTATTGAAGAGTCAACAGTTCCTGAGGTTGTTATTGAAGAAGTAATATCCCCATCTATATTGTCTGTGGCAGTTGCACCAGGATCTGTAAAGGCAGTTCCAAATTCAATAGTAATTGTTGCGTCTCCTATTAATGATATTACAGGAGCTATTGTGTCGTCAACTGTTATGGTTCTAGTTGCAGAAGCAGAGTTGTCTGAAGAGTCTAAGACAGTATATACAATGGTATATGTTCCTTCTATTGAAGTATCAACTGTACCTGAGGTTGTTATCGAAGAGGTAATATCTCCATCTTCATCATCCTCAGCAGTAGCTCCAGGATCTGTAAAGGTGACTCCTGCTTCAAGATAGATTGTAGATGATCCCGTTAATGTAATTATTGGAGCTGTGGTGTCTTGGTATACAACAACTGTTCTAGTTACTGAGGCGCTATTGCCAGTAGCATCTGAAATACTGTAGTCTATAGTATAAGAACCTGTAGATGAAGTGTCAACAGTCCCTGAGGTTATTATTGAAGATGTTATATCTCCATCTATATTATCTGTTGCAGTAGCGCCAGGATCAGTGAAAGTATTATCTAATTTAATATTAATTGTAGACGAACCTACTAACGAAATAGTGGGCGGTATTATGTCTATTAAACCAAATGAGGCTGTAATAACTTGGTCTGAACTAACTAGTATGGTTAGAGAGCTTGTAGATGTACCATCAGACCATCCTGAAAAAAAATAATCAGAATTAGGGGTGGCAGTAAACGTTACCGTTTCTCCTGAATAGTAAACTCCTCCTGGTGAGCTTACCGATCCACCTGTTTCAGCTGAAACCTCTAGGGTGTATTTAATGATTATGTCTTCTAATGAGTCGTGATTAAAACAACCGTTAAATAACAATAACGCTAAAAGGGGTAATAATCTCTTCATTGATAAACAATACTAAAACCCGTTAATAAACCTCCGTGTTTGAATGTGTACCCTATTTCAGGGACTATACCAAATCTTTTATAAACTGTTATAGGGTAGTTAATGGATAGAGAATAATCAGTTTCACTAAAATCATTAAGTGAATCGGATGTATTAAAAATGATTAGAGGGTTTTCATAATCAAAATTTTCAGCAACCTCAGAAGCTTTACGACTTCGATTTGTAAGTGGTTGTTTTGATCCACTTCTAAAACCAATTCCTAACTTCAAATTAATATTATTGATGACATTATATCCAAGGGTAAGCCAATACGATCTTGTTAAAGAAGAATAACTACCGTTAAACCCTCTGGGTTTCCAAGCAGCACCATTATCAAACTTTTCTAAGTATAGAAATTCATCTGATAGTTGAAAACCAAAAACGAATTTTTTATAATAAACATTAACTGTAAAATGATAAGATCCATCGTCAAATAATCCTCCAACATTAGGACCATAATATGGGTTAGGATATTTAGTTTGAGCCTCGAAAAGTAATCCTATGGAAATACCTTTGAAACCTTCACTTGTATTACTGACTAATTCACTCTCTTGAGAAAACAAGAAAAGAGGTAGAAGCATTAATAACAAAAAAAAGCTTCTCATTTAGGATTAATATTTTATCAAAAGTAGTTATAAAAAATTTATTAAATATCAGAAACTTAAATATCATTAGAAGGTTCTTCATTATCATTAGTTCAGGAAACCACAGGAACTAACAGTAAAAGAAGAAGTAGCTTTTTCATGTATCTAATTTATTAATACAAGGGTAAGGGTATATATTACACCTTTTTTAGAAGCGATTATTAACACAAAATTGCATTATCCCCGCTGTATCATAAGCTAAACTCTAAACACCTGATTAGTTTAGTGATCTAGTGATATATTAAAATAGTTTACTTTTTCCCTTTTTATTGGTTTTTGCATTAGAATTTTTATTAGAATCAACATTATTATAACCTAAGTATCCTTTAAAATATAGAGAAATAGGGAGGTTGTCAACTGTTCGCCCATTTGTCATTTTTAATGTGTATCTGTCATCTTCTCCTTTACTCAACAGAAATTCACCATTTATAAATTCAAATGCATTAGTCCCAGAATCTGGAGAACCATTTAATTCAAATGAGTTATTAGTCGAAGCTAAATTTAAGACATTATAAAAATTACAGATTGTTTGTGTGGAACTTCCATCAAATAAACCTCCACAATCAAATTGTTCATCTATCCAGTTTTCTAATACACTTTCTTCATTAGTCTGTTCTACTACTTCAACAAAATCAATATGTGAAAAGTTTGTTTGATATAAAGAATTAAACCTATTTATATAATCACTGTAGGTTCCTTCTAATAAATCATTTTGTTTACTTCCCCATAATTCAAGAGAAACACTTTGCCCTTCACCACTAAAACCATTAGAACTACTAAAGGATATACCTTCGGAAAACAAAGTCAAATCTAAATTATATAATGTATTACCTTGACAACTTAAAATTAAATTACATTCTTCTTCTGTTGTGTCACAACCGTCACATCCGTCATCCGCTGGTCCGTAATCTTCCAAAACCCCATTTAACAAAGAATAAAAATTATTTCCTACCCTTAATCCCATATCATTATCCTCAGTCACATTATATGTGGTTTGTTGATGTGAACCAAGATTTTCAGATCCTGTATAGGTAGTTATAACTACTTCAATGTCTTCAAATAAATCATCGTCATTGTTTATATCTAATTCAACCGTTTCTTCATCAGAATCTGTTGAAATTGAACTTGATGTTACAACTATAGTTCTTGTTTGTTGGGATCCTTGAGTTCCAGTTCTTGTTTGAGTAAAGTTTGAGGTTTGTTCTGAAAAGTCTGGTGACCAATTGGCAAATTGTTCTATTGGCTCGGTCTGAGTAACCTCTAAATCATCTCCGCCACCTCCACAAGAAATTAGCACCAAAATTAATGTCAAACTAGTTAATTTTTTATTCATATTTAGTTTTATTAATACGTATTTGTTTTATTTGTTAATGAAAATTTAAATAAATTTACAAGAATAACACTATAAGTTAAAGTGAAATTAGTTGTATTATATTGTTCATGTTTTCAGGCAAGTATTTCTGTCAGTTAATCCACAAACAAAGGCTAAAAGGAGAATAAAAAAACAAGCTCCTTTAATCTATTGAGTTTATATTTATTTTAATAAGAAAAATAAAAATTATTTAATAATCTAATAAGGTTGTCTACCAATCCAGTTTCCTTGAGGGCTATATCTAGCAACCACATAAACACTTCCTGAAGTGCTTACTGCTCGAGCCATTCCCACTTCTGTGGTTGTATTCCATATCATTTGAGTATAGTGACCAATAACTACATTAGCATTCTTTGAAGATCCAATCTCGGCGTAAGTGTAATCCTTTATTTCATTATACCAGGCTGAGGAGGCGTCCTTCCCGGGTGTTTCACTAAAAGTAGGATTACCATTGCTTGATCTATACGAGTACGACAAATTTTCGCCTTGTCCAGGTCTACTTTCATTCGAAGAATGATACATTTCGTCTTTGAGTGCCAAATTTTTTGCCCATAATAAAGCATCTTCTGCCAAGGAATTTGACCAAGAAAGTTCAGAAACGCCAACTTCTTTTCTTGCGTCGTTATGAACTTGTAAAGACAAAAAAATATCCTGTTTTGTTAAGATACTGGATTCAATAGCACTATTATTTGAAGTTTTTAGTTCTTTAAATCCGCCGAGAAATAATACTGACGTGAATATTATTAGAGATAATTTATTCATAAAAAAAGATTTTATTTTTAACATACATGACTGTTTATTAACCCAATAAGGCTTTTGTTTTGACTACATTTCCATTTTATAATTTTCCCAGTTGAAAAAAGTGTTTGTTTTCTTTTGGGACTTTAGCTAATACCCTATCCTCCCAATACTATCTAAAAAAAGAAAGCAAATAACATGTATATTAAGTTAGTTTTTAAATTTAAAAAAAAGTCTGAAAATTGATAATTAATTGCCCTCTATTTCAAATCATCAAACTTTTGTTTCATAGTAGGGTTGCCTCTATTCAGCTTTTTAATTGACAATTCGTCTGCTTTATTATTGGCTAGTCTTAAATTATTTTCAGATGACAACAAGGCTTCTTTAGTCTTGTTAAGGTGTTTAATGGTTTTATCTATTTCTTCGATGGCGGCTTGAAATTTCCTGCTTGCCAAATCATAATTATGAGCAAAACCTTTTCTGAATGAATTAATTTTATCTTCAAAATCAACGATATCAATATTTTGATTTTTCATTATATTTAATTCAGCTTTATACTTTAAAGAATTCATTGATGCAT
>Ga0209711_10005284_pt1 | contig 10108 bp, 12 predicted proteins | sample ArcticOcean_MG_C_7_FD_187441 | JGI IMG/M metagenome (GOLD analysis project Ga0209711, IMG submission 187441) | Marine microbial communities from western Arctic Ocean - ArcticOcean_MG_CB11_88 (SPAdes) (version 2) | ecosystem: Environmental > Aquatic > Marine > Oceanic | place: Arctic Ocean... | reverse complement strand
CTGGATGGATCATCTTGGTGCTGGTACTAACTGGGGAACAGACCTTGATGCGTCAAATGCCGTTATTTTGAACGGAACCGATGCAACTGGATCAGATGAAGGTGATAACATCATTGATGAAACTGATGGAGAAAACATCATCTTGAATACAAATGCTGGTTCGTTTACTGCTGTAGACGCTCCAACACTTGACTCTCTTACAGGCGGTACAGACGATTATGCTGTGACAGCTGGTGAAAAGAGACTTGCATATGACTTGTTCGCAAATGCTGAACTCCATGACATTAACTTTGTTCTTGCTGGACCTGCTGTTACAGAATCAGGAAGTTCATTTGGTGTAGCCGGTGATGAGTTCGACACTCACGGTACAATGATTACTGATCTTGTTGAACTTCGTAAAGATTGCGTAGCGTTTATTTCTCCTGCTCGTCAGGCGGTTGTTAACGTTCAAAGTTCAAACACACAAACAACAAACGTCAAAAATTCTTTTGACACTCTACCGTCATCTTCTTATGTGGTGTATGACAGTGGATACAAGTACATGTATGACAAATACAATGATGTGTATCGTTATGTTCCGCTTAATGGTGATATTGCTGGTCTTTGTGCAAACACAGACAGAGTTGCTGATCCGTGGTTCTCGCCAGGTGGTTATAACCGTGGTAACATTCGTGGTGCAATTAAACTTGCATTTAATCCACAACAGGCAGAAAGAGATATTCTCTACAAGGCTCGGATCAACCCAGTAGTTGACTTCCCCGGCCAAGGCGTGGTTCTCTTTGGTGACAAAACTGCTCTCACAAAACCAAGTGCATTTGACCGCATTAACGTGCGCCGTTTGTTCCTTGTTCTTGAGAAGGCAATTGCTACTGCTGCTAAATTCCAACTCTTTGAGTTCAACGATGAGTTTACACGGGCACAGTTCCGTAATTTGGTTGAACCCTTCTTGCGGGATGTGCAGGGTCGTAGAGGTATTACTGATTTCCAAGTTGTTGCTGATGGCACAAACAACAGTGGCGAAGTCATTGACCGAAACGAATTTATTGCAGATATCTATATTAAACCAGCACGATCAATCAACTTCATTACGCTTAACTTTGTTGCGGTTCGCACAGGTGTTGAGTTCTCTGAAGTTGTTGGCAAATTTTAGGAGGTAACGTAAAATGGTTGGAACAATAGACGAATTTAGAGCCCAACTAATTGGTGGCGGTGCCAGAGCCAACCAATTTAAAGTTGAGATCAATAATCCTAGAAATGCTGGAAACCCCGGCATTGATTTGAGGAATGCAGCATTTCTGTGTAGTGCAACAACTCTGCCGGGAATGTCGGTTGAAGAAATTGAAGTTCCGTTCCGTGGAAGAACTATTCGGATTGCGGGCGACAGAGACTTTGCCGATCCTTGGACAGCTACATTCCTTAACGATACGGACTTTAGAATTCGTAATGGTATGGAAAGATGGCAGAATGCAATTAATGATTTGGCCAGTGGTCGAGGAGTTAATAATACATTAGACTACTGTGCTGATTTAACAGTATCTCAACTTGATAGAGATGATAAAGTTATTAAGGTATACAAGTTTGTCAACGCATGGCCACAGGCTATTGCAGCGATTGATTTGTCATCTGCATCTGCAACAGAAATTGAGAGTTTTGAAGTTACATTCAGATATCAACATTTCCTAGCTAGTGATGTTAATAGTGGTGGTGAATTTGCAGTTGAAGTCAGTCTCTCGATTTAATTGACTTTATAAACCTACTAAATAAAGGAGTAGGGAGATATGAGATATTATGGCTGAACTTTTCGGATTTACAATTAATCGTTCTAAAAAGGATACGGGTGGTGAGCAAGTTTTCACCACCCCAACTCCTGATGACGGCGCTATAGACGTTGCTGGAGGCGGTTTCTTTGGCCAAATTTTAGACACGGATGGGCGAGAGAAAACAGAACTAGACCTCATTCGTAGGTATAGAGATATTGCACAACAACCAGAGTGTGATAGCGCAATTGAAGATATCATCAATGAAGCAATTACTGCTGACCAAGTTTCCCAATCAGTTACGTTGAGAACTGATAGACTACCTTATTCAGATAAAATCAAAAGAGAAATGAGAAAAGAGTTCAATAAGATATTGTCTCTTTTGGAATTTGAGCAAAAAGGTCATGACATACTTAGACGTTGGTATGTTGATGGTCGTATTTTTTATCATAAGGTAATCGACACTAAAAATCCTAGAAAGGGTATTGTTGATTTAAGGTACATTGACTGTACTAAAATTAAGAAGGCTCGACAAGTTAAGAAAGATAAAGACGTTAAAACTGGCGTGGATATGATTACGAAGATTGATGAGTATTATATCTACAACGAAAAAGGTCTTTTCTCTGCTGGATACGGTGGAGCAAATCAAGGTTTAAAAATTGCAGCAGATTCTATTGCATATTGTCCGTCTGGTGTAATTGATCAGAATGGTGGAAAGGTTCTGTCTTATTTGCATAAGGCAATCAAACCTGTCAATCAGTTAAGGATGATTGAAGATGCAGTAGTTATCTATCGCATTTCAAGGGCCCCAGAACGTAGGATTTTCTACATTGATGTTGGTAATTTGCCTAAGGTGAAAGCGGAACAGTATCTAAAAGATGTTATGAACCGTTACCGTAACAAATTAGTTTATGATGCTAGCACTGGAGAAATCCGTGATGACCGTAATCATATGTCAATGTTGGAAGATTTTTGGTTACCTCGCCGTGAAGGTGGACGGGGAACAGAGATTACTACTCTCGCTGGTGGTTCAAATCTAGGAGAGATTGACGATATTGAATATTTCAGACAGAAACTATATCGCTCCCTTAACGTTCCTATCTCAAGACTTGAATCAGAAAATTCTTTTAGTCTTGGCCGGGCAAATGAAATCACACGGGATGAATTAAAGTTTACTAAGTTCATTCAGAAAATTAGAAAGAAATTTACACCACTCTTCACTGACCTTTTGAAGACGCAACTTATATTGAAAGGTGTTATCTCATTAGAAGATTGGGATACTATGAAAGAACACATTCAATATGACTTCTTGAAAGATGGTCACTTTGCAGAGTTGAAGGAAGCAGAGCTTCTTAATGATCGTATTCAAACACTCGATTCAATTCAATCATATATTGGAACATTCTTCAGTAAGGAATATGTCCTTAAACATGTATTACGAATGAATGATACAGAGGTTGATGAGATGAGAGATCAGATTGCTCGTGAAATGGAGATGGACCCAATGGATGGTGGTATAACTATCCCAGTTGGTGGCGATGGTGTTACTCGTTATCCAGAAGTTGGTGGAGCGCCTATTCCTGCTGATGATTATAGTAAGTTCTCAGGTGAAGAAGACCCAGAGGATGAGTTAAAGGCAGCACAAGCAGATCAAGCAAAATCAGATGCAAAGTTAAAAGATGCTGATGCAGCTGAAAAGAAAAACGGAAATGGAGATAAATAATGAGTAGAGAAATTGTAGACGCATTATCAAATGGCGATAATATTGGAGCAGAGAGTAACTTTAATGATGCATTGTCACAAAAAGTTGGTGATGCACTGGAAGTTCGCAGAAAAGAAATTGCAACCACATTTGTCAAAACAATGAGTGGAGAAAATGAAAAGAATTGAGGAAATCTATGAATCTACAGTTGTAGAGAAGGATGAACACAGGAAATCCAAATTGTATAAGAAGCTTTCGCCTAAGTTTAAAGACGCTGTAGACGATATTTTTACACAAATGGACGCTAAACCTTCAGATTTCCTAAATACTTTTGAGAAAACTATTTCTGATATCTCAAAGAAATATAGAGTTCCAGAGAAAGAACTTATGAGATATTTTGAAAAAGAAATGTTATCGATTTAAGGAGTTAGAGAATGGCCATTGTTACAAGAACACTCAGAGATACTGCCGTTAATGCACCCGGCGCTGGTGGAACAGTTACAATTAAAGTTGATATCGAAGATGATGCAGCTGCAAATACCGCTATTTTAGATGCAAGTGGATTAGATGGCCATGCGAACGGTGCAAAACTACACATCGCCAGACTTTGGTGGGCATTGACTCAAGGTAGTGCTGATGATGATACTGGCCATGTTGAAATTCAAGAAGTATCTTCTGGAACAGATATTGTTCAGATTAGACTTGCCGGAACTGGACACTATGATGGTTCTGCTGGCGTTATTCCTGGCACTGCGGCAAATACAACAGTAACTTCTGGTGACCATGAAATAACTACTTTTGGTACATCTGGGTTTGTTATAATCGAATTCAAAAAAGATGAAAACTATACTACATAGGGGATATGAGATGCAGACCGTAAAATTATTTTCAGAAGCCGTAGAAGAAGTAGAGTATATCACCGAAGCAAAAGAAGATGGTGGTAAGACCTACAAGATCAAAGGCATATTCATGCAGGCTGACGTTAAAAACCGTAACGGCCGTGTGTATCCTATGGAAGTGCTACAGAAAGAAGTTTCAAAGTATAATAAGAATTTTATCAGAGAGAGTCGTGCATTTGGTGAACTGGGCCATCCAGACGGGCCAACCGTCAATTTGGAAAGAGTGTCCCACATGATTACTTCTCTGACTCCTGATGGTAAAAATTTCATTGGTGAGGCAAAGATTATGGCCACACCGATGGGAGAAATTGTTAAGAACCTTATGGATGAGGGTGCCAAGTTAGGCGTTTCATCTAGGGGCATGGGAAGTTTGGATCAGAGGAATGGTGCAAACTATGTGAGAGATGATTTTTACCTAGCAACAGCTGCTGATATTGTAGCAGACCCTTCCGCACCCAACGCTTTTGTTGAGGGTATTATGGAGGGTAAAGAGTGGGTTTGGAACCAAGGCGCATTGGTCGAAGCTCATGTTGCAGAGTTAAAAACAAAGTTTGATGTTAAAAAGCGTCATAGACAGGCGAACGTTGAGGCGTTAGAGTTCGCTAAATTCCTCAAAATGTTATAAAGTATAAATAATATAATTGCAATAAAGGAGACATTCCATGTCCGAATTAGAAAAAACTATTGAGGAACTTGAAGCTGAGGTATTGGCAGAACTTGAAGAAGCCAGTCAGCCCGATGATTCGGGTGGGAAAGCTGATGGTCCGAAAAAAGTAAAAGATGGGGTCAATAAAGAAGAAGACCTTGGTGGTGCTACACCCGAAGCTAAGGTTGAGGCTGGTGCTGATGAAGATCGTGATGAAAAAGCGATTGGTAAGAAAGCAGCTGCTTCTGCTAAAGAAGTTGGTGGTGACGAGCAACAGAAATCTGAAGGTAAACCTCAGAAGATGGTTAAGGGCGCCGGTAAACCTGATGGTACACCAACCCCTAACAAATCACAGGCTATGGCCGCTGGGTACGAACCCGAAGGTGAAGAAGTTCTGGGAGAAGCAAAAATGACAAAAGCTCAAGCACTTGAGCAAATTGGTAAGATGAAGAAGTCAGACATTGAAGAAATGCTTGCTTCTCATTCATCCAAACTTGCTGAAGCTGATAATGCAAAGTCCGAAGAGGAACTTTCTAAACTTCAGGCCGAGAAAGAAGCTATCGAAGAGAAAATCAAGTCAATCAACGTCAAGGAAGATGTTGACGCACTGGTTGCTGGTGAAGACCTCTCCGAAGAGTTCAAAAACAAAGCAGCGACAATCTTTGAGGCCGCTGTTAAATCAAAAATCCGTAGTGAAGTTGTGCGAATGGAAGAAGACTATGCAGTTTCTCTTGAGGAAGCTACAGAGACACTTAAAGAAGAGTTGTCAGCTAAAGTTGATGACTATCTTGGTTATGTTGTTGAAGAGTGGATGAAAGAAAACGAACTGGCGGTTGAGCGTGGTCTAAAGGGTGAAATCGCAGAGGACTTTATCAGTGGTCTTAAACAGTTGTTTGAAGATCATTATATCGATGTTCCTGATGAAAAGTATGACGTTCTGGAAGCTCAGTCTGAAAAGATTGCTGATCTAGAAGAAAAACTCAACGGTATGATTGAAGAAAACGTTGAGAAGAAAAAAGTGGTTGAATCTCTTACGAGAGAACAGATTACCAGCGAAGTTAGTCATGACCTTGCTGCTACTGAAGTAGAGAAGTTCAAGTCGCTTACAGAGGATGTTGATTTTGTTACTGAAGAGTCCTTCAGAGCAAAACTCGATACCTTGAAAGAAAGTTATTTCCCGACTACTGGGGAACAGCAATCTTTTCTAATTGATGATGATGGTAGTGAACCTGCACAGGACATTGATACGACTGATAGCATTCGTGCTTACATGTCGGCGATCAGTCGCTCGAAAAGTGCATAATTTATAAATAACTGTAGAAAATACAATAAGGAGAAACTCAAATGTTTCAGACAGAACATCTACAAGAAAAGTGGCAGCCAGTCCTAGAACACCCCGATCTTCCTAAGATTGAGGATTCCTATCGCCGTGCGGTCACAACTGTTATCTTGGAAAACCAAGAAAAAGCCATGAAAGAAGACGCAAGTTTCCTTTCGGAAGCTGCGCCTACTAACTCCACTGGTGGTTCCATTTCTAATTGGGACCCAATTTTGATCTCGCTCGTTCGCCGTGCCATGCCCAATCTAATTGCGTATGACATTTGCGGTGTTCAGCCGATGACTGGTCCTACGGGTCTGATCTTCGCAATGCGTGCTTCGTTCCTGTCTTCGGATGGTGCTGAAGCTCTCGTTGATGAAGCAATGCCTGGTCAGCAAGGTGCTTCTAACCAGAACGCCGCCGGTACAACTGGTGGTGGCGATGTTGGTGCCACAGAAACAAACCCTGCCGTTCTTAACGACAGTCCTTCTGCTGGTACTTACACAAGTGCAACTGGTCAGACAACTGCTCAAGGTGAGGCGTTGGGTGATACATCCACAAACGCATTCGCTGAGATGGCATTCTCCATCGACAAGTCAACGGTTACTGCCGTTACCCGTGCTCTGAAGGCCGAGTACACGATGGAACTTGCTCAAGACCTCAAAGCGATCCACGGTTTGGACGCTGAGACAGAACTTGCGAACATTCTTAGTTCGGAAATTCTTGCTGAAATCAACCGTGAAGTTGTTCGCCGTGTTTATGTTGCTGCTGTTAAAGGCGCACAGGTTAATACGACAACTGCTGGTATCTTTGATCTCGACACTGACTCTAATGGTCGTTGGTCGGTTGAGAAGTTCAAGGGTTTGATGTTCGGTATCGAACGTGACGCCAATGCGATTGGTCAACAGACTCGCCGTGGTAAAGGTAACATGCTGATGTGTTCTGCTGACGTTGCGTCTGCATTGCAAATGGCTGGTATCCTTGATTACACGCCTGCTCTTAACAACGCACTAAACATTGATGACACAACGACAACTTTCGCTGGTGTTCTTAATGGTCGTTATAAGGTCTATGTTGATCCGTATGCTGCCAACGTTGCTGCAAGTCAGTACTACGTTGTCGGATATAAGGGTTCTTCGCCTTATGACGCTGGTATGTTCTACTGCCCATACGTTCCTCTTCAGATGGTTCGTGCGGTTGGTGAGAATACGTTCCAACCTAAAATCGGGTTCAAGACTCGTTACGGGATGGCTGCTAACCCATTCGCTCAGACTGCTGGTGCAGTTGCTGCGGGTGACACACAGAACACTGATTCATCTATTGATGACGGTGCTAACGTTTACTATCGCCGGGTCAAAGTTACAAACCTTATGTAAAAATAAGAAACTTGACTACAAACTTAGAGGGTGCTTCGGCACCCTCTTTTTTTTGTTATAAATAGATATATGAGCCAAGGACCATTATCAAGACAACCAGATAAGTTAGACTACGCAAGTCCGACTCAATTTAGGTTTATTATTAATCAACTTCCTAAAGTTGAATACTTCACTACGGCTTGCAATGTGCCAGCAATTGGGACAGCAAATACAGAAATGGCAACACCCTTTAAGAATATTCCTATAATGGGTGATGTAACTGAATTTGAAGATTTTACTCTTTCATTCATCGTTGATGAGTATTTGGAAAATTATCTTTCAATTTACAATTGGATTACTGGACAAGGATTTCCAGAAAGTAGGCAACAGTTTAAAGATTTTAGAGATAACACATCAGAAACAAGTGACCTAAATACTACTAGAGGGGCAAATACTGGTGACAAGTCAATGTATTCCGATGCAACACTGACAATACTGAGCAATAAGAATAACCCAATCGTTGAAGTTAGATTTAGAGATATGTTTCCAATTTCACTTGGAGAACTTACTTATGATCAGTCAGCTGACGATGTAAATGTTCTAAATGTCGCAGTAACCTTTAAATACCAACAGTATACTATAGAAACTTTATGATGGAGAGTAAATGGATAAGTTAAGTGAATTGCAGGCGGAAGCCAAAGAAGACCTTATTATATTAGATGATGAAGACCTACACCAACAATCCTATAAAAATCAAATCATCAAACCTAAATGGTTAGACTATAAGTCTAAGTACCGTTTGTTTACGTTTCAATTAAAGGCTGATCACAAGAGATTGTATCGCCAGAAATGGGAGTACTATGGTGGTAAATCTGATGCTAAAATTTATGCTGCTAAACCTTTTGATCTCAAAGTTTTAAAAACAGATTTAGGAGTTTACATAAATTCTGATGATGATATCATTGACATAGAATTAAAAATTGAGTACTACGAAACACTGGTTCAATTTATTGAAGGTGTTATCAAGTCAATCGACAATCGCAGTTGGGATATCAAACATGCTCAAGATTGGAAGAAGTTTGTGGCTGGTGGATTTTAATGAAAAATTGGATTGGACATTATAAAAATATTATAGATGATGCTGGATGCAAATCTATAATGAATTATCCTTGGGATTGGAACGCTTCAACTTATTCAAATAACAAAGGTGTTGTTAATAATAGCGAAGAACGAGTTAGAATGGATGAATGTTGGTGTTCTGATACACATAAACCATATCCATTACTAAAAAATTCTGTCATTGAAGTTATGAACATATATGCAAAAGAACATGACAGATTTTCTTGTGTTCATCATACAGATTTTAGATTAAATCGTTACGGTGTTGATGGATTCATGTCGCCCCATTGTGATAATATTCATCATTCTCATGGACAAACATATGGATATCCTCAAGCAACAGTTTTGTTTTTCTTAAATGATGATTATGAAGGGGGGGATTTTTATGTCGCAGAAGAAAAATATACTCCTGAGGCTGGTTCTGCATTAATTTTCCCGTCAAACTTTATGTTTCCACATGAAGTGAAAAAAGTAACAAAAGGCGAAAGGTGGAGTATAGTGACATGGTTGATGTAAAAGTTAGTATAGATGAGTTTACAGCATTTCCTACAATGGTTTATAAATTTACTGCTGATTTAGGAAGTGATACACATGCACATATGTCAGCATATATTAAGACTAAAGATGATATGCAGACAGAAGATGATCTTTATAAAATATCTTCTTTCAAACCCCTAGTAGAAACAGTTTATCATACTACAAAAGATATTTTAACTAAATTAGAATATGAGTATGATAAACTTGAAATGACAAGTATGTGGGGAAATCATATGAGTAAGGGAATGTCACACCCACCACATACACATTCAAATAATTTATGGTCTGGTGTTTATTATGTTGAAGCTTCTAAAGGATCATCTCCAATTCAGTTTTTTGATCCTAGACCGCAAGCAAATTTGTTACAACCAAAAAATAAACCTAACTGGAAAAATTCTAGTATGATACAATTTGATGCTGAAGTTGGAACTGGTATAATTTTTCCATCTTGGTTGCAACATTGGGTTCCACCTACATCAACTGAACGTACCAGTGTTTCTTGGAATATGATTCTTAGAGGCGATTATGGTTCCCGTAAAGATTATCAATATGCTAATATCTAAGAAAGATGAAGTTTATATAAAACTTGATAATATTGAACCGTCAATAGCGGCCGAATTGAATGATTTTTTTACCTTCGAAGTACCAGGCGCAAAATATATGCCAGCAGTTCGTAATCGTATGTGGGATGGTAAAATTCGTTTATATAATATAATGAACGGTGAAATTTATATGGGACTTTTACCATATATAGAAGAATATTTAAAAAACAATG
>Ga0209711_10005282_pt1 | contig 10109 bp, 10 predicted proteins | sample ArcticOcean_MG_C_7_FD_187441 | JGI IMG/M metagenome (GOLD analysis project Ga0209711, IMG submission 187441) | Marine microbial communities from western Arctic Ocean - ArcticOcean_MG_CB11_88 (SPAdes) (version 2) | ecosystem: Environmental > Aquatic > Marine > Oceanic | place: Arctic Ocean... | reverse complement strand
TTGTTACTGATCGACCTAAAAATACTTCTTCTTCATTTTCGGCGTATGCTAGTGGTCCTAGTTCTTTGCTCATACCGTAACGTGTAACCATATTTTTTGCCATTTTTGTTGCCATGTCGATGTCAGAAGAGGCACCAGAGGTTACTTTATCGTGGCCAAAAATTAATTCCTCTGCAATTCTTCCCCCCATTGCAACTGCGATATCTGAATACATTTTTTCTCTAGTCACGGAAAGCTGATCTCTTTCTGGAAGTCTCATAACCATGCCTAAGGCTCTTCCTCTTGGAATAATAGTTGCTTTGTGTATTGGATCAGAAACTTTTTCATTTAACGCTACGATGGCATGCCCACCCTCGTGATATGCTGTTAATTTTTTTTCATCTTCGCTCATAACCATAGATCTTCTTTCGGCACCCATCATGACTTTATCTTTTGCTTCCTCAACATCTACCATTGTGACTAATCTTTTATTTTTACGAGCGGCAAGCAAAGCAGATTCATTAATAAGGTTAGCTAAGTCAGCTCCAGAAAAACCTGGTGTACCTCTGGCTATAGTTCTAAGTTTTACATCTGGACCTACAGTAATTTTTTTAATATGAACCTTTAATATTGCTTCTCTTCCCAGAATATCTGGATTTCCTACAACAACTTGTCTATCAAATCTACCTGGCCTTAATAAAGCGGGGTCTAATACGTCAGGTCTGTTTGTTGCGGCAATTAATATAATTCCTTCGTTGGTTTCAAAGCCATCCATTTCTACTAATAATTGATTAAGTGTTTGTTCTCTTTCGTCATTCCCACCACCAAGACCAGCACCTCTGCTTCTTCCAACAGCATCGATTTCATCTATGAATATAATGCATGGAGAGTGTTTTTTTCCTTGTTCGAACATGTCTCGAACTCTAGATGCTCCTACGCCTACAAACATTTCCACAAAGTCAGAGCCAGATATAGAAAAGAACGGAACATTAGCTTCGCCTGCAATTGCTTTTGCCAATAATGTTTTCCCAGTTCCTGGAGGTCCGATTAATAAAGCACCTTTTGGGATTTTTCCTCCAAGTCTACTAAATTTTTTGGGATCTTTTAAAAATTCTACTATCTCTTCTACTTCTTCTTTAGCTTCTTCAACTCCTGCTACATCATTAAATGTAACTTTTCCTTGTGCTTCTGTTAAAAGTTTTGCTTTTGATTTTCCAAACCCCATAGCTCCACCTTTTCCACCTTGCATCTGACGCATGAAGAAAACCCACACACCAATAAGAAGTAGCATTGGAAACCAAGATAACAATACACCTAAAAGGGATGGCATTTTAGCATCTATTGGAGAGGCAATTATACTTACTCCTTTGTTAGTTAATTTTTCTACTAAGTTTGGATAATTAGGTGAATAAGTCGTAAATGATGATCCATCACTTAATAAGCCAGTAATATTATTACCCTGAATTTCAACTTTTATAACTCTTCCTTGATCAACTTCAGATAAAAATTCTGAGAAAGGGACTTTTGATTCTGACACGGCAATCCTGTCTGGATTTTTAAACATGTTAAAAAGTCCGATAGAGAGAAAAACTATTATTCCCCACATAGCTAAGTTTTTTAAATTCATATATTATATAAATAGGTATTTTTAATTAATTAACAAGTATAACTGTAATTGTTGCACCTTGTAAATGTGACAAATTTATTATTTTTTTATCAAAAATTAGAGTTTTGTGGCTTTTTTTAATTCTTCTTTAGAAATTATTAGATTTTTTTTGATCCTGTTGACTTTACAACCTCCTAAAGTGGCTTTTAAACTTTTATTAGACTGAATTCTATTAAGTAAATTTAAAACTTTTTTAGCTCTTGGCGGATAATAATTTTTTGAGATTGTCTTAACACAATTGCTAAAAATTTTTAGTTGTATTTCATTGTTTTCTAATAAAAAGTTTTTTAAATTAATATTAATTGTATTTTTTTTTTTAATTACACAATTTCTTTCAATTTTTTTAATGTAAGAATTCAGTGTGTCTCTAGTAGAGGCTAAATTGTTAATAGAATTAATGATACGATCATGCTTAATACCACTTTTTTCAAATTGCTTGATTAAATTTCTAATTTTTGTTCGTAAATATTTTTGATTAGTATTGCTAGGATCTTTAAAAATTTTTCCAAAGTAATATTTAGCTAGAAAAACAAGGTCTTCTTTTTTCTCACTTAATAAAGGCCTAAAAAGCTTCGTTGTGTTGTTTAAACTACTCACTTTGTTCATAGAAGATAAGCCTTGAATTCCACTTCCTCTAGATAATCTTATTAAAAAAGTTTCAATTTGATCGTTTCTATGGTGACCAGTCATAATAAATTTAATTTTTTTTTTTTTACAAAAATTTAATAATAGTTGATAACGGGCTTCCCTAGCCTGACTTTGAATATTTTTGTTTATTTTTTTTTTATTCTTCAAAACTGTTAAATTAATTCCCTTTTTTTTTAAAAGATTTTTAACATTTTGTGCTTCTATAGATGAGTTTGTTCTAATGCCATGATCAACTAAAACAAAAAAAACTTTAGATTTTTTTTCTATTAAGTAAGTGTGGCTTAGTGCGCTCAATGCTAAACTATCTGGCCCACCGGAAACCGCAACAAGGAAAGTATTTTTTTTAATAGAAGTATTTAATTGAGACCTGAAATTAGAATAAATATGTGATGTTTTATTGTTTGAACTTAAATCTTTAAGCTGCAGAACACTTGAATCTTTTTTGTTCATACTGAGCTTTTTGTAACACAGACTGTGATGCTTTTGGATATTGTTTTTTAAGGCCTGTGATCATTTTACAACCTTGATCTTTTTCTCCTAATTCAACCATTGTAGTTCCTAATTTTAAAAGATTTTCTGGAGCCTTTTGACTTTTTGGGTAATTTTGATATCCGTCTAGATATGCAGTAGCTGCGTCTGAATAAAGTTGTCTAATTCTAAATGTTTCTCCGTACCAATACTGAGCATTTCCTGCCAGTTTATCAGTTTTGTTTTTGTCAATAAATTCTCTAAGTGCTAGTTCAGCAGTTTCATAATCTCCAACTTTCATAAAGCTTAAAGCAAAATCATACTGATCTTTAGGAGACTTGTTTGGCAACAAAGATGTTTGTGGTTTCCTTTCTTCAGTAAAAACAGAAGCTTGAGCTTGCACTGATTGTGTAACTTGCGTTGTCTCTTTGGGGTCTAAACTATAAGCTGGGGCTGCGCCTAAATCTTGTGGCTTATCGGTTCCTGGTAATCTAGCTTGCACTTTCTTTTTTTTTGTTTTGTTTGTTTTTTTTGCTTTATTAAACTTGGTTGAGTTTGTAGTCTTGTCTGTTTCTAGGTCTGAAAAACGAAGTTGTGAGTCTGATTGAATTTTTGTTACTCTATTAGATAACTTATCGAACTTAAAATTAACTTCTTCGAAACGATTAGTTAGTAAACGAAATTGTTCCTCTATTTCATTTAGTTTTAATAAGTGTCTAGTCAAAATTTCCTCGTTTAGACCATTTGAGGGAGTAGATTTTACAACAGTGGTAATATCAGAAGTCTTATAAACTGCTTTTTCTAATGTTTTCAAGTCTTGAACAATAATTTGTAATTGGTCTGTAATAGCGTTAATTTTTTCATCTTCAGCCATTGCAAAATTAGATAAAGAAAACGACAAAATAAAAGAAACAAAAATTTTTTGTAAATTTATATTATAACGATCCATTATTAATATTTCTTATTCACACAACGTGGCAAAAAAAAGACCCCAAGACTTTTAAGCCATGAGGTCCAGTATTTTTTAAAATGTTTAATTTATTTTGTTTTAACTGTTACTGACCTTCTATTTTGAGACCAGGCTAAAGGTGTTGAGGCTGAGTTAACAGGCTTCTCTTTACCATAGCTAATTACAGAAATTCTTTTACCAGAAATTCCATAAGTTAATAAATAATCTCTAGCAGCGTTCGCTCTTTTTTCTGCAAGGGCTAAGTTATATTCTCTAGTTCCTCTTTCGTCACCATGACCTTCAAGGACAACGTTAAGATCTTTATTTTTTCTCATCCAACTAGCTTGCTTTCTTAGAGTATCTCGAGAAGCTGTTGTTAAAGCAGATTTGTTTGTTGCAAAGAAAACTCTATCTTTAACTCCACTGGCTAAATATTGAACAGTGGCAGTACCTGTGTAAACATCTGAAGTTCCTACTACTGATTTCTTACCAGCAGCACATGCGCTAAGTGCTAGCGTTGAAACAAGTATTATTAGTAAATTTTTTATTTTCATATTAAATTTCATTTTTTTTCCTTTAGATTGATATTAAGTTTATTTCAAATTTTAATCGGTAGTTCAAGTGTTTATTGTGCTAAATAGCTCCTTATTTGGATAACAATGAAGACCAAGATGGGTCTGAAGCGTCAGTTTCTGTTTTTAGCTCTCTTTCATTATAACCTGTAATATCAATTGACCATAATTTAGCAGTAAAACCGCTACCATCTTTTCCAGATTTGGTCTCTCTATAGAAAACTAATAACCTGCCGTTTGGAGACCAAGAAGGAGCTTCTTGGTAAAAATTTTCTGTAAGTAATCTTTCTCCGCTTCCATCTGATCGCATGACTCCAATATAGAACTTTCCTCCTCTAACTTTAGTGAAGGCAATAAGGTCACCTCGTGGTGACCAAACGGGGGTTCCGTAAAGACCGTCACCAAAACTTATTCTTTTAACTCCGCTCCCATCACTTCTCATAATATAGATTTGTTGAAGACCACTTCTGTCAGAGTTAAAAGTAATGTATTTTCCATCAGGAGAATATGAGGGCGATGTATCAATTGAGGAGTCTTCTGTAATCCTTTCAACTAATCTTGACTCTAAATCCATTGTGTATATGTCTGAATTGCCATCTTCAGCAAAACTCATTATTATTTTTTTTCCATCAGGAGAAAATCTTGGGGCAAAAGTCATGCCTGGAAAATTTCCAACAACTTCCTGTATACCAGTTTCTATATCTAGCAAATAAACCCTGGGTAGGTTTCTAAAATAAGAGAGATACGTTACTAATTGGTTTGTTGGATTAAATCGAGGAGTTAAAACAAGCTCATTACCTAAAGTTAAATATTTAGTGTTCTCACCATCTTGATCCATGATAGCTAATTTTTTTACTCTTTGAGTCCTAAGTCCAGTTTCACTTACATAGATTATTCTGGTATCAAAATAACCTGTTTCTCCTGTTAATCTTTCATAAATTTTATCTGAGATAATATGAGCTACTCTTCTCCAATTAGAAGGTGTTGTTGTAAAAGCAAGAGCAATCATTTCTTTATTGGCAGCTATATCCCAAAGTCTAAACTCTATTTTAAGTTTCTCATCTTTAATTAGTAATTTTCCTGTTACTAAAGCTTGTGCTGTTATTAATCTCCAATCTTCAAACCTTGGTTTTAAATGCGCAATATCTGGTTTTTGTACAAATGCATCTTTGTTTAAAGGATTAAATAACCCAGTAGATCTAAAATTTTTTTCTACAACTGAAGAAATAAGTTCACCTAGTTCTTTTGTTTTAGTTTCTTGATAGTTGTCAGACTGAGGATCTACATGTAGTGGGGATACAGCTATTGGCAAAGGGTCTAGATTTCCTCTAGTAATGTCAACTTCTATTAAGCTATATGCAGCATTAAATTTAAATAGAAATAATATAAAAATATAAAATATTTTTTTCATTAATTAGTTATCCTCTTAGCATTTCTGTTGGGTCAAAATTTAATTGAATAGTTTTCCATTTTTCATAACCTGTTTGTGGCACTCTAAGAGGTTGACATATTCTCACTGCTCTTAATGCGCTCTCAGCTAAAATTTTGTAAAATTTTTGTCCTGGCTTGTTCATTCTTTCATGGTCCAATATCTCAGATTTATTTATAGTTCCATCTTGTTTTAATTCTAGTTTAATTCTAACTAAAAGATCATCATCATACGGCAGTCCTAAAGGAACTGTCCAGCATCCAAATATTTGAGCTCTCAAAGCATCTTCTTCAGAAAGAGATAATCCTGAAGCAAAAGAATTTTTAACACTACTTTGGGTAAGTTTTTTTTCACTTTTTTCAACTTTTGTACTCTCTTCTTTTGCCTTGTCAATTAAAGCGGCTATTTGATTGGTGTCAATAATTTCCTTTTTTTCAAATTCTGAAGCTTGTCTTATTTCAGGTTTAATTTCTTCTGGATTTTGTTTTTTTTTAATTAATTCTTTTTTTTCATCTTGTTTTTTTGGTAAAGGAATTCGGTCAGGTTTTTCTTTGGCTTTAGCGGCTGGTGGAGCCTGTTCGGAGACCACTCTTTTTTTTTCTTCCTCCTTCATTTTCTCGATAACTTTTCTTGCTTTTGGAGCAAATGGAATATTTGTTTTGTCGGAAATTTGAATAAACTCAACGGAAAGAATTGGTGGTAAATCGACCGGTTGCCTAATCATAAAAGGTAGAGTTAATATGGTCAGTAAGATCATGATCGCATGGAAGGATAAAGAATAAATTAAACTTCTTGTCATTTTTCATTTAGTTCTTATATGGCTCTGAGATAAGTGCTACTTTTGAAAAACCAGCACCTGATAAGGTTCCCATAATTTCTAAAACTCTTCCGTAGTTAATATTTTTATCTCCACGCACGTAAATTCTAGTGTCGGTTCTATTTTTTGCGATCGCTAATAATTTTGGAACAATCTTTTCAGAAGAAACTTTACTTTCTTGTATAAAAATTTCTCCTTTAGAATTAATAGTTACTGTCAAAGGTTCTTGGTCGTCAGGCAAAGAGTCTGCTGCTGATTCTGGTAAGTCAACTTGTACGCCAACAGTTAGTAAAGGTGCCGTAACCATAAAAATAATTAGCAAAACTAACATTACATCAACAAACGGAGTAACGTTGATTTCGCTCATCGGTTCGTTCCTAGAGCGATTAAGTTTAAAAGCCATAATTTAAATTATAGATAAAAATCTTTTACAAAAATTTTCAATTCTTGCGGTATATTTTTTAGAATCACTATTAAATTTGTTGTAAGCTACTACAGCTGGAATAGCTGCAAGCAAACCCAAAGCAGTTGCAAATAGCGCCTCTGCAATACCAGGGGCTACAATAGCTAGACTTGTATTTCTTGAAATGGCGATAGATTGAAAAGAATTCATAATTCCCCAAACAGTCCCGAACAAACCTATAAAAGGAGCCGTAGATCCCACTGTTGCTAAAAAGGTAAAGTTTTTTTCTATTTCTTTAATTTGGTCATCGGTAGAAATTTCTAAAATTCTTTCAACTCTAGCGCTTTGTACGGCACTAGTCTTTGATTTTGTTTTTATTAATTCATTCATCGCTTTTTGAAATATTTTAGTTAAAGGATCTTCAGTTTTAGCAGGTAAAGAACTGTTTAAACTTTCAGCTGATTTAGCTTTCCAGAATTTATTTTCAAATTCTGAAGTAGATAAATTAATTTTTTTAAATACTTTATATTTATCGAATATTAAAGCCCAGGAATATACCGAGCTAGATAACAAAAGTAAGATCACGGACTTAACTACAAAATCTGCACGTAAAAAAAGCTGCCAGAGTGAGAAGTCATTTACTCCACCTAGTCCAACAACTTGAGCTGCTATTTCTTGTTCCATATTAGTGAGGTACTTGTAGAATGTGTCATGAATTTGACAGCTTTATTATCTTTTGTGTTTACTTTAGTTCACTTTGATTCTTCTTTAAATCTAGTTTCACTGTAGTATCTGGCAATTAATACAGCATCTGACTTATTTACATCTTTTTTTTTGGATAGTTTTTCTGCAATAGAAGGATACATTTCAATAGCTTTTGTTCTACTGGCATCTTTAGACGAGTTAATTAATTCAAAATGTTTTTTCCACTTTGCTGGCCTAACAAAAAAAATAGGTAGTCCTAAAGCCGCACAAATACCTTTGATTGCACCAAAAGTTTGGCCAAAGTTAAACATACTAGTTACTCCTTGGCCAGGCATTGCGTTGACTTGTTCCACAACCATTACTGTGTCTTCAATATCTTTAATGTTTTCTTTAATTAATTGAACAAGAAAAGCACTATTTAGCTGCCTTTTATTTTTTTTACCGTCAGCCATAACTGGCATATCGAACATTTCTTTTACTTTGTTGTCTTCTAAGATTGCAATTCCTCCACTTAGGCCTGGGTCTATACCAATAATTCTCATATGCTAATTTATATGAATATTACAGTTTACAAATGTATTCTGCACATCATCATCGTCTTCTAAAGTTTCAAGCATCTTAATAACTGCATCACTTTCATCTCTAGAAATATTTAAATAGGTTTGTGGTCTCCACTCTATGCCAGAATAGAGAAAACTATCTATACTTTTTTCAATTTCGCTTTTTATTTTATAGAAATCCTCTCTTTCCGTTAAAATTTCATGATATTCGGAGTTGCTGAAACAATCTTTGGCATTGGCATTAATTGACAAATCAAGAATTTTTTCACCAGAAATTTTATCTTTGGCAACATGTAAGATCCCACAAGAAAAAAAATAGTGTGATGTAGAACCTGTTTCACCTAACCTGCCTCCACTTTTTTGTAAAATAGTTCTTAAGTGAGAAGCTGTTCTGTTTTTATTATCAGTCAACGTTTCAACAATCAAAGCAACGTTATGAGGTCCAAAGCCCTCGTATCTTAAACTTTCATAATTTTTATTTATATCTATTTCTGACTTGGTAATTGCACGAGTTATATTTTCTTTTGGCATATTAGCTTCTCTTGATGCCTGGATCGCAGCTCTTAGTCTTGGATTGCTGTCAGGATCTTTTGCACCAAGTTTTGCAGCAACGGTGATTTCTCTGGATAACTTAGCAAAGATTTTAGATCTTTCTTTGTCTTGCTTTCCTTTTTTGTGTTTAATTCCAGCCCAATGTGAATGACCTGCCATGCTAATTATTTAAAACTCCTCCGTATATAAATCTTTCAATTTTATTAGCTAAACCTGTAAGAACATCAGCTTCCACAATTATTCCAGAAAGTGTTGATTGGCCTACGGCAGGAAAATGTCTTTGCGCCTTAGAATCATTTAAAAATTTCATAATTGAATTTTCTTTATTCATTCCAATTACTGAGTTGTAGTCTCCACACATACCAATGTCTGTTTGGTAGGCTGTACCATTATCTAAAATTCTTGTGTCAGCTGTTGGAACATGAGTGTGGGTGCCGACAACTGCTGTTGCCTTACCATCAAAATAATGGCCCATAGCCATTTTTTCACTTGTTATTTCTCCGTGTAAATCGACTACTATAAAATCAGCATTTTCTTTTAACTTAATTTTATTTTGTAAATTTTTTGCCGCAATAAATAAATCTTCTGTTTTTTTCATAAAAACGTTTCCCATCAAATTAATAACAGCAACTTTATGCTTTTTATTTTTAGATAAAAAAATTCCATATCCATTGCCAGGTGATCCTGCGGCTAGATTCTCTGGTCTTAACAGTCTTTCTTCTTTAGATATAAATTCTGCAGTTTCTTTTTTGTCCCAAATGTGATTCCCAGAAGTTATAACATCAACTCCAAGATTGAGTAATTCTTCAGCAATATCTTTAGTTATACCCTTGCCATCTTCAGCTGCATTTTCTCCATTTATGATGGTAAAATCGATCTTCTTATCTTCAATAATTTTGCTTAAATTTTCTTGCATGGCTTTTTTTCCAGAATTTCCCATCAAATCACCGAGAATTAGTATTTTCATTTTTTTATACCTTTTTCGGTAAGGATGTAATCTAATTTTATATCTAAATTTGACACTGGAAGTTTATTATATTTTTGGAATGAAAATGCAACGCCAATTGTTATTATTTTTTTATTTTTTAAAAATTTATTTAAAAACTTATCATAAAAACCCTTACCGTATCCCAACCTGTTATTATTATTATCAAATGCCAAAAGCGGTACTAACATAAAATCTGGAACTAAGGTTTTGTTTACAAGACACGGCTCTAGCATTCCAAACTTATTAACTTTTAAAGGGTCTCGGTGTTGCCACTCAATAAAATTTATCTGATTTCTAGGCTTTACAACAGGAAGAAGAGTTTTTATTTTTATTTTTTTTACTAATTGAAAAAAACTTAATACATTAACTTCAT
>Ga0209711_10005280_pt1 | contig 10112 bp, 9 predicted proteins | sample ArcticOcean_MG_C_7_FD_187441 | JGI IMG/M metagenome (GOLD analysis project Ga0209711, IMG submission 187441) | Marine microbial communities from western Arctic Ocean - ArcticOcean_MG_CB11_88 (SPAdes) (version 2) | ecosystem: Environmental > Aquatic > Marine > Oceanic | place: Arctic Ocean... | reverse complement strand
GGTCATCCAAATAAACAGCTACACTGGGGTTTGCGCCCAGAGAACTCTCGCCACCAGAAGAAATGCCGCGAATATAAACGTTGCCGCTGCCTGGTCCTAATCCGATGTAACTGACGTTGGGTAGCATCGTCACATAATCTTCAAGATCTGTGATATTGAGGTTTCCTAAGGTTTCTTCCCCAAGAACAGAAATGGCCATAGGAATGTCTTGCGCGCTTTCTGCTCGCTTTGTCGCAGTTACTATTATCTCTTCAAGTTGCTGCGCGGCGGCGGCGGGCGCAAGGCCTACTGTCAGCGCCGCAATGATTGCTGCAAGCGGTTTTGGCGAATACCGCCGTGCTTGTGTTGCTTTTAAGTTACCAGTAAATCGGGTCATAATCTCTATCCTCTCATTGATAAGTGATGATCTCTTTTTTCTTATTGTCGCTATCCAACATTACCGCAAAATAAGCAGGTAGAAAACACGATAAAACAAGTGTTCAGGGGCCGCTTTTTTTATCGCCGGAAACGCGAGGTAAACTACTTATAACATTACATCAGATCCTGCTAATAAGCGAATATTCGCGGATATTTATCCGACAAGGGCGACTATGTAATCAAATCGGATTAAAGTCTCCTTTGCCTTAGCCGCGCTCTTTCAGTCTATATTCAATCCGCGACTTTTAAGCACGTTTTTGAGGGCCCCTAAATTGTCTTCATAATGTCGCCACTGCTCTAAGCCGGCTCGAAAAATTGGCTGCCGAACCTGCTCGGAGCTTGCCGAACGCACAGCTCTATCGTTCTCATGAAACTTTATACAGGCATCTTCAAAAGGCAGGCCGCAGTGCTCAAGTAGCCGTGCTACTTGTCCCTCTAAGTCTGTAACTATATTTTCATAATGTACAGTAAGACTTTGCTCTGGGATAACAGCCTGCCAATGCCCCATCAAACGATGATAATCGGCATAGTAATGGCCAATGTCCTCTAGGCTGTAGGTAAACGGTTGACCCTCGGCAAAGAGCTGCTTGAAATTGGCAAAACATGCCGCCATTGGCGCTCTTCGTGCGTCAATGATCGTGGCATTAGGCAAAATTGCACGGATGAGCGCAATATGCATAAAATTATTAGGCAACTTATCAATGAAGTATTTACCACTGTTTCTGTAGACCCCGCAGGCATCGAGATATTGCTGGCCTAGTGCGAGTCGCTCTTCATTGGTTAAGTCACCTAAAAGCCTTGGATACCGTCGGGTCTCGCCACGCTTGCGACTGCCTTCAAGTTTGGCTGCAATACGGCTGATAAAATGCAGTTCTGCGGTTGCCTCTACCTGTGAATGACTTGCCAGTATCTGCTCAAGCAACGTTGACCCGGATCGTGGCAGCCCGACAATAAAAATTGGGCTCTTATCTGGATGCCCGCCATCATTAAACTGAGCCATGAATTTATCATCACAGACAGCAATGCTGTCATCAACCCGCTGAGTATTATCTTTGGAATCATAGCCGCTATAGCGCCGCTTTATTTCATTGCCCATCTTGTAGGCCTCATAGGACCCGGAGTAATCCTTCAAATCTTCGCGCGCTTTGCCGACAGCAAAAGCAAGATGGTATTTGTCAGGACTATCGGCATCTAAGGTCTCTAGCTGATTGGACATATCCTGTACTTCAGCAGACGTAAACTTAACCGTTTTTAGGTTGGCCAAACTCCAATAAGCATCGCCGTGGCCAGAGTCAATGGCGATAGCTCGACGGTAAATAGCCGCGGCTTTTACGCCTTGCCCAGAATAACGCAAAGAGTGCCCGTAGCTAGTCAAAATTGTGACGGCTTCTGGTACCCGCGTTAGCACATCTTCATAAACAACATGTGCTTCATCGAAGAGCCCGGCGCTTGAGGCCACAGCAGCATGTAATGTTTTATAAGCAATATTGTCAGGGTCAACTTTAATCAGGCGGCTAACTTCAGCCATTGAGGCATCAAATTTATCCTGCCGAGAAAGTGCCAGCGCGTATTTGTGTCGAGCCATATGATAGTCAGGCGCCAGCTCTAAGCATCTCTTATAGAGCTGCACGGCTTCTTCCATGATGCCAAGCTTGTAGCCAATATCTGCTAGCAGCCTAATACCGTTCACGTCGGTAGGGTGCCCTCGTAAATATTCTCGGCAAATCCCTTCGGCCACCCCAACTCTACCTGTAGCAAATAATTCCGTGGCTTGTCGCAACGCAGGATCTACCTCTCGCGTTAATCCGGCTCTGGCATGCGCTTTAGCCGCTGCGCTCTCATCTCCTTGGACTAAAAGAACTTCGCTTAGTGTTCGCCAGGCCGCCGCGAAACTTGGATCTATCTCGACCGCTTTCTGTAATTCCTCAACGGCAGGTGATATCTGCCCACTAGAATACCAAGCCAATCCCAGCTCATACCGCCCTTGCGCAACATTTGGCGCCAATAGCAAAAACTCGGTCAATCTTTGAATAGCTTCGCCTAAAGACCCGGTAAGCCTCAATGCAACGCCAAGCAAAAACAAAGCCGGCGGATGGCTTGAATCAGCGCTAACCGCCTGTGTTGCCTCTAGGAGTGCTTGCTGTTTATTGCCTGCCTGTAAGTTAACTCGAGCGGACTCAACAAGCGCTTTAACATTACCTTCATTGTTCATATTTACAATCGCCTTACTGTTCACAAGAGTACCCTGCCTACATAAATTCCTGCCGCCGATTAGCCGTCATCTTAATAAGCATTAATATTGCACTTGTTCTGCCAGAATAGCGCGATGCCTTTTGTGGCATCTTGCCTGTTAAGTAATTAAGTATACACATGAACCTTTTTACAAGTATATGCCGAGCGGAGCGGGAGTTAGAAAATGTTGGCTTTTTATTTAGAACAAAAAAAAGAGCAGCCTAGCTGCTCTTTTTTTGTTTGGTAGTCTCAACCACCTAGCTTTTTGCGCAGTGTCTGTACCGTCCTTAACTGCGCCGTCGCCTCGGCTAGCATGGCTGCCGCTTTGGAATATTCTATCTCGCCAGACTGGTTGGCGATGGCCTGTTCGGCAGTCTTAACTGCCTCAGCAGCCGCAGCCTCGTCAATATCTCCAGCGCGCACGGCGGTGTCTGCTAGAATCGCAATACTTCCCGGTTGCACTTCTAAATAACCACCAGAGAGATAGTAAACTTCTTCTTCTCCGTTTTCCTTGACCAGCCTTACTGGGCCAGGGCGCAGATCACTGAGCAATGGTGCATGACCGGGAGTAATTCCCAGCTCACCCAAAGACCCTGTAGCAACAACCATCTTTACAGATCCTGAAAATAAGGATTCGTCGGCGCTTACGATGTCACAATGAACTGTTATAGCCATTTCTTTATTGCCTTTGCTTGCTGCAATTTATAGGTTTTTCGCTTTTTCTACCGCTTCGTCGATAGAACCAACCATGTAAAACGCCTGCTCTGGCAGACCATCATACTGGCCATCCAAAATACCCTGGAAACCTGCAATAGTGTCTTTAAGAGAAACGTACTTACCTGGCGAGCCGGTAAAGATTTCAGCAACGTGGAAGGGTTGCGACAAAAAGCGTTCGATTTTACGCGCTCGTGCAACAGCCATTTTATCTTCCTCTGAAAGCTCATCCATTCCAAGAATCGCAATAATGTCTTTCAGCTCTTTGTATCGCTGCAGTACTGTCTGTACGCCACGAGCGACTTCGTAATGCTCAACGCCAATAATCAAAGGGTCTAGCTGACGAGAGGTGGAGTCTAATGGGTCTACCGCTGGGTAGATTCCTTTAGACGCAATATCACGACTCAGTACAACGGTAGAATCCAAGTGGGCAAATGTAGTGGCAGGAGACGGGTCAGTTAAGTCATCCGCCGGCACATAGACCGCCTGAACTGAGGTAATAGAACCTGTCTTAGTAGACGTAATCCGCTCCTGAAGTGTACCCATTTCTTCTGCCAGTGTCGGCTGGTAGCCTACTGCTGAAGGCATTCGGCCCAGCAGTGCTGAAACCTCTGTCCCTGCTAGCGTGTAACGATAAATGTTGTCAATAAACAGTAATACATCTTTACCTTCATCACGAAACTTTTCAGCCATGGTCAACCCGGTCAAGGCAACGCGCAACCTGTTTCCTGGTGGCTCATTCATCTGACCATAAACCATAGCAACCTTAGACTCGCTTGGGGTCTCGATGTTAACAACACCTGACTCCTGCATCTCGTAGTAAAAATCATTACCTTCACGAGTACGCTCACCAACACCGGCAAATACAGACAAACCACTGTGCTCAGTGGCGATGTTGTTAATGAGCTCCATCATGTTAACGGTTTTGCCTACACCGGCACCACCAAATAATCCAACCTTGCCTCCTTTAGCGAAAGGACACACCAAATCGATAACCTTGATACCGGTTTCTAGCAGGTCGTCCGAAGCCGCAAGCTCGTCATAAGCCGGCGGTTTGCGGTGAATGGCCATGCGCTCTTTTTCACCAATAGGGCCTTTCTCATCAATTGGATTGCCAAGGACATCCATGATACGCCCCAAGGTTTCAATTCCCACTGGAACTGAAATCGGTGCGGCGGTGTTAATAACACCTAAACCACGGCTGATTCCTTCAGAGGATCCCATAGCGATTGCTCGCACTACACCATCACCCAGCTGCTGCTGAACTTCTAGGGTTAACCCCTTGTCGTCCACTACCAAGGCGTCATAGACGTTGGGTACCTGATCACGGGGAAATTCCACATCAATCACGGCGCCAATAATTTGTACAATACGTCCACTACTCATGTCCGATTCCTCTTAACTAAACCTTTAAAATTCGTTGGGCTTTAAACAGCCGCAGCACCACTTACAATTTCTGACAGCTCTTGGGTAATCGCTGCTTGGCGCGCTTTGTTATAAAGCAGTTGTAATTCATCAATCATGTCACCGGCATTGTCGGTGGCATTTTTCATTGCTAACATTCTTGCGGCCTGTTCACAGGCTTTGTTCTCTACGACACCTTGATAGACTTGAGATTCTATATAACGAATCAGCAGGCCATCGAGTAATTCTTTGGCGTCTGGTTCATAGATATAGTCCCAGTGGTGATTAAGCCGATCACCCGCCGTCGCCGCTAATGGCAACAACTGCTCGACAGTCGGAGACTGTGTCATGGTGTTAACGAATTCGTTGCTGACAACAAAGAGCTTGTCGATACGCCCCTCATCAAACGAGTCCAACATGACTTTTACGCCGCCGATTAAATCCGCCGCCTTGGGTTCATCACCAACATCTGTAACCGCTGCAACAACATTGCCACCAACGGATCCGAAGAAACTAGCGGCCTTATTGCCAACCACGCAAATGTCGACTTCAACACCTTGATCAGACCAAGCCTTGATCGACCTGAGAGCTGCTTTGAATAAATTAATATTCAGGCCGCCACAGAGACCACGATCTGTTGAAATAATTATATAAGCGACGCGCTTAACGTCACGCTCGTTCAAATAAGGGTGCTTGTACTCGGAAACTGCATTAGCAATATGACCAACCACATCGCGGATGCGCTGAGCATAGGGTTTCCCCTGTGCCATACGCTCCTGTGCTCGACGCCTCTTACTGGCAGCGACCATTTCCATGGCGCTGGTTATCTTCTGAATACTGCCAATACTAGCAATTTTTGTTTTAACTTCTTTTCCGATTGCCATATCTTATGCCTGTCCAATTACTCTGGCTTACCAGGTTTGAGTTGCAACAAAATTTTCTAGAGCAGCTTTAATACCCGCTCCAATATCATTGTTGTAATCACCTGACGCGTTGATTGTCTCCATCAGATCGCCATGCTCAGCTTTCATGTAGGAAAGTAGCGCCGATTCAAAATCACCGATTTTGTTGACCTCAACTGCCTTTAGGAAACCATTGTCTGCCGCATAAACCATCACGCCCATCTCAGCAATACTCTGAGGCGTATACTGCTTCTGTTTCATCAGTTCGGTTACGCGCTCACCATGGTCTAGTTGAGCTTTAGTCGCGTCATCAAGATCAGATGCAAACTGAGAGAATGCCGCCAGCTCGCGGTACTGCGCAAGCGCGGTACGAATTCCACCTGACAGCTTCTTAATAATTTTTGTTTGCGCCGCACCACCCACTCTAGATACAGAGATACCGGCGTTCATCGCAGGTCGAATGCCGGCGTTAAACATGTCGGCCTCTAGGAAGATCTGACCATCAGTAATCGAGATTACATTGGTTGGTACAAATGCCGAAACATCACCAGCCTGAGTTTCAATAACGGGCAGGGCGGTTAAGGATCCTGTCTGTCCTTTCACTTCACCATTGGTGAACTTCTCTACATAGTCAGCATTAACTCTTGCTGCACGCTCTAATAGGCGAGAGTGAAGATAAAATACATCTCCAGGATAGGCTTCTCTGCCAGGAGGGCGCTTTAGAAGAAGCGATATCTGACGATAGGCCCAAGCTTGCTTGGTCAAATCATCATAGATAATTAGGGCGTCTTGTCCGCGATCACGGTAATACTCACCCATAGAACAACCAGCGAAGGGCGCCAAGAACTGCATGGCTGCTGGATCGGCTGCAGTAGCGGCAACAACAATAGTATGTTCCATCGCGCCATGCTCTTCCAGTTTACGCACAACAGCGGCAACAGAAGCGGCTTTTTGGCCAATGGCGACATAGATACATTTAATGCCCGAGCCTTTCTGATTGATGATGGCATCAACAGCAATAGCAGACTTACCAATCTGGCGATCACCAATAATTAACTCTCGCTGGCCACGACCGATGGGTACCATGGTGTCAACAGCCTTCAAACCAATTTGCACCGGCTGATCGACTGACTGACGCTCAATAACACCGGGAGCAACCTTTTCTACTGCATCGGTAAGAGCGGCATTAATCGGCCCTTTACCATCAATAGGGTTACCCAAAGCGTCAACAACGCGACCCTCTAATTCTGGGCCTACCGGAACTTCCAATACACGACCAGTGCATCGGGCTTTCTGGCCTTCCGCTAAGGTTTGGTAGTCACCCAACACCACGGCGCCGACAGAGTCGCGCTCGAGGTTAAGTGCCATACCGTAAACTCCGCCATCGAACTCAATCATTTCGCCATACATTACATCGGCTAGGCCGTGTATACGAATGATTCCGTCCGATACGGAAACAATGGTGCCCTCATTTTGGGCTTCTGATGAAACATCAAGGTTGTCAATACGACTCTTGATAATTTCGCTGATCTCTGATGGATTCAGTTGCTGCATGCTTTGGCCTCAATCCTTAGGAATTTAGTGTCTCGGCAAGTTTGGTCAAACGACCGCGAATGGACCCGTCTATAACGGTGTCCCCGGCACGAATAACCGCACCACCCAACAGGCTCTTATCTAAACTAACCTGCATATTTACTTTACGTTCTAGTTTTTCACTCAGCGCCTCAGTCAACATCTGCTGCTGAGCAGCGTCCAATGTCTGAGCTGAAGTTACTTCCACATCAATCGCTTTTTCACGATTAGCTTTCATAATTTCAAACTGCTGAGAAATTTGCGGTAATAATGTTAAACGTCTGTTCTCAGACAAAATGACCACAAAATTCTGCCCTGCTGCATTAAGAGCATCTCCGCAAATATCAATAACGGTTGCTGCCTGTAATGCCGCAGTTGAGCTAGGTGAACCCAATAACTTAACAACCGCGGACTGTTGGGTTACAACTGCCGCAGTGGCTAGGCTTTGTGCCCAACCTTGCAGATCCTTAGCATCCACAGCAAATTCGAACGCTGCTTTGGCATAGGGTCTAGCTAGGGTGCTCAATTCTGCCATGGTAAACCTCGTTTAGAGCTGCGTAGCCAGCTTGTCGACCAACGCGCGATTAGCTTTATCATCAATCGACGCCTCGAGAATCTTCTCGGCTCCTGCAATTGCTAATCCAGCCACCTGAGAGCGAAGCTCCTCTTTGGCACGATTAATTTCTTGCTCGATCTCTGCTTCTGCCGCAACCTTAAGCCTGTCGCCTTCAGCGACAGCCAGCACCTTTGCTTCATCAACAATCTGATTTGCGCGCTTATTTGCCTGATCAACGATTCCAGCAGCTTCCTGCTTGGCCTCTTTCATCTGGTCTGTAGCTTCGCTCTTAGCTGCCTCTAGGTCGCGCATAGCGCGGTCAGCGGCATCAAGACCGTCAGCGATTTTTTGCTGTCGCTCTTCCATAGCGCCAATAATGACCGGCCAAACAAACTTCATGCAAAACCACACAAAGATTGCGAACGTCACCATCTGCCCAAAAAGCGTTAGATTAATATTCACGCCATCACCTCATTAATTAAGGTTGGTTTAAGAATTATTTGTTGTTACGCGCCTACACTAGGAGCGACAACAAAGATCAAGTACATAGCGATACCAACACCAATAATAGGCACAGCATCAATCAGACCGGCTAACAGGAACATCTTTCCCTGCAGCATAGGGCCCAACTCTGGCTGGCGAGCGGTTCCTTCAATCAACTTTCCACCCAACAACCCCATACCAATAGCTGCGCCTAACGCGCCCAATCCGAGCATAATTGCCGCTGCAATAATTACAAGTTCCATCGTAGACTCCCGATTTCAATAGTTATAAATAAAAACAAAGTTAATGGTCTTCTTCATGCGCCATACTAAGATAGACGATCGTAAGCACCATAAAAATAAATGCCTGTAGGGTAATAACCAAAATATGGAAAATTGCCCAGCCCCACTGCATTAACCCACCACCCAGAGCAAACACACCACCGCCGATCGTCAACAAACCTAACGTCAGCAACACTGTTCTACCCGTAGAGATCTTTCCTTTGAGGTTCATCCAACAGACCCCACAAACCAAAACAAAAATAACCAACCAAAAAGCACCATTGGTTTCAGTACCAAATAATTGTGCATTCAAGCCACCGAAGACCAGCCCGGTTCCTGCGCCTGCAGCAAACATCATGGCAATAAGAATAAAGATCATCTCGCCGGCGTACATGTTACCAAACAACCGTAACCCCAAAGAGAAGGGCTTGGCCAGTAGGCCAACTAGCTCCATAAATAAATTAATCGGGATAAAAGCCCAATGATTAAAAGGATGCATCGTCAATTCTTTAATAAAACCCGTGCCTTTAATCTTAATGTTGTAATAAATCATCAAAATGAAAACACCTAACGCCATACCCATGGTGATATTAGGGTCAGTTGAAGGGACGATTTTTTGATACCCCACACCAGCCAAGCCCATCAGCTTAGGTACTAAATCAACCGGCAGAAGATCCATCAAATTCATCAAGAAGATCCAGACAAAAATGGTAAGGGCCAAGGGCGCCACCATCTTGTTACGGCCATGAAAACTATCCTTAACCGAACCGTCAATAAACTCAACTATCATCTCAATAAAGTTAAGCATTCCAGAAGGGACACCAGTCGTCGCACGCACTGCCGCTCTTCTAAACAACCAACAAAACAAAACACCAAGACCGATAGACCAAGCCATGGAGTCAACATGAACAGCCATGAACCCCATCGCGGCAGCTTCACTTGCCCCGTGCGCCATAGTCCAAGTGTCCGCTCCCAAAACTTCCACCCCGTTTTCGGTGTGCCGCTCAAAGCCGGCCGGCAATTTTCCATAGACCAGATTTTGAAGGTGGTGCTGGATATATTCAGTTGTGCTTGCGGGATTCTCGCCTGACATCTACTTATCTCAACTCATCTTAAACCTAAAGGTCGCACCAAGTAACATCACTTGCGTGCCATTTATTTTTTATTTTAATGCTTTTGCAATTAGTCCTAATTGCAACGGAATCATGGCAATAAAAGCCGCCGAAAACCCAAAAATATTCACGCTATCAAACAGTACAAAGGTTGCAATACACCCCGAAGCGGTCAGCAACACCTTGCCAGCTTCACCTCGGTACATTGAACTCAAAACCTTGTCCGCTTGGTTTGCTCCGGCATATTTAAATGCCTGAAAGGTAAACCACGCCTGAGGGAGAACCTGACACAACCCTCCAAAAAAAACCGATAACGCCGCATTTAAACTAAACCAAAACGCTCCAAACGTTAGCGCCAGTAACACCAACAGCTGAATAAGCGAAACCTTAAAAACCGGCGGTCTTGGAATGGTCGTCATCAAAGGGTCTTGCCACCTTG
>Ga0209711_10005276_pt1 | contig 10116 bp, 11 predicted proteins | sample ArcticOcean_MG_C_7_FD_187441 | JGI IMG/M metagenome (GOLD analysis project Ga0209711, IMG submission 187441) | Marine microbial communities from western Arctic Ocean - ArcticOcean_MG_CB11_88 (SPAdes) (version 2) | ecosystem: Environmental > Aquatic > Marine > Oceanic | place: Arctic Ocean... | reverse complement strand
TATTACTCATAATTACTATATTATCCTTAATTAAAGAAACAATAAACATAAAAATAATGAAAATTTTACAATTTGTAATAACTGCTTTGATAATAGTAACTATTACTGGATGTCAACTTCTACCTGAACATTCTCAGCTACAAAGCTTTCGCGTTTTGGTGCAACAAGGGAATGTGATAGAAGAGAGTAAAGTTGATGCGCTTAAAATTAATATGAGCAAAAAACAAGTTACTTTTTTAATGGGGGAACCAGTTGTAAGTAATATATTCGATAAAAATAGATGGGATTATGTGTACTACAGAAAAAGAGATCCTGAGCAAACAATATTAAATATAGTGAGTATATTTTTCGAGGAAGAAAAAATAGTAGGTATGAAAAGAATCGTAAAAAACAACGATGGATTATTTGATGTTCAGGCAGGAAGTTCTGAGTTTCCAGAATTTATAGAAGATAGAGAAACAGCTTTTGTAAAAAATGAAATATTCGAAGATATAGAGCTAGAAGGAATAAAAGGTGACGATACAATAGTAGAGGAATTTTTAAGCAAATCACAATTAGATGAATTAAAAGAACAAGATATTGTAAAAAAATATACTCGGAAAGAACGCATAGAAAGCGCACCATTAGATGAAAATATTAATATTAGTAATCTAGAAGGCGATATTATGCCTAAAAATAATAAAATAAATAATACCGAGGTAGAAATAAATAACGAAGATGAGATTAATAAAAAAAATGATAATGATATAGTATCAGATCTAATTAAAAGTTGGTCTCTATCATGGAAATCAAAAAACTTAGAAGAATATTTTTCATATTATCAAGAAGACTTCACATCTAGTTCTTTTAATAACAATCAATTATGGAAAAAAGATAGAAGTAATAAAATAACAGGGAAGTCATCTATAGACTTAGATATAAAAGACCTGTCTATTACATTTGATATTGCTGAGGATGAAATAGCGATCGCAAAATTTACTCAGCACTATAAATCTGAATCATATTCAGACACTGTAAGTAAAAAAGTTACTTTGAAAAAAGTGGGTAGCAATTGGAAGATAATCTCGGAAGATATTGTTCAATGAAATAACTAGATTTTTGTAAAATTAAATTTTCGCTTCTCATTTGGCGTCATTTTTAACTTATCCAAAATCTCAACCCTATCATCTTTTTTTATAATGTAATCTAGTTCAATTTTTTCTCCGAAACATCCAAACGATCTTTCCATTAGAAATTTTTTTGAAAATATATTTTTTTCTATTAATTGGCTCAACACATCTTCCAGAGTTAAGTTATTTGTATACTTCAGTTGGCTTTTTATAATTTTATTATTCGAGCTGACGTATATTATTTCAATATATATAGTATTTATCATGCTATTTATTAGCTTCTTTTACGAAAGCATGCACTAGGCTAGTTGTAATTTTTTCAAGTGACTTTCCAATGGCATACTCTACAAGCTTATTTTTTGCCTTATAGTTTATTGTGAGAAATATAATTGTTGTATTTTCTATCTCCTTAAACTCCCATTTCCCATCTAGATACTTAAACGGTCCCTCTATAAGCTGCATATCAATCGAGCTGTATTTTTTCACTAAATTTTTAGTTGTAAAAGAGGTACTAAGACCTTTAATATTAAAATTTAATTTTGCTATCATTTGCTCATTTTCTTCTGAAAGAATTTCAGATTCTATACAATACGGGACAAAATTTTTATAAAAATCCACCCTGTTAACAATATTAAATACTGCTTCAAGATCTCTAAGTATTATAGCCTCTTTTTTAATTAGCATATTTTATGTAAAAATATTTATATTAATTCCAAGCGCTTTTAGCATTACCAACATAACGGCCAAAGGAGCAAGTATTCTTACTGAGAAATACCAAATTATTTTCAGTGTTTTTGATTGTATTTTCAACTCTGAATCTATATTTTCTTTGGCGACAAACCATCCTACAAATATTATAATTAAAATACCTCCTGCTGGAAGTAATATGTTTGCTGTTAAGTATTCTAATACTTGAAAAATTGTCATGTCGAATATTTTTATTTCCGACCCAATATTGAAAGAAATTATTGTTCCGATACCTAAAAACCATGCTAACCCTGATGCTAATGTTGCGGCTTTAATCCTAGTCATATTATATTTTTCAATCAACCAAATTACCATGGGCTCTATAAGTGAAATGGATGATGTCCATGCTGCAAAAATTAATAAAATAAAAAATAATGTTCCGAATAGTTGCCCCCCTGGCATTGCTCCAAACGCAACTGTCATTGTTTCAAATAGTAGTCCTGGGCCAGAACTCATTTCTAACCCACTAGCTATAACTATTGGAAATATTGCTAAGCCAGCTAGCAGAGCCACTAATGTGTCCAGGAGCGCTACTATTACACAGGTTTGCGGAATAGATATATCGCTAGATAAATATGATCCATAAACCATAAGCGCTCCCATACCTAAGCTCAGGCTAAAAAAAGCTTGCCCCATGGCAATCAGTACCGTTTCCCAAGTCACCTGACTGAAATCTGGATATAACATAAATTTAATTCCGCTAGTAAAATCACCTTCTATAGCTGAAAATATTACTAAAGCTAGTAATAATACTAATAGAGCAGGCATAAGTCTTACTACCGCACCTTCTAACCCTGATTTAACTCCCTTAGAAACCACTACTGCTGTAATAATGCAAAAAATTGTATGCCAAGCTAAGAGTCTTTCTGGATCAGATACAAAATCTTTAAACATTGATGCGGCACCTACTGCATCGATATTATTAATAACACCAAAAGCTGTTCTAGTTGCATAAGCCATTGTCCAGCCAGCTATTACACTGTAAAAAGATAAAATTAATATTCCAGCCAATATGCCTATAAAACCAATAATTTGCCAATGAGTTGATCTATTTTCTTTATTGGCAATATATCTTATAGACGCTATTGGGTTAAGCCTGCCTCTTTTACCCAAATAAACTTCTGCCAACATTATCGGTATACCTATAAATAAAACACATAATATATAAATTAAAACAAAAGCACCGCCGCCATTTTCACCGGTAATATATGGGAATTTCCAAATATTTCCAAGACCTACAGCAGAGCCCGTAGCCGCTAAAATGAAAGCTGTTCTTGAAGACCATTCACCGTGTGAGGACGTTCTATTTATTGCCATTATTTATTGCCGTTAGTTAGTGATAATTATTATGTTATATTACAATTATTATGGGACAAAGAACTAAAAATACAGAAAATATTATAGCTGTCAACAAAAAAGCTACTCACGATTACTTTATTCTTGAAAAGTTAGAAGCTGGTATTGTGCTCGAAGGCTGGGAAGTTAAAGGGATTAGAGCACTAAAAGTGCAAATAAAGGAAGCATATGTAAAAATAATTAGAGGTGAAGTATTATTTATTGGCTCTAATATAACTCCACTTTCATACATAAATAGAGATACTGTTAAAAATGCCACCAGAACAAGAAAACTCCTGCTTAATCAAAAAGAGATAAACACTCTAATTGGGAAGATTAAAAGAGAAGGGCTAACAATCATACCAATGCTACTTTATTGGAAAAACAATAAAGTAAAATTGCAACTAGGGGTTGCAAAAGGCAAAAAGAAATTTGACAAAAGGCAATCAGAAAAAAATAAAGATTGGGCTATTGAAAAAAGTCGTGTCTCTAAAATTAAATTAAGAAGTAATTAATTTAGTCTCTATTACATGAAAATACTTCTGTATTAACATCAAATTTTGACTTCACATCTGCAACACAATCATCATAATTACTATACTCTCCAATAACGCCATTATTGCCTGTAGCTATCCAGTTTCCTGAGTCTTCACTGTATTTTAAATATCCCCAAAAACCAACTATTAATAAAATTATTAGCATAAATATTTTATCCATTTTATTCCAACCCCTCATATTATTATTATTTAAATTTCTACTGTATATTATATCAAAACTTAGCTATATTCCAAATACATCTTCCATCAGAAGCATCGTTTATAATTTCACATAACTCTTTATGATCCCTTAACTCCTCTTCACTTGCCGCTCTAACAATAAATTCACCGCTAGAATTTTTTTTATTCACATAATTGTCAGAACTCTTATTACTATTACTTTTTGATAAATCAAAGGATATTTGACCGCCAGTCATTGATAGATAAACATCACTAAGTATTCTTGCGTCAAGTAATGCTCCGTGAAAATCTCGGGAAGAATTATCCACATTATATCTTTTACATAAAGCATCTAAATTATTTTTTTGCCCAGGGTGAAGTCTTCTAGCATAAAGTAACGTATCAAATATTTTACATAAATCACTTAATATAACTGGTTGTTTAGCTTTCTTATATTCATGCTCTAAAAACCCAACATCAAAAGGTGCGTTATGAATTATCAACTCTGCTCCGTCTATAAATGTCAATAAATCGTCTTTCACATCTTTAAAAAAGGGTTTGTCCTTCAAAAATTCATTAGTGATTCCGTGAATACTAATTGCACCCTGATCTATTTCTCGATTTGGATTTAAATATTGATGAAATTTTTTTCCTGTAAACTTCCTATCAATTAACTCTATACAACCAATTTCTATTATCTTGTGATTTCTAGTTACGTCTAAACCCGTAGTCTCTGTATCTAAAATAATTTGTCTATTCATATTTATCACTTTTCTCTGATATTGCTAAATTTGCAAGCATATCTGCGTGCTCATTCCCTTCGTTACCACTATGTCCTTTTACCCATTTCCAATCAACGTCATGAAAATTATTAAGCTTATCTAAAGAAATCCATAAATCTACGTTCTTTACATCTTTTTTACTAGCGGTTTTCCAGTTATTTTTTTTCCAATTATGTATCCAAGTATTCACTCCGTTCATTACATATTTTGAGTCGGTATATATAAGAACACTAAATTTTTCTTTAAAGAAACTTAAGGATTTTATTGCAGCAGTAAGCTCCATCCTATTATTAGTTGTTAGGCTTTCGTACCCATAGATAGTTCTACTAGAAAACTCATTGTGTAAAATAGCACCCCAACCACCTTCTCCAGGGTTTCCCTTGCAAGCCCCATCTGTATATATAGTTACTTTATTTTTCATAGTTATGATTTATAGCAGGTTTTGAGAATTTCCCCAAAATTATATTATTTTGCTTATGCCAGTTTTTAATAGCTATATGTTTATATGTTCTTTTTCTTGCGATAAAGATGTAGCTATTTCCAAAGTAATTAATTTTAGAGAATATATTGTTATTCAGGAAATTTAAATACTTAATTATCTTGTTACTTGCCACTGGGGGAATTAAAAATATACTTCACATCGTAAGAAAGTAATGACATCCAGTCTGACAGCCTACTAATACTAATATATTTTTTATGTCTAAAAATAGATTTTAAAGGCAGAAAACTACAAAGACCTAAAAAACTAATTTTATTAAAACCTGAAATTATAAGTTTTCCATCATCTGTTAAGATTCTATCAACTTCTCGAAATACAGCATGCGGACTCTCCTCCGTATCTAGAGTGTTTACTAAAATAACGCAATTTACTGTTGACTCTTGAAATGGCAGACTATGAATCTTCGCTTTAATATCTGCATTTTTATCCAAAGAGATATAAAAACTATTAAAGTTATAGTTTTTACTTATAATCTCTTTCATTAGGGAGTAAGGCCCAATATATATAATATTTTGATCATGAGAAGCATGAAAAGCATTATTTACAGTATCAATTATTAATTGTGCATTAATTTTTCCTGATGCTGTTTTGTACCACGCGCTGATTTCTGAAATTTTAAAATTCATTATTTTATTTTATTATTACCGGAACAGAACTTAATAGTTTTTTTGTATATTCATTATTCGCATAATTAATTATATCAGACGTTTTACCACTCTCAACGATTTTACCTTTATTCATAATTGACATAGTGTCAGATATATTAGCAATAAGCTTGATATCATGAGAAATAAATAAATACGCTATATTTGTTCTGGCCTGGATATCCACCAATAAATCTAATACCTGTTTCTGAACAGTTACATCAAGCGAGCTAGTAGGTTCATCACATATAAGTAGCTTAGGCTCCAATATCAATACTCTAGCTATTGCTATTCGCTGTCTTTGCCCTCCTGAAAACTGATGGGGGTATTTGCTTAAAGAGTCTTGATTTAAGCCTACATTAATTATGACTTCTCTCAAGATTTCATCAATCTCATATTTATTAATTTCAGGCTTTAGAAAACATAAGCCTTCTTTTATTATAGAACCAACTCTCATTCTTGGGTTCAATGAAGAAAATGGATCTTGAAAGATCATTTGATAATTTTTTCTAAAATCTCTTTGACTTCTGCCACTCATTTTTAAGATATTTTTATTTAATACACTAATGCTACCAGATTTAACGCTTGCTAAACCCATTATAGCTTTTGCAATAGTTGATTTCCCAGATCCAGACTCACCTACTATCGCATGAGTCATTCCTGGATTTAATGAGATACAGACGTCATCGACAGCTTTTATGTAAGTATCAGGTTTAAACAAAAGATTATTTTTTTCTTTGTAGTAAACTTTAAGGTTTTTTATTTCTAAAACTGGACTGTCACTTGAGCAAAAGCGATGATCTATTTTTTTATTATAGTCGGAAGAAGTTAATAAACTTTTACTATAAGAATGTTCTGGGGAATTAAAAAATTTCTTAGATCTAGAGTTTTCAATTATTTTACCACTCCTCATAACAACTATTCTATCCGAGATTTGAGAAGCTACAGCAAGATCATGAGTTATAAATAATATAGACATATTTAATTTATGTTTAATTTCTACAAGCAAATCTAATACCTGTTTTTGTATTGTCACATCTAGCGATGTGGTTGGCTCATCTGCTATTAAGAGTTTTGGTTTGTTAGCAATTGCCATTGCAATCATAACTCTTTGCTTCATTCCTCCTGACAATTGATGTGGGTACAAATTTATCACCCTCTTAGCATCATCAATTCCAACTGAGATTAAATTATTAATAATTTCTTGCTCTAAATTTATACTGCTTTTTTTTTGGTAAGCCTCTTTAATTTGCTCTCGTATATTCATTACAGGGTTTAATGAACGCATTGGTTCTTGAAAAATCATTGATATATCGTTTTTCCTTATACTCCTCATTTCTCTTTCCTCTAAAGACAAAATATTTTTATTTAAAAAAATTATTTCACCACTTTTTATTTCACATGATTTCTCAAGAAGTCTTATTATGGATAAAGCTGTAAGAGATTTACCACTACCAGACTCTCCTATAAGAGAGACAATTTCCGACTCTTTGATATTAAAACTAATATTTTTTAACACTTTCTCATCTTGATGATTGTTTGATCTGATGTTTAAGCATAGGTCTTTAATAGTAAGTATATTATTCATAATTTTTATTGGCCCTAGGATCAAAGGCATCTCTCACAACATCAGAAAATAAATTTGCAAATAATACTAAGATAAACATAAATAAGAATGCAGCAAATAATGACCACCACACTACCGGCTCACGAGACATTTCGAGTCTTGCAGCATTAATCATATTTCCCCAGCTAAACGTAGTCGGATCAACACCTATATTTACATATGATAAAACTGCTTCAGCTAATACTAGCGCACTGAAATCAAGCACAACAGTAATGATGACTATATGCATAATGTTAGGGATTATATGCCTTATAATTATCGAGAGCTTACTAAGACCAAAAGTTTTTGATGCTAGCACATAATCCACTTCTCTTAATTTCATAGATTCACCACGTAATAATCTACATAAGCCAGTCCAGCTAGTTAGCCCAAGTATCATGCATAGAAAAAATAATCTTAAGTCAGCTCTTTCATAGATATTTTCAAAATCTAACGGGTTATTCGCCATATATACTTGTAACATCAAAATTGCAGATGCAATTAATAATACACTAGGGATAGAGTTTAAAGTTGTATATATATATTGAATTATATCGTCAACAAAACCACCCACGTACCCTGCAAATATTCCAAGGAAAATGGCGAAAGGTAACATTACAATTGTAGTTAATGTCCCAATCAGTATTCCCGTCCTTATACTTTTAATGCTTTTATAGAGAACATCTAAGCCAACTTTATCCGTTCCTAAAACATAATACTGCAAGCTAAGATCATAAATTGAGATTGAAATAAATACAATCACAAGAATAGTAAAATACAAAGTATTATTTTTTTTAATGGAAAGAAAAAAATTAAAATAACTGTCAAACAATGTTCGGTAAAAAATTAACATATAAATTAAAAAACATATAAAAAATGATTTTATAAAAGAAATTACTAGAGTAATAGAAATATTATAAGCTTTATCATCAGAGTATTTATTATGATTACCCTTATATAACAAATCTGGGTAAATTCTTATTTCAGAATTATTGCCCTGCTTAACAGTCTCCTTAGAGTATAAATGTGACGAAAACGGCGCGGAATAACTTTTTTCTGAATTACGATGCATTGGCATTAAAACAATATCTAATAGACTTTTAATTTCTGAATTATAAATATATTTTTCAGTTTTTTCGTCATAAAATTTATTTTTTATATGTATTGAGTCAACTAATGCTATTAATATAAAAAAAGATAAAACTACTATAGATAATATTCCTGTTTTATTTCTAAATACATATGTCCATGTTTCTCGTATATCAGGTGTTTTAATAACGTAAGTCGTGTAAATTATTAAAGTTAAAATTATGAAATAAAAAAATATATCTGTTAGTAAGAAAATAAACATTATTTTAACCTCACTCTAGGATCTACTAGTGTGTATGCAATATCTGTTAATATTAAACCAAAAATATATAACAACGTCCCAAGAAAAACCATAGCTCTAACTATTGCAAAATCTTGGCTCTGGATAGCATCTATTGTATAACTTCCTAGTCCTGGAATTCCAAAAAAAGACTCTACTATTAAGCTTCCCATAAATAATAAAGGCAGGATAACTACTATGCCTGTCAATATGGGTATCAAGGTATTTTTAAAAACATGATCAAACAATACTGATATCTCACTTAAACCCTTAGATCTTGCCGTCTTAACATAATCTTTCTCAATTTCCTCTAGAAATAAGGATCGATACCATCTTGTTCCAGAACCAATACCATAAATAACACTAATTATTACTGGTAAAATCAAAAATTTAATAGCCTCATATCCCTGCGCATATCCTGATATCGGAACTAGATGCAAAAGCTTGCTAATAAGGTACTGCCCACCAATAATGTAAAAAAGACTGGATATGGACATAAGTGCAACACAAAATATCACGCCAATATAATCAATATACGTAGCTCTAAAAAAAGCAAAAAATAATGCAAAAGTAATATTGATAAGCAAGCCAACTAATAATGTAGGTAAGGCAATGGCAAGACTAGGCCACATTCTTTGCTTAATATCACTCTTTATATCTCTACCACTATCCGATAAACCAAATTCAAAAATAAATAATTTAAAAGATTTTTCATAGAAAATAGTTTCTTGTATAGATTTTAGACCAGACTCAGAACTATTAAAGAATAAAGGGCGATTATAGCCACGCTCTTCATTCCATGTTTGAATTTGCTCTTGCGTAACTCTTTTGTTGCCTAAATGAAGTCTAGCGACATCTTCTGGAGAGTTTACGACAAAAAACAATGTAAACGTTAATAAATTAACTCCTATTAAAATTGGAATAGCATATAAAAATCTTTTAATAATATATTTAATCATAAATTTTTTCTCTATCCTTCATTTTAATCATAATGAAAATTGAAACTAAAAAAATAAATACCAAGAACAATAAAAAGTATAATAATATAAAATTCGGCTTATTCCATATTTTGATTTTCTCCATTCTAATATCATTTTTTATTCTTTTATACTTAAGAGTATTATTTGCCATTAAGTTTGATTCTATGTTTTCAACCCATTTATGTGACAGAGAAAAAGATTTTGGATGAAAACCCCAGACCCATGGACTATCATTTTGAATTATCTTTAAAATTTTATTTATTAAAATCTCTCTTTCTAATGAATTTTTCATATTTTTCATTTTTAAAAATAACTTGTCAAACTTCTGA
>Ga0209711_10005274_pt1 | contig 10119 bp, 10 predicted proteins | sample ArcticOcean_MG_C_7_FD_187441 | JGI IMG/M metagenome (GOLD analysis project Ga0209711, IMG submission 187441) | Marine microbial communities from western Arctic Ocean - ArcticOcean_MG_CB11_88 (SPAdes) (version 2) | ecosystem: Environmental > Aquatic > Marine > Oceanic | place: Arctic Ocean... | reverse complement strand
TCATGGAAGAAAAGAGATTATTAACGCCGTTACCAAACAACTGGAGCAATTAGATTATTGTCAGCCATTTCACCAGGGCTTTGGTGGCTCATTTGAACTTGCAACTAAAATTGCCAGCCAAACACCCAACAGTTTAAATAAAATTTTTTATACGATTTGTGGCTCTACTGCCGTAGAGAGCGCTATCAAGATTGCTTTTACTTATCATAGATTAAATGGAAACGAAAAACGCTATCGTTTTGTTGGAAGGGAAAAAGGTTATCATGGAATGAATATTGGGGCGATGTCGGTGGGTGGTATGCCAAATAATATTAAAGGCTATGATAATATTATGATGCCTGGAGTTTTGCGTATGAGGCACACTCAGTTGCCTGATCATAAATTTGTAGAAGGTCAGCCAGATACTGGAATAGAGCTAGCAAACGATCTTGAAAAATTTGTAAAAGAGCATGGGGAAGATAGTATTGCAGCATGCATAGTAGAACCAATTTCAGGATCGGTTGGTATTATAGTTCCTCCAAAAGGATATTTAAAAAGGCTAAGAGAAATTTGTAATCAATATAAAATAATTTTAATTTTTGATGAGGTGGTAACTGGCTGGGCTAGAACAGGCTCTATGTTTGCATCTGAAGAATTTGATGTCACTCCCGATATAATGACTTTAGCCAAAGCAACTACTAATGGGATTATGCCCATGGGTGTGGTTGTAGTTAAAGACGAAATATATAATTCAATTGTTGATAAGGCGCCCAAAGATACCATAGAACTTTTTCATGGATACACTTACTCCGGTATACCTGCCGCTGTCGCTGCTGGTTTGGCTGTACAAGATATTTTTGAAAAAGAAAACATTCTCAAAAGAGTTCAAGATTTAATTCCTTATTTTTTAAAAAGCTTATTTTCTCTTAAAGACTTAGAAGGAGTAGAAAATATTAGAGGCTATGGATTGCTGGGTGCTATTGACTTAAAAAATAAAGGACATGTTGCTGGAGCTGGGTTTGAATGTTTTAAAATTTGTTATGAAAATGGAATTAATTTAAAGTCGACTGGAGACACGTTAATTTTAGCGCCTCCATTTATTTGCGAAAAAGAACATATCGACGAAATTATGGATAAACTTAAAAAGGCTATCTCTATTTATAATCAAAAATAATATTAAGAATTGGCTGGTGCAACCCGAACAATGGGCCTTTCATCAATAGGCAAATGTACTAGACCTGCAAAAACTGACAGTAGTATTGATAAATACCAAGCATAGTCATAACTTCCAAATTGGTCATAAAAATAACCTCCTAAATAAGCTCCAAGAAAAGATCCCATCTGGTGACTAAAAAAAACAATTCCAAACAAAGTAGTTAAGTATTTGGTTCCAAAAATTTGAGCTACGATTCCATTGGTAGGTGGAATAGTTGCTAACCACAAAAGTCCAAAAATAACTCCAAATCCAAGTGCCACATAAATAGAAGATGGAAATAATAAAAATAAAATAAGTGCAATGGCCCTTAAGAAATAAAGCCAACTTAAAAGAATTTTTTTACTATACTTAGAAGAGAGGTATCCCATGGTTAACGTGCCAAAAATATTAAATATTCCTATCAAGGAAAGAATTGCGGCGGCAGTCCAGTCTGGCAAACCAGTTTCTTTAATATAGCCAGGCATATGGGTTGCTACTAAAGTAATTTGAAAACCACACACAAAGAAGCCAGCTGTTAATAATTTATATCCTTTGTGTTGGAAAGCTTCCTGTAAGGCTTTAGGTGCGGTCTGATCTCTAGTGAATTGATTATTAGTTTCGTCTACATATTCTTTTTTTAATAAAAATAGCGAACAAAGAAGTCCAAAAACAAGAAGGTAAATGTAATATTCCAAAGTGAGTTTCCAACCGAATGTATCGTTGGAGAACTTTGCAAACATAGGTAATAAAAAAAAACCGATTGAAGCTGAGGCTGTAACTAAGCCAGTAGCAATAGTTCTATTTTTGTTTGAAAAAAATTTTCCTACAGCTGAAATAGGAACAGACATTGCAGTTCCCCCTAAAGCAATTCCAACTAAGATTCCCAAGCTAGTTTGAAACTCAAAAACATTTTTTGGTTCTTGAACCAACATGTAGACACCAAAAATATAAATTAAAAAAGCAAAGGCGACTACTTTGCTTGGTCCAAACCTATCTGCTAAAAAACCAAAAACAGGTGCAAGAGTTCCCCAAAAGACCATTTGAATAGCAATAGCTAGACCAAACTGTGTTCTACTAAATCCTAAATCTGTCTCAAAAAAATTATAGAACAAGCCCCATGTTTGTCTTATTCCCATAGAGACGAAAACGACCAGCGCCGCAGCTACTAAAATAATTATTGCTTTTTTATTTTCAAAAAATTTTTCATTCATTAAAATAATTATGCAATTAAAACTAGAAAACTTCAATTAAACATTACGTAATTCAACCTAAGGTTTTGCTATTTCAAACAAAGTTTAAAATTTAAAAAGATTTCTCGCAGAATCAGATTATAGGTCTTTCTAAATAAGGGAGATCAAATGTTAGAAAAATATTTTAATTATAAACAACACAAAACAGACTTTAAAACAGAAGTGACCGCTGGTTTTACAACTTTTTTAACCATGGCTTATATTATGTTTTTAAATCCATTAATTTTATCAGACGGTGGTTTTGATTTTGGTGGAGTATTTACAGCAACTATTTTAGCTGCAGCTTTAGCTTGTTTCATCATGGGCTTTTACGGAAAAACTTGGCCCATTGGACTTGCGCCAGGAATGGGACTGAATGCATTCATTGCATTTGGAGTTTGTAAAGGCATGGGCTATTCACCTGCAGAAGCGTTAGGTGCTGTGTTCGTAGCGGGTATGGTTTTTTTAATCATATCGCTTACCCCTTTAAGAGCTTGGATTATTAACTCCATACCAAGAAGTTTAAAGTTAGGAATTGGTGCGGGCATCGGATTATTCTTAGCTATCATTGGATTTGAAATCATGGGAGTGACTGCGGATCATCCTGTAACTTTAGTGACGCTTGGAAACTTAAAAAGTCCTATTGTTCTACTTGGATGTTTTGCATTTATATCTATGATTATTTTAGAAAAACTAAAAATAAAAGGAAATATCATTATCGGTATTTTGGTCTTTAGTATCATTGCTTGGGTTTCTGGAATTGCAAAGTTTAATGGTGTGGTCGGAGCTATTCCGCCAATGACACATTTAATGACTTTTGATCTGAGTGCAGCATTATCTGCAAGCATGATCACTGTTGTGTTTACACTATTCTTTGTAGATTTTTTCGATACTGCAGGTACGCTTACATCAGTTGCAAATGTAGCTGGCAAAGTTGACTCTAAAGGAAACGTAAAAGATATTGAGAGAGCAATGCTTTCAGACAGTGTTGGTACTGTTGCTGGATCCATGCTTGGTACATCGAATGTAACGAGCTATGTTGAATCAGGAGCTGGGGTAAAAGAAGGCGGAAAGACAGGAATGACTTCTATAGTTATAGGAGTTTGTTTTTTGCTATGCTTATTCTTTGCACCACTTGCAACATCTCTTCCTAAAGAAATTGATGGCGCAGCTTTAGTCTATGTTTCTATTCTGTTTGTGAAGAACATTGTGAATATAGAATGGGATGACATAGGAGAATCTGCACCTGCTGTTATCGCAATGATTGCCATGCCACTAACGTATAGTATTAGTACTGGAATGGCTTTAGCCTTTATTTCTTATGCTTTAATTAAGTTAGGAAGTGGAAAAGTTAAAGGGGTATCACCAGCAATTTGGTTAATAGCAATACTTGGAACCATCAGTATCGCTATATAAATTTTAAGGGGCTGCTCTTTGGGGTGGCCCCTTTATTTCTTAAGACTTGGAATGAATTTTCTTAATTTCCTCAATAGATAAGAGCTCATAATTTTCAAAAGGCTGAACAATCCAAGGGTTGTCATCTAATTTATTTGCACAGTAATCAGGTTCATACGTAGAGTGTAATTTTTTCCAAAGGACTGCTGTTCTAATTTCTTTAATATTATCTTTGATCGCTGGGTATTTTTCTAACCAAGCAATACTTTGTTTTAAAGTTACTCCTGTATCTGAGAGATCATCACATAATAATATATTCCCACCCATAGAATGAACGGTTGAACTCATCTCTCTAGAAAAAATAATTTGTCCTTGCTGATCTTCCAAATCTTCTCCGCTATAAGATTCTACTGCTAGATAAGCACACTTGATTTTAAAAATTCTACTTAAAACATCAATGATTGGAGCTCCACCCCTCATTATTCCTATTAATAAATCTGGTTTAAACCCACTGTCATGAACTTGAATTGCAAGTTTTTCTACGGTGTGATTATAATCATCCCAATTAACTAAAAGTTTTTTTACCATAAATAATTTTAACTTAAAAAAAGGAGTATTTACATGAAAGGATATTGGATCGCAATTTATAAAAAAATAGAAAACCAGGAAAACCTTGGGGATTACGGAAAAAATGCAACTAAAGCTATTATAGATCATGGTGGAAAACCTTTGGTACGAGGTGGCAAATACAAAACCCTAGAGGGAAATGATATTCCTCGAACTGTAATATGGGAGTTTCCTAATTATGATTCTGCTATTACTTGCTACAATTCTAAAGAATACCAAGATGCATGGTCTCTTGCAAAAGATACAACAGAAAGAGATTTGGAAATTGTTGAGGGAGTCTAGTATTTGACAGGGACTGGATCGATGCTTCTCCACATATACCAAGTGGCAACAGTTGCGTAAGGAGACCATAATTTTTTAAGCTCTTCTATTTTTTTTTGAGGCGGGGGGTATGCTGTTTTGTAGTTTTTAGATATTGCTTTCAGCAAACCAATATCTTGAACTGGGTAAATATCTGGGCGCAATTGATTAAAAAACAAAAACATTTCAGCTGTCCAACGTCCAATTCCCTTGACTTCGCTTAGGTATTTAATAGCCTCTTCATCATCCATTTCTTTTAACTTCTTAATATCAATACTTTTATCATCAAATTTTTTAGCCAAAATTTTGAGATATTCAATTTTTTGTCGTGATAAACCACAGCTAGATAATTGAGGTTTGGAGAGTTTTAAAATATTTTTAGGAATTATTTTTTTTGCTTTATGAGAGAATTTTTTCCACACGGAATCTGCAGACTGTACGGATATCTGTTGACCAATAATAGATCTGCAAAGAGAGAAGAAGGGATCGCTCCTAGAAACCAAAGATCCACTATGCGTAGCAATAATTTTTTTAATTACTTTGTCTTTTTTAGATAAAGTTTTTTTGGCCAAACTCCAATATTTAGGTTTTTTCATTATACTTGCCTAGTAATAATTGTTTTTTTATTTTTGATCTCTTCTCTTTTAAAAATAATGAAAGAGCTTGCAATAATAAGTGCTGCGCCCAAATAAGTGGTAAAATAAGGAATCTCATCAAAAATAAGTACTCCGGCAAAAGTTGCTATGATCAAGCTAAGGTACTTAATCGGAGTAACTGCTGAAATGGAGCCTTTGCGTAAAGACATGGTTAAAAAAATATTTCCAGCAGAGCCTGCAATTCCAATTAAAACAAGAGGTACAAAATCACGGGCAGTAGGCATTTTAAATTCAAAGAACAATGAGATAGATCCACAAAAAATTACAGCCAAAGTAAAGAAAGTTGCAATTAAATAATCAGGTTCTGTTTTTGATAGTTTTTTAATTAGAATGGCTACGATTCCAAAGAACAAACAAAACATTAAAGGGAAAAGGGAATATATTGTAAACAATTCCGTTCCTGGTTTTAAAATAATTACAACACCAGCTAAGCCAATAATAATAGCTACCCATCTAAATACTTTGATTACTTCTTTAAGTATAATCATCGAAAAAATAGTTGCAAAAACCGGGGCTGCAAAGGTGATAGTTATGGCTTCTGCAATAGGTAAATATTTAACTGCTAAAAAGATCCATAACATTCCAAAGGTTCCTATAAAAGCTCTAGCCAAATGCAGTTTTAACTTTTTAGTTTGAAAAAGATTTTTATATCTCTCTCTTGGAATAATAAAAAAAATAGGAATGAGTCCAAAAAGACCTCTAAAAAAAACGATTTCTCCAGTGGGATAGCTAGCAGACATGATCTTTACTAAAATATCCATGATGGAAAAGCTTACGGCACTAATAGCCATATATACCGCGCCTATTTGATTTGAAGACAACATTGAGATTTATTTTACCATAATTAAAGATCTTAGTATAAGTGTTTTAGAATGAATAAAATCATTTTAGCTGCAGGTTGTTTTTGGGGAGTGCAAGAAATTTTTGATTCTACACCTGGGGTTATAAAAACAGAAGCTGGTTATACTGGTGGAAATGTTGAACACCCCACATATGAAATGATCTGCTCTGGAACAACCAATCATGCAGAAGCAGTTGAAATAGAATTTGATTCAAAGATTATATCTTATAAGCAAGTGTTAAAAATTTTTTGGACTATACACGATCCGACTACTCTAAATAAACAAGGACCTGATATTGGAACCCAATATCGTTCAGCAATATTTTATCTTAATGACCCTCAAAGATTAGATGCTGAAGAATCTAAATCTGAAATAAATACAAAACAATACAATGGAAGAGTAGTCACAGAAATTACTAAGCATTCTATATTTTATACTGCAGAAGAATATCACCAACACTATAATAAAAAAATGAAAGAAAAATATGGGATTAGTTAATACCGATTGGTTAAGGAAAAACCTACTGAGTGATAATATTAAAATTTTGGATTGTTCTTGGCACATGCCTAATAGTGAAAGATCTGGAAAGTTGGAGTTTGAAGCATGCCACATTCCTGGATCTATATTTTTTGACATTGACGAATTCTCTGATAAAGAAAGCTCTTTTCCTCATACGATTTTGCCTGATGATAAGTTTTCACAAATGATTTCTAATTTAGGAATTTCCAATCAAGATCATATTGTTGTGTATGATGCGCTAGGTATTTTTAGCTCCCCAAGAGTTTGGTGGATGTTTAATTATTATGGACATAACCAAATTTCAATTTTAGATGGTGGTCTAATAAAATGGTGTAAAGAAAAAAAAGAGGTAGAATCAGGAAAGAGCAAAAAATATTCGAAAACAACTTTTAAAGTTAATAAAAATCATTCCTTATTAAAAACGTACGAAGATATCAAAAAAAATATTTCTAATAATTCTTTTCAAATTTTGGATGCGAGAAGCAAAGGTAGATTTGAAGGCATAGATGCTGAACCGAGAAAAAATCTACGGAGTGGTTCCATTACAAATAGTATTAATCTACCTTGGAATGAGTGTATTGATCCCGATTCAAAATGTTTTTTGGAAAAACCGGCCTTAGAACAAAAGTTCAAATCCTTAAAAATTAATGACAGCCAACCAATAGTTTTCTCTTGCGGCTCAGGTATATCTGCATGCGTTATAGGAAAAGCATTTAATATCATTAATAACAAACCAGTTAATATTTATGATGGGTCGTGGACAGAATGGGCCACAAAAGAAGAGCTACTTTCCTAAAAAAACTCAGTTTTACGCAGAATTATCACGATTACAAAATCTTGGTTTCGGTGATAATTAGATCAAAAATTTAATAAAAAATAATTTATAAATGAAAGTACAAAAAAAAATAATACTATTTTTAAGTATTGTTACATTTCTGATTGTCTCTGTAATTGCTGGAAGGGCATTTATTGGAAAAAAAATTCAAGCAAAAATTGCGCAAGCAAAAAAAGCTCCGGTCGGAGTTATTGCAACAAAAGTTTCGTACTTTTCATTTTATGATCAGATTGATACTTTTGGTACCGCTATTGCCAATCAATCTTTTTCAATAAGAATAAAAAAAGATAATCTAATAAGCTCTATCGATTTTGATAAATATCCGTTTGTAAAAAAAGGAACAGAAATTGCAAAGCTTACTAATGAGCAATCTATTATTGCACCTTTTGCAGGTAGAGTGGGGAAAAGAGAAATTACTCCTGGGATTTTAGGTGGTGAAAATTCTATTATCGCTAATCTTGATGACATTAAAGTTTTAAAAGTGGATGTTAAACTTCCTGAGAATTATGTTTCAGTAATTAAACAAGGATTAAAAGTTCTAGTAAAAACAGATGCCTATAAAGAAAATTTTGAAGGCACTATAAGCTCTGTTAGCTCGAGGGTAGACCCAACTACTAGATCTATTCTAGTTCAGGCAAAGATTAATAATTTAGATGAAAAATTAATACCTGGCATGCTGTTAAATCTTAAAGTTGTTTTTAGTGAAAAGCGGTCTTTATCTGTTCCCGAAGAAGCTCTGCTAATCCAAGGAAAAGAAAAATTTATTTATAAGATTGTAAACAATGTGATTCAAAAAACAAAAGTAGAAATTGGTAGAAGAAATGAAGGGAAGATAGAAATTCTTTCTGGATTAGAAGAGAATGAAATTGTTTTAGCAGAAGGCACCAATAAAGTTAGACCCAAAAGAAAAGTAAAAATCTCACAAACAATAAAATAGTATGTTTTTAACAGATCTTTCTATTAAACGTCCTGTGTTTGCAACAGTACTTAGTTTGGTTTTGGTTCTATTTGGTATTGTTACTTTTAATAAAATTCCTTTAAGAGAGCTTCCAGATGTTGAAACTGCAAAAGTATCCATTCGTGTAGATTACAGTGGGGCTTCTGCCTCTATTGTTGATTCTCAAATTACTCAAAAAATTGAAGATCGAGTTGGTGGAACTCCTGGAGTGGTTACAGTTGATTCAAAAAGTCAGGATGGAAGATCCACTATTAATTTAGAATTTGATTTGGGAATTGATCTAGATACTGCAACAAATGATGTCAGGGAAAGAATAGCAAGAATTGTAGACGATATTCCCGATCAAGCTGAACCACCCCAAATTTTTAAAGCTTCCGCTGCAAGAACAACCACTATGTGGCTCTCTTTTTCGAGTGCAGTTATGTCGGATTTGGAGCTAACAGATTATGCAAATAGATATCTAAAAGATGCTTTTTCTAACGTTCCAGGAGTAGGACAAATTAGATTAGGTGGTGAACGAGAATTGTCTCTTAGAATTTGGCTAGATCCAACAGCAATGGCTGCTCGGAATATTACTGTTCAGGAACTTGAAAGCACTCTTAGAAAACAAAATGTGGAATTCCCTGCTGGAAAGATTGAATCCAAGAGTATGGATTTAATTATTAAAGTAGAAAAAGCGTATGTAAAAATTGAAGATTATCAGAACCTTGTTCTCAAAAGAAATAATGATGGATCTTTGGTTAAGTTGAGAGATGTTGCCAAGTTAGAATTTGGAGCTTTAAATACTAGTACCCTTTTTAAAGGAAATGGAAAACAAATTGTGGGGCTGGGTATTTATCAGCAATCTACAGCAAACACTATTGAAGTTGCGAAACTAGTAAAAGAAAAGATGAAAGAAATTGCCCCTTCTTTACCTGAAGGTTCAAGCTTGGAAGTGTCTTTTGATAGATCAACTTATATTGGGGAAGCCATTAAAGAAGTTTATAAAACAATTGTTATTGCTGTTATTCTAGTAATTGTAATAATTTTTTTATTTCTAGGAAATTTAACTGCAGTAATTATACCCGCCGTTGCCATTCCTGTGTGCCTTATATCAACTTTTCTAGCAATTTATTTAGCTGGATTTAGTATTAATTTATTTACCCTGATGGCAATTGTCATCTCCATAGGAATAGTGGTGGATGATGCAATTGTGATGGGGGAAAATATTTATAGAAGAATGGAAGAGGGAGAAACCTCTCTAATTGCTGCCTACAAAGGTTCTAAGCAAGTAGCGTTTGCTATAATAGCAACAACACTAGTTTTAGTTTCAGTTTTTCTTCCTTTAATTTTTATTAAAGGATTGATTGGAAGGTTGTTTTTAGAAATGGCCATTACCATGTCTTTTGCAGTTATTATTTCGAGTTTTGTCGCCTTGAGTCTTTCTCCTATGATTGGATCAAAATATTTAAAAATAAAAAAAAATAAACCTAAAATTACTGAAAAATTTAATGCTTACTTTAGAAAGTTTGAAGCTTTTTATTCTGAAACATTAGAATACGTTCTATCAAGAAAAAAAAGTATTATTATTTTTCTAATTTTTGT
>Ga0209711_10005267_pt1 | contig 10125 bp, 9 predicted proteins | sample ArcticOcean_MG_C_7_FD_187441 | JGI IMG/M metagenome (GOLD analysis project Ga0209711, IMG submission 187441) | Marine microbial communities from western Arctic Ocean - ArcticOcean_MG_CB11_88 (SPAdes) (version 2) | ecosystem: Environmental > Aquatic > Marine > Oceanic | place: Arctic Ocean... | reverse complement strand
GTTCCAATACCAGGTACCTCCAAAGTCTCCTCCTTTTTCTATGATTCTAAAATCATCTATTCCAGATTCTCTTAAACGTGCAGCTGCAAGCATTCCCCCGAAACCACCTCCTATAATCACAACTTCTACTTCTTCTTCAAGGGCATCTCGGTTGATTTCATTATCGATGTAGGGATCTTCTACGAAGTAGGCAAAATCTCCTTTCACTTCTTGATATTGTTCGTTTCCGTCTTCACGGATACGCTTGTCCCTTTCAATTTGATACTTCTTCCCCAGAGCTTCTGGATCAAAATTTAATTCGCTAGATTCTACTGCCATGTTTCTCCTCGAAATTTAATGCATTGATACTAATGCAAGTAGAAGGAAAATTCAAAAAAAATAAGTAAAAAATCTAGCTCTAAAATCTTACAGAGCTATAAGGTTCATGAACTCCATTCTTGACTTAGGGTTTTCTCTAAAGGCCCCAAGCATTCTACTGGTCACAGTGCTTGTTTCAGTTTTGTGAACGCCTCGGCTGCTCATGCATTGATGTGCGGCATCTATAACAATCGCAACACCCTTAGGCTTAAGTACTCTATTAATGGTATCGGCTATCTGAGCCGTCATAGTTTCCTGCGTCTGAAGTCTTTTGGCATACAGATCTACAACTCTTGCCAATTTACTTATACCAACCACTCTTTGATCGGGTATGTAAGCCACGTGAGCCTTTCCTAAGATAGGGACCATGTGGTGTTCGCAATGAGATTCAAGTCTTATGTCTTTGACTATGATCATTTCATCGTAGCCTTCAACTTCTTCGAAAACTTTAGAAAGAATGGATTCTGGATCCTGGTCATAACCTGCATAAAACTCTTCGTAAGATTTAACTACTCTCTTTGGAGTTTCTATTAAGCCTTCTCGCTCAGGGTTGTCTCCAGCCCAAGAGATTAATGTTTTTACAGCTTCTTCAGCTTCTGCTCTGGATGGTTTTTGATTCGTAGGGGTGTCTTTACTCATAGAGGTGCCTCGTAATGAAGTTTTATTATACTACTTAAAGACGTTTTTTTAACCATATTTCAAATTTTTTTTAGCAACATTGTCAATTTAATAACTGCTTTAAAATTGACGATTGACGAACTCCTAGGTAAATTTGCCGGATGGCTGAGTTAAACAATCTTTACGGTTTTTACCATCAAGGATTTTTAAAAAATCCTGATGCTTTATTGCTGGAAACGGAGAAAGGCGTGCGCTTTTCTTACGAAGACGCAGAAACCTTATCGGCTCAATTAGCCAACGGACTTTCCGAACTGGGTCTGCAGCCCGGTGACAGAGTAACCGTGCAGGTAGATAAATCTCCAGAGGCACTTTGGCTTTATTTGGCCTGCCTTAGAGGAGGGTTCGTTTACCATCCTTTAAACACGGCTTACAAATCTGAAGAACTTGAATTCTTTTTGGACAATGCGAAACCATCATTGGTGGTGTGCGACCCACTTTCTGAAGAAACCGTTCTGAAGTTAACCAATCGTTTTCATATCCCGCATACTAAAACGCTTTCTTCGGATGGGGATGGATCTTTGTTCAATTTGATGAGCAGCAATGACAAATTTAAAACCGTTGCCGTATCCAAAGACGATCCCGCGGCTTTACTTTATTCTTCCGGAACAACGGGAAGGCCAAAAGGCATCGTGTTGTCTCACAAGAACCTTTCTACCAATGCAGAAACGTTAACAAAGTTGTGGGGGTTTACAAATCAAGACCGTTTGTTGCACGTGCTGCCCATTTATCACGTTCATGGGCTCTTTGTGGCTCTTGGTTGCGTATTGTGCAGCGGGGCAAGTATGAAGTGGGTAAATACTTTTGATGCAAAAAGCGTTTCTAGTTTCATGCCTGAATCTACGGTGATGATGGGCGTTCCTACTCACTACACAAGATTGTTAAAAGAATCTTCATTTACAAAAAAAAGCACAAGCAACATCAGACTGTTTGTCTCAGGATCGGCCCCTTTGTTGGAAGACACGTTTAATGAGTTTAAGGATCTGACGGGTCACGTTATCCTAGAAAGATACGGAATGTCGGAAACAAACATCAATTCATCCAACCCTTTGCAAGGAAAGAGATTGGCGGGGACGGTTGGTTTGTCTTTACCAGGAGTTGAGATTCGTATAACAAACAATTCAAATGAGTCTTTGCCAATCAATGAAATTGGCAACCTCCAAGTTAAAGGAGACAACGTCTTTAAAAGTTATTGGCAAATGCCAGAAAAAACAGCAGAGGATTTCACGGCCGACGGATTTTTCAATACAGGGGATCAGGCTTCAATTGATCAAGATGGCTACATCAGCATTGTTGGACGGTCCAAAGACTTAATCATTACTGGCGGATTGAACGTTTATCCGAAAGAACTCGAATTGCTGGTCAATGACATTGAGGGAGTTTCTGAATCGGCTTTTATAGGATTACCGGATGAAGATTTTGGTGAGAGCGTCACCGCCATCCTCGTCTTGAAAGAAAACCAAGAGCACTCCGAAATTGATATAAAAGAGTATCTCAAAAATAAAATTGCCAACTTCAAGGTTCCTAAGTACGTTTTTTATGCAGAGGAGCTACCCCGAAACGCCATGGGCAAAGTTCAAAAGAATGTTCTCAGAGAAGAGTTCTCAAAAAAAATATAAACAGAGAGATACTCTTAAAAAAAATCGTCTATAATGCCGAACACTTAAAGACTCTGCGGGAATAGCTCAGCTGGTAGAGCGTAACGTTGCCAACGTTAAGGTCGCCGGTTCGAACCCGGTTTCCCGCTCCATTCTTTCTCTCATAAAACGCTTTAAAACAGAGGGTTTATGACATATAGCTATTTTATAACCCAATAGACTAATAGGCGCTTTAGGCTAATTTAACCCTTAAATCTGTCCCCCAATCTGTCCCCCACCATAGTATTTTCTGATTTATTTGTGGATAAGTTAATTTCACTCTATATATCCTATGACTAATTTTATTTTATGAATTAAACTAAAAATTAATATGACAAAGACATTTAATCCTAGAAACCTGGTACTGAATAAAGAAGTTAAGGTATCAAACGGAGTTTATGGGAAGCAAACTGAAAAACGCGATTTACCAAGAATATATTTTGAAGTTCATAATGAGGAAATAGACTAATGAATAAGATAATTTGGATTGTTGCCATCGTTGCTTTCATCTTTGGTTTCTTCTTTGGATACCTTTGATTAATGGCTAAAGGCAACCCTTGGGAACGTAAGGCACTACTCAAAGAGTTTCGGGAAAAACACGGATTTTCTGAAGAGGACGCTGATAGTATCGGTAGAGCTAGAAATGAAACTACTAGACTTGTACTAGATAAATTAAACGCAGTTGGAGCTTCCCCAGAACAACAACAAGAAGATTTAAATACTTATCTAGAGGCACACGTAAAACGTCGTATCTACGAACAAGGATTAGAAAATAAAACAACGGATCTTGATTTTCTTTATTTTTTATGTTATGACTTAAGTATGTTTTTTTATATTGGAGCAAAACAATGAAATATCTTCTTAATTTTCTCGGTACTTTAACCTTAATTTTTTCTTTTAATATTTACTCTGATTCTGAAATCATAGAAGAAATTCTTGTGACTGGTCTTAAGACTGGAGCGGTTGCAGCAATAGACGCACCAGCAGCTATAAATGCAATATCTGGTAAAACAATTGATAAATTAGGTTTTGATGGCATAGAGGACTTTCTGGGGCAGATACCCGGAATCGCTATAGATAGCGATGGAAATGGAGGTGTTCATCTTTCAGCTCGATCAATATCAGGAGAAGCGGGAGACCCTTTTATAGGAATATATCTAGATGACACTCCTTTCAATACCGCCTCGCTTGGGTATATGCAGCCCTCAGTTAACCCTTTTGATCTGCAACAAGTTGAATTCTTAAGAGGTCCACAAGGATCTTTGTATGGGGCGGGCGCTATTGGTGGAGTGGTAAGATTTTTATCCAACCGTCCAGATATGTCAGGCTTTGATATGAAGGTTGCAGCAACAATTTCTGATACGGATGGCGGTGGAGTAGATGACTCCGCCAATGTAATGTTAAATTTTCCTCTCAGCGATCGAGCTGCGGCCAGATTGGTTCTTACCTCTCAAAATCATTCAGGATTTATGAACTACCCAAATATAAATATTACGGAAGGTGGGGATAAAGAAGTTAAAGAATCAAGATTTATTTTAGATTTTGATATTACAGACAATTTACAATTTAGGTTCAATTGGAGAGATTATGACTCAACTCAAGATATGTCGTGGACAAGTTATATGGACCTTACTGAACTCTCTAAAAATTATACTAACTTAGCTGCGTATGCAAACCCTTCTGAGTATTCATACGAGATAAATAGTTACACCTTTGATTATAAGGGAGATTTAGTTAATGTCTTTTTAAATATTTCTCAAAATAGTATAAAAGACTACTTTTCCGATTCTTACTATAGCCAGCAACTTAAGTGGGGATACCCCGTAGACATTGATGCAACTGAACTTAGAATCAGCTCTCCTTCTGGATCAAACTTTGACTGGCTTGTTGGCTATACCGTTCAAGACCTTGATCAAGTGAATTACATTTCTGCCCCAGCTTTTGGCTTGGTAGATCAAGTAACAGACATAGCACAAGAAAGAGAAGCTTTTTTTGCTGATGTCTCATTTCATCTGATGGACCAGAGGCTTCATGTTAGCCTTGGTTATAGAGATTACGAAGATGACAGAATAACAACAGACCCGGGTATAAATCTTATAGATGGAAGAAAATGGAGCGATACCCACCATAAATTTAATGTCGGTTATGACCTTAGTGACAATTACCTTGTTTATTTTACCAATTCTAAAGGTGGGCGTTCTGGACTATCTCAATATGCAACGACCAAAGGATATGCAGACCTGAAAGGCATACCTATAAATCAATTTACCGATGGTGACGTCATTACTTCTAATGAAGTTGGATTAAAGGGCACCTTTATGGACAGCAAATTAAAAATAGATCTTACTTACTACACGTGGGACTGGAAAGGTATTATCCAAAATACACCTTCAGTTACTGGATTTAACGTAAAAGCCGTTAATGCTGGCGACGTTGAGAATGATGGAATTGAAGCATTAATTGAATATTTTCCAACCGATTCCTTGTATTTTAGATTTACAGGTAGCAAAGCAGATCCTAAATACTCCAAAGGCAGCTCTCAATTTTTTGGTACTTACAATCCTGCAACTAATGATGTGATAAGAAATTCTGATGGTACTCCTACCATTACTACTGCAGATATATTTGTAAAAGGAGATCCTTTGGGAGCACAAAAAGACTGGACACTAAATTTTCTAGCAGGTTATAACTGGGAATCTAAGTTAGGCATGGCCACAGCAAATGTAACTTACAGAAAAGAACCTGGAACTATAATATTCTTGCGAGATCCATCTCAAAAAGGACATAGCGATGCATTCGGCATTGCAGACTTAAGGATTGATTTAGAGACTGATGAAAACTTCTCCTATCAGTTTTTTATAGAAAATCTAACTGGTGAAGAAGTTATGGCTGGTTGGAGCTTTGGAGATTTTTATGCACCGTATGGCTGGGGCTCTCCTGGTGGAGTCACGCAACCTAGAAGAATTGGTTTTGGTATGAGATATCAACTTTAATATGGACTGCAATCTAAAAGGGAAGTACGATCCAAAATTTCAGAGTCTGGTTGATGTGTTTGAAAAACAATATGAACTTGATTTGGACATTGGTTCTTCCCTCGCTTTAACTTGCGAAGGAGAGCTTGTTGTAGATATATGGGCAGGTTCACGAGACAAGGCCCAATCAAAACCCTGGGAAGAAGACACAATTGTTAATGTCTTCTCAAGCACTAAAAATGCCACGTCACTTTGTGCTTATATTTTAGCAGACAGAGGACAGCTAGATTTCTTTGCCCCAGTATCAAAATACTGGCCAGAGTTTGCACAGAATGGAAAAGAAAATATTCTGGTCAGTCACATAATGAGCCATTCGTCTGGTTTAGCTGGATGGGACGAACCTGTTTCAACCCTGGACCTTCATGAACCCGATAAGATTGCTGCATTATTTGAGAAGCAAAAACCTTGGTGGGAGCCAGGCACTGCTGTTGGCTACCATGCTGTCAGTATTGGTAATTTGATGGGCGAAATTATCAAACGTATATCAGGAAAGAGTGTTGGGAATTTTTTTAGAGAAGAAATAGCCGAACCTTTGGACATAGATTTTCATATTGGTCTAGCAGATGAACACCATGCCAGGGTAGCAGAAATATACCAATCGGTAGAAGCATCACCCGAGGAAATGTTTGAACTTGAAGAAGGGTCAGTAATAAGTAAAGTAATGACAAATGGAATAATGACAGCACCTGACGCCTTAACTCCTGAATGGAGAAGGGCTGAAATCCCTGCTGCAGGTGGGCACGGCAATGGCAGGTCTATAGCAGAATCAATGGCTTTGATGGCTAATGGTGGTCATTACAAAGGTAAACAGATTTTTTCAAAAGAAATAACCAAGCATGCACTTCAAGAGCAAATTAGAGGCAATGACCTAGTTCTCATCGAACCACTTAGATGGGGCATAGGTTTTGCACTTCCAATTCAAAACTCAATTTGGCATGGCTTTTTTACAGTAGATCAGGTTTGTTTTTGGTCAGGGTGGGGAGGCTCAATGTCTATTGCAGACATGGAAAAGAGAGTTTCTTTTGGCTATACACCTTGCATGATGGAGCCAGGGGTAATAGGTTCAGAAAGAAGTCTAAACCTTGGTAGATCATTGGCAGATCAGTTAAAGAAATTATAATGATTAGTACTTTGCTATGAAAAATAATGCCCTTGGTTTTGACCCGATCTATTTAAAGCAAAAGTATCGCGCAGAAAGAGATAAAAGACTGAGACAGGATGGCGTCTACCAATACTTGGAAACAAAAGGAAACCTGAGTCATTTCAAAGAAAATGATCCTTACTTAAAAAAAGAAATTAGAGAACCAATAGAAAGGCATGTTGAAGTTCTGATTATAGGAGCTGGGTTTGGTGGAATACTTGCCGGTATCTATCTAAAAAAGATAGGCATAGAAGATATATGTGTCATTGATTCTGCGGGTGATTTTGGTGGAACCTGGTACTGGAACAGGTATCCAGGAGCTCAGTGCGATATTGAATCTTATATTTACATGCCCATGTTGGAAGATATGAACTATATCCCAAAAGAAAAATATAGTTTTGCTCCAGAAATACTTGAATACAGTCAAAGCATGGCTAGTAAATATAACCTTTATAAAGGTGCTTTATTTCATACCGAAGTGAACAGTGCAACTTGGGACGAATCATCCAAAAATTGGATAGTTAAGACTAGTAGAGGAGATAATATTTCTGCTAAATATATTTGCAGTTCAATTGGTACCTTGAACAAGCCTAAACTTCCTAATATTGAAGGCATATCTTCATTTCAAGGACACAGCTTCCATACAAGCAGGTGGGATTATAGTTATAGTGGTAAATCATTAGAGAACCTTAAAGATAAGAAAGTAGCTATCATTGGCACTGGTGCAACTAGCGTTCAATGCATTCCTCACTTAGCTAATGCTGCAAAAGAGCTTTTTGTTTTTCAAAGAACACCCTCGTCTATAGATTTAAGAGGCAATAAGCCTACTGACACAGAGTGGTCGTCAACTTTAGAAGCCGGTTGGCAAAGAAAAAGAATGGATAATTTCAATATCCTTGTCTCTGGAGGGGATCAAGACGAAGACCTGGTCGATGATGGCTGGACAAGCATTATGAAAAAATTAGGAGCAGTGCTGAGTGACCCTTCAAAATTAGAAGAATATAAGGATCTTGATCCCAATCAGCTAAATGAAATGATTGAGTTGGCAGATTATGAGAAAATGGAAGAGATCAGAAATCGAGTTGATTCAGTTGTCGAAGATCCGTCTGTTGCAGAAAGCCTAAAACCTTATTACAGACAATTTTGTAAAAGGCCATGTTTTCATGACGAATATCTAAACGCATACAATTTAGAGAATGTTCACTTGGTAGATACAAAGGGCAAGGGTGTGGACAAGTTTTATTCTGGCGGTATTGAATTTGATAAAAAAAATTATGATATTGATTGTATTATTTTTGCAACGGGTTTCGAAGTAGGTACTGATTATTCACGAAGAGCAGAGTGCAAAATTATTGGAAAAAATAACTTAACATTAGAAAAAAAATGGAAGGAAGGAGTTAAAACCTTGCATGGTTTTCAGACACAAGGATTTCCCAATCTCTTTTTTATGGGTGTGGTTCAGGGTGGGTTGACTGCTAACAATACTCACATGCTTACTGAGCAAGCTGAACATATATCCTCAATTATTGATCACGCAAAAAGTAAAAACACCCCTGCGATAGAAATTTCCGTTGAGGCAGAAAACAGGTGGGTTGAAGAAATGGAAACCAAAGCTTTGGCTAATGAAGAGTTTCTTTCGTCATGCACGCCGGGCTATTACAACGATGAAGGAAAAAAAGAAATCAATGGTCTCTTTAGCCTTCAATATGGAGGAGGACCGGAAAGTTTTTTTAAGATATTAAAATCTTGGCGAAATAATGGTTTTAAAGGAGTGAATTTTACATAGGAGTACATCAATATTCTAAAAAATGAAGAGAACAATCCGTACCCCAATCCTTACCCCAAGCCAATTAGCAACCAATTCAAGATAATGCTAAACTGGTTTAAGCCTAATAGGTTAGGCGTTTTAGAGAGAGGGTATTCGTTCCGTTGATAAATGACCCAAGCGTTGCCAACGTTAAGGTCGCCGGTTCGAACCCGGTTTCCCGCTCCATTCTCTCTTTCATAAAACGTCTTAAAAAAGGGTGTATGGCATATAGCTATTTTATAACCCAATAACTTAATACGCGACTTGGTTAATTTTGAACAATTCAGACTTAAATTTTGTTACCCCATCTTTTACCCAAACTCATTTTGATTTAAACTCGAATCAATGAAAAAAAAGCCAATAGATACCGAGGCATTAGCTGAAGATTGTTTTGCTCTTGCAAATAAAATTCACGATATTGGATACAAACATCTAATAGAGCAAGAGGTAGAGGACGAAAGAAAAGACAATCTCAGACTCTGTAAAAAGCTCAATGAGAAAAGACTGAACTCTTTTTATACTTACTCACGATTCAAGAAATTAGATTCAGATGCACTTACTAGAAAACTTTTCGATTACTCGGCTCAAATAAAAGACGAGAAATACAAAATTGAAAGAGACTGGAACGACCCAGAACATTATATGACCATGGAAGCTGAATACGACTTATCGGATAAAAGAGAGGGTCGGCCTCTTGATCTTTCTAATGCGGTAAAAAATAAAAACTCTATGGCGGAGGGAATGTGGAAGATGTTGGAGCCAACGCTTCCTTCTAATGACGCTCAACATGTTTCCTTTATGGTTTATCAAAGAAGTCGTACTCAGCTACTTAATGGTTTAAGAGAATTGCAGCGAAGGCGAATAAGGTCTGTCCTTTTGCATGGAGGTGATAAGCCATATGAAGTTCCAGAGAAAGGAACGTTGGAAATCAAACAGGATATAGCTTCACGCAAAGCTCAATTAAATAGATTAAAACAAGCACGATTAAACAAGATTTCATAAAAGAAATCATGGAAATTGATTCACCACTATCAGGAGCAGAAGAAGAGGGCCCTTAGAAGACAGAACATGACCAAATCAACAGATAACACAAAACGACCAACAGCATACTCGTATGCAAGATTGTCCACAAAACGTCAGGAGGCAGAAGGTTCTTTAGAAGCACAGGAAGAACAAATAGAAAGATACTGTGAACAGAACGACATTGAATTACTTGGATTTTATTCAGAATCAGATTCAGACAAGAGTAGTGCAAGACCGGAGTTGATTGAAGTGCTAAACCTATGCAATCTTTCTAACTCAATTTTGATAGTTGCAAAGATAGACCGCCTAAGCCGTGACTTGTACTTTCTCACTAAGTTGCAAACTCATGGAACTCCGTTTCTTGCATTGGATATGCCTGAGGCTAACCCTACTATGTTAAAAGTAATGGTTAGCTTTGCTGAGCATGAGAACAGACTGAGAAGAACTTAGAAA
>Ga0209711_10005264_pt1 | contig 10134 bp, 10 predicted proteins | sample ArcticOcean_MG_C_7_FD_187441 | JGI IMG/M metagenome (GOLD analysis project Ga0209711, IMG submission 187441) | Marine microbial communities from western Arctic Ocean - ArcticOcean_MG_CB11_88 (SPAdes) (version 2) | ecosystem: Environmental > Aquatic > Marine > Oceanic | place: Arctic Ocean... | reverse complement strand
CGAAAAATAACAAATTAGCCCAATGTAGCCTGGTGAAGCAGAAATCTGTTCAAATTGGCCAGAGTATCTTCAAAGGAAATGTACGCCACCCATCTGGGTGGTGGCAACGTGCATTGATTGCAGGGCGCCTGCCAAAGAAAGGTACAACATGGGATGGGGTTCGAGTTAGGAGCTGGTCTAAGAATTCACCAGCATTGGTGAACCTCCCACATTATCATGATGGACAATATATATTCATTAAACTTCCAAAAGCGGGAGATTCGGCTGAAATATACAACATCCATCATCCAGATTCGCCTATTAAAATCACTTTCGTCATCCAACCAGGCCTTTCCATTGACTGTAAAGGCCAATGGGCTGTTGCCCAATTCGCTCGCAATGCGGCAAATAAGCGTATCTTGATTGTTGAAGGTACGGCAAAAAACCATCCTTTTTGTCAAATTTAATGAAAATAGATTAACTCAAAACATTCAAACTTTGAAGTGAGACATATGCAAGAAGAAACACACGGAATTTATGATGGAAATGGAAACCTCCTCCGCATCGCTACTGAAGACGAACAAACCGGCCAGGGAATTTCGGGTGAATACAAAGCACCTCTCCGAGTATCCGCAGGGGCTAGTTTATCGAAAACAACATTTAATAGTTTTAAATTGACTTATTATCCTTCACTGAATCATGTTAATGAACATTGCTCAAGTACGACGATCGGAGCCTTTGTTGTCAACATCCCAGGTGTTGTTTCTAGTAGTGATCAGAGCCAAGTAAACTATCAGATTCTAGTCGATTCCCGTTCTTTTGCCGATACCCCTTATGTCTTTGTTTTGTCGCCAGAATGTGAAAACATTTTACACGAAAACATTTTTACAAAGGGGCGTTTTAGTTTTTTGCCCCAGAAAGAGATTTGTCCTTTATGCTTAGGAGTAGGCTTTCCAGCAGCGTTTGACAATTGTCAATCAGAAAAAGAAAAGTTAGGTTTGCTTTTGCACCACATTGCAGATGTGCTGAACAATCCAAATCTGGACGACAGTGCGCGGTGATGGTGATGAAAATGAATGATAAATTTTTACGTCAGCGAGGGCTTGTAGACCAAAAAAGAGTTGCTAACCTCAAAATACTTGTTTCTGGAAGTCCAGGGGGCGTGAGCGATATCGTTGTTCTACTTTCTCAGTTAGGTATCGGGCAACAGTCGGGGTGTATTGGAATTCTACAACCACAACAACAAACCGATTCAGTCTTTTGGAAACTTGCCTTTCCAGAGGCGAAGCAATGGAGTGATTGGGAGCGATTGAATCCAAAACATCAGCTGGTATTCGTATCCCAAGAAGATGCTATGGCAATTCAGTTTGACTATCACCTCTGCTTGAACCCGTCAAAATCAAAGAAAGATGTAGATCTCTATGGCTATGCCCATGGTCCTCGGGCGAAAATTTCCCGAACCTTTCTTGCGCAAACAAAAACCGCACCTGAACATGTTCTTACGCCTGCTATGAGGGTGGCAGTTGCAGCAACAATGCTACAACAAATGCTTCATGACGTAGAGTGCATATCTCAAATTAAAATCAGCGATGCATGGTTTACGGTCACGTGCCGGGTTGAATCAACCAATTTCGAAGAGGTCCGTGAGCACATTACTGGGATTGATGGAACTTTGGTTGATGTTCAACTGAGCGGTGATGGAACTGCCACACTTGCTCGTTATCGCCCCCTGCAACAACCGAATACGAATGTTTTCGATTTACTTTCACGGAGCATGAAACGTTCTCAAAAAAAACTCTCAGTTTCTGAAGACATTGGTTTCATTGCATGGGACGAACCAACAGATTTGTTGGATGCACCGTGGAATCTTTCCGGGCATGAAATTGTAATTTTGGGCGCAGGGGGACTCGGTAGTTGGAGTGCCCCTCTTCTTGCAGAGCAGATGAATGAAGGAACGCTGCATATTGTTGATGGAGATCCAATCATCGAACGTCATAACCTTAATCGCCAGGTACTCTACAATGAACAACATCTCGGTAGCATGAAAGCATCGACAGCTACCAAAAGACTCCAACAATTGAATGAGGCGAATCGGGTAGAATCTTATTTTGAATATCTCACTCCACATCATCTTACTTGTGAAAGTTTTGATGAAAACAGTGACGAATTTGATGACCTTGGGCTTGAGCCTTCGCAATTGTACAATGCACTCAAGAAAAGCAGTATCTATCTTGCATGTCTTGACAATATGGTGGCTCGAACAATATTGAATGAAGCAGCGATTAACAATGGAAGCCTCATGATAAATGGTGCCACAGAAGCACTTCATGGTGTTGTAGAAACATTTGGCCGAAACGGGTGCATGGTCTGTCGTTATGGAAAAGAAACTGCACGTTCAACCGAAATCATATCATGTACTGAGGAAGGAATTCGCCCAATCGCGTCGATTGTCACTTCAACCGCTTGGGTTGGTGCAATGATGGCTCTGATGGCGATGATAAACATGCACCCCACCCAGGATGGTCAAAATTTTCGGAGTTCATGGTATGAAGGTGAAACAGAAACCTCTTCTCCGACTCAACCACCCTGGTTTGATGAACCTTGTAAATATCATATTTAATAAAAAAAAGACCGCTCAAAGAAACTAGAAGATGGAATGATTACTATGACCGAACTTACCTGCATTGCACCAATGATCGACGGAGCCGATGGAAACGACATATACATGAATACTGAAACAGCCGAAAGAAACGGTTTGAGCAGTCGTTCACCAGTTCGAGTTTCCTTTGGTAATAAATCAACAGTAGCTCTTCTCCGTTATGACCCAAATATCCCGTTTGATTCTATCGGCCTTAGTTCTACCATTCGAATCAATGTCAAAGTTCAGGAAGGTGAACTGGTTGAGATTTCTGAACTTCAGGTTCAAGTCCTTGACAAAGTTCGCCTCCAGCCGACAGCCCGCACACTACAACCCGAAGAGATTCCACTGGTCAAGGCAGCCATTCGCGACATCTATCTTTCGAAAAATGATCACTTCACAGTTTATCTTAATGGCGTTCCACTTGAACTTCAAGTTACGCGCTGCCGCCCTCAACATGGATGGTTAACACCTGATGTTGATATTCAAATTCACGGTAAAAAGTCACGCCGTTCAATCATCGAAGTTCCCGCAGTTTCCTTTGACGATATCGGGGGTCTCGATGAGACAATCGAAGCGATCAAGGAAATTGCAATGGTGCCTTTAATTCATCCGGAGGTGTATGTTAAATCTGGGCAACAGCCTCCACGCGGCATACTTCTTTACGGACCCCCTGGCGTTGGAAAAACCCTTCTTGCCCGAGCTCTTGCACGTGAAGCACAATGTCATTTCATTTGTATAAGCGGGCCTGAAGTCGTGAGCGCTCAATATGGTGCTTCCGAACAGGCACTACGTGAAAAATTCGCAGAAGCTAAGCGAGAAGCACCATCTGTGATCTATATTGATGAAATTGATGCAATTGCCGGCGATCGAAAGAACAGCCGCGGTGAGTTAGAAAAGCGTATTCTCACAGAACTTCTCATTCAAATGGATGGTTTCGATGACCGGGGTCAAGTTTTGGTGGTTGGCTCAACAAACCTTCTCGAAACAATTGATCAAGCATTGCTTCGCGCTGGGCGCTTCGACCGGCGTATTCATGTTCCATATCCAGATGTAGATGGCCGAGAAAGTATTTTGGGAATCCACTCGAAAAACATGCCATTGGAGGATGTTTTACTTTCCGAATGGGCAAAGAAAACAGTAGGGTGCACGGGAGCAGATCTTGCAAATCTTTGCCGTCATGCAAGTGTCCAAGCCATTTCCCGAACCTTTGAAATTCAAAGGCTGACAAGCCCGGATAATTTATCGGAAATTGAACTTGAAGAATTATATATTAGTGATGAAGATTTTCAAGAAGCATTTCTTAAATTTACTCCATGGGCTACACAAGAACGCCGCCCTGCAGCGATGGGCCTTATCGAAATGGACTCTGTGATTGGCCATGATGGTGCAAAAGCAGAACTCGTCGACCACCTAGTACGTCCGATTAACAACCCTGAAGTTTATGATTCGCTGGGCCTTTCTTGTTCAGGGGGCGTACTCCTGCACGGCCCACCTGGTACTGGTAAAACGATGCTCGGTCGTGCTGCAGCAGGTCTGGCAAATGTACAATTTATGGCCGTCTCAGGCCCTGATTTCTTATCCAAGTGGGTTGGCGAAAGTGAACGTGCTGTCCGTGAAATATTCCAGCGAGCAGAAGAACTCGCACCTGTCGTTCTGTTTTTCGACGAGTTTGACGCAATCGGAAGCCACCGAAATAATTCGGAAGGTAATCGACATTCTAGTTCAGTAGTTGCTCAACTATTGACGATGATGGATGGCTTGAAGTCCTCCGATGGAATTTATTTGATGGCTTCAACCAATAAAGCCGAACTGATCGACGAGGCCTTTCTACGCCCAGGCCGATTTAACAAAAGTATTGAGGTTGGCCCCCTTGCAAATGATCTTTTCTTGAAATTCTTCTTGAAGCAAACCGAGGACATTCCTTCGACCATTTCCAATCAAGAATGGAAAAATGCCACGATTCGATTGAAGGAGAAAGCTACCGGTGCAGAGTTGAAAGGTTTCATCGACCAAATTAAGCATTGTTCTGCTCGTCGCAGCATCGATGAAAATACAGAAGCATGCTTGAAAACAGAAGATTTGGAAAAGGGTCTTCAAACGTCTCGCCACCTATTCCGTACCATTGCAGCGGTGCAAGTACGCGAAGAAGAATTAGAAGATTGGGAAGATGAACTTGATAACGAAGAAGAATGGGTGGTACAATGAGTGATACATTTAGCCGACAAAGAGGTCTTGTCAACCAGGTCCGAGTAGAATCACTCAAAGTCACTTTTTGGGATCAAGAATCAACTCCATCTGCATATAAGGAAGCAATGGTACAAATCGCCGAGCAACTCGGTGTACAAGATTTTCCATGCGCCTCTAATTGTTCAGAATTTGGAATCACCTGGGCGCACAAACCATTTGAGATCGAATCTAAACAAGACGCGTCAATGATTTTTGTAGCATACGGTAGCGACGGTATTTTCTTGGACGGGACAGCATGTCCGAACAAAGCACATCCGATTTTTGAACCATCTTTGGCAACCATTGCTGCATGCCTTACATGGAGTGAAATCCTCCGTCGAGGAAATTGTTACACTCCTGTCGATGTACCGAAGGTATCGGTTTCAGTCAACGTTCGAGTGAATGAACCTTCGATGAAGGGAAGTATCCAACACCTCGATTTCCAACTTGAGGGTATTAATTCTAGCATTAATATTCGACCAGTTGATGATGGAACTGGGCATAAGCGAGTTTTAATGCGCTTGGATGACGAAACACCTCTTGTTCAAGAACTTCTCAAGAAGCTCCAGGTGACTGGCGGAGATGAAAACAATCATCCAATGTATCCCTCAATGCGTTTCACTCTTCCCGACCCACAAACCACCCCTGCTGGACACCTCACAGTCGTTGGCGCAGGAGGTCTTGGAACTTGGGCCCTTCATTCGATTGTAAATGGATTGAAAAACGTAGATTTCGACGACATCCATCTGCTTGTTTTTGATAAAGACATGGAAGTGGAACAACACAATCTCAATCGACAAGTTATTTTTTCAAAATCAGACATCGGCAGGCCAAAAATTGAAGCTGCTAAAGATTGGTTGAGCCAAAACCTTCCGAGTGCAAAGATTTCTATCGCTTATGAACTCCATGATGGCCTTCTTCAACCCTTGGAATCGTCTCTTGAAGTAAATGATGAAGAAGGCCTTTCTCTCGCCGACCTCCTTGGAGATTCACAACATCTTCTTGATTCTCAATATGACATATTGAATGATGGAGAAATCCGAAGTCAACTTGAACTGACCGATGCAATTCTGGGATGTCTTGATGCAATGCGACCTAGAGTTCTTGCAGATTTGATAGCAGCACGAAAAGGTCAACCTTACGTTAATGGCGGAATTATTGGATTATTTGCACAGTATACTGAGTTTTCAAATACAAATTTGGTTGAATATTATGGCCCTTCAGTCGCGCGTGATCAAGTTGTATATTCGTGCCAAGAAGATGGCGAAGTACCAATATCCTCTCTGGCCATTACCAATGCCTTTGTTGGTTCTCTTCAAGCCATCGCGGCCCTTCAACGATTGACTGGGCAAAAGTATGCGAGTATTGGTTCTGTGAACTGGAATGCACGTTATAACGAAGTTTACTGTAATCTCTCTGAAGGCGAAATCACACGAATGAATGGCGTAGAGCTACTCGAAAAGGCTCTTTGGTCTGCACAAACTCCAACTTCCCCCACCCAACTTAAAACAATAAAGGTGGATTCTGAATGAGGCTTTGGATTGACGATGAAGTAGAATCTCAAGGAAGATGGATTTCTATTATTGTGTGCCGATGTGGTCGAAAGACACCAGTTGATTTGAGCGCGTTTCGCGAGTGCATAATGTTCACTGAAATTACTCTTCCAAGGTGTCAATGTGGTCACCACCTAGTTTCATGCACACATTCATCGAGAATAGAATAATTTCTTAATTTAGATAGATTTTCATCATCGTAAACGATTGAGAAAGTACACAACAATAGTGAAGTGGAATTATGGATGGCGGAATCAGTCTTGCAGATCTTATCGATTTTCCAGATAAGGGGGAAGTACAACCCTTTCCTAGTAAAATCCAGAAAAAGATTAATCGAAATAAACGCAAAGTCCAAAATCCAAAACCTGTAGTTCCTTTTCAACAACGACAACAAATTCCAAATTACCAACGACGTGGATATTACGCACTTGCTGAACTTATTTTCATTCGATTATTGATTCTTACTATATTCTGCATTCCTTTTTTAGCGATCGGATTTGTCGTGAAGGTTTTTGGACTCATAAATATTATTAAATTTATATTTCTATTGGCCCTTTGCATTGTTTTCGTCCTCTATCATTTGTCGCGGGAAAAAGGTTGCATTCGGAATTAAATTTGATAAAAAAAAACACACTTAGAACTTACATTAGTTGAAGGAAGTGAAACAATGTCTCGAACATACCGCAAGATCAAATCCGAATCATCAAACGATTCTACGCCTAGCTGCAGATTTAAGAAAAACAAATCAGCTTGGAAAATATCATGTGAAGAGAAAAACCACCTCATCTCATTAAAAACAGCGAAAAAACATATTGTAAAGGTGAGTTCATGATTATTACCGAATCAATAGTCAATTGTTCTCCAAGAGTCCAGGTCATGGAATTTACCATGACCGAAGGAAGACATGAAATTCATTCTGAATTGACCTCGAAAATGATATCTGAAAGCATTTTTCCAAACACCGTAGATGAGGTGATGGACCTCAAAGGGCATATTCAAGTCGTGGACCAAATTCTAGAAAAGGTAAACCTCTCATACACCTATTGTATTGTGTATGTTACTGGATTAACAATTTTACTGCAGGCTTTGTACATTTCTTGGATGAAACGAATTAGCGCAATAGATTCACCTTCCTTCAGAGGTAAACTGATTTTCGCACACCGAGATCGACAAAGCCAATCGTACAAGTTATTTTGTTCACAAACAGGAGAATGTATCGAAGTGGAATCTTTATCAAATTTGATGGAAAACACATTCCTTGACAGCACCATAGTTTGAAAACACCTGGGATGGCGAATTCGAAAACTAAGAAACAGAGAAATGATAACAAATCTAATCAAAAAAGTCCGAATAATAATGAATATCACAAATCTCGAAGAAGATGCAAAATCAAATGAGAAATATCCAGGAGATGAAAAATATGAATAACGAAATGATACCCCTCACTGTAGCCAATACCCTCGATCAATCCCAAAAGCAACGGGTTGAGGTTCCTCAGAACGCCTCGCTGAAGCAAGCGATCCAAGACATGAAACTCGCACCGAAAGGCCAGTTTGACATCTATGATGCGGCGGGCTCAGTAATCTCAGACAATAACGCAGGCGCCCATCGCGATTCAACGATTTACGTCGGTGTTGCGAAAGTTGCTGGCGGAGCAGGTGGAATTCCGCGCCAACGTATGAATGAACTGAAAGTCGAATATCCATCAATTAGGCCAATACGTATTCACACGAGTGCAACCCACACGGACATGATATCTCTCCGATTTCCTTCGAAGGGGAAAACCAGTAATGGGTTCTGGCAAATCGCAATCCATTGTCCGAATGCATCTACAGGATTACCCCATGCTTATGTGCTAAATTCAGATCAAATTACACAACGCCCTCAAGTTTCGATTTACAATGGTAGCGTACCAGGTGTATCCTATGGCAATGGAGGAAGCAGCACCCTCCCGGGAACTAACAAACCCAGTCATTGGATTTGTCATGGAGACATTTTACCTCATTTGAATAATCTTGGACGAGATCCAATTCAACGCATTGGGGCATATATTAATCACATTCAAAATTTACTCAATGCATAATATCAAATTTAACAGAAAAAAGACACCTTGACAAAATTATAGTTTGAAAACCCAGGAGATGAAAAAATATGATAAGAAATCCAGCAGGATTTTCTCGCACATTTAGTGTGCGGAAAAATATTAGTAAGAATAATAAAACTTCTAAACCGAAAGACAGTACAAACAATTCGGTTAGAAAGTTAATTCGCAACTCCCCTAAAGGTACTAGAATAGACCAATAAGGGCACATAATCTTAGAGAAAGTGATCTTAATAATATACGGTAATACCAAATTTAACAGAAAAAATAAACCTTAACAAAATTATAGTTTGAAGACAAAACGGAGATGAAAAAATATGAAAAAATCAAGTGGACGAAGCGGCACCAGCAGCAAACCTGAAGGAGTGCCTAGAGGTGCTTCAACACCCGATGAGAATAACAGAATAAATTTCCTCAAGAACATCGAGAAGTACGGTCTGAGTAAAACCCAATGGATTCGTGCTGGCGGCCCCCATACTAAGCCAGATGGCACCCTAATTCAGAATTCCCCACAACATGGTGAATATCAAATTTAACAGAAAAATAAACCCTGGTGAAATAATAGTTTGAAGCAAAATGGAGATGAAGAAAATGACAATTGTAGGCGACGAAGATGCAGCTCAAGCGGTGATGGACATCATTCAAGAACGGATTGACAATATGACGGAAGAAGATTGGAAGCAAGCTATTGACAATCTCCGGAAGAAGAACCAAGCGGATGAGAAAGTCTCTGATAAATTTAACAGAAAAAAGAAACCTTGACAAAATTATAGTTTGAAAACCCCCGGAGATGAAAAAATGACCTGTAACGCAACCACAACCAATTATATCTGCAAATGTACTGACGGTTTCCCGTCATATGACCGGCTTGAGGATCATATCGTGTCTCATGCCAATATGGGCCATAAAGGTCACTATTATCGAGGACGTTGCTGTGATTGTGGGTGCACAAGCATTAACGAATGAAATTAACGAATGGAGATGAAAATATATGAGCTGTAATAATACGACGTATGTATGCAACTGCGGAGATGGATTTTCAGAATATGACCAGCTTGAAGATCACATTGTCAGCCATGCTAATAATGGCCACAGCGGACACTTTTACTGTGGACGCTGTTGTGATTTAACTCAAAGATGTCTTCCCATGAATATGGCATGACAAAAAGAAAAGAAGCAATATATCAAATTTAACAGAAAAAAGAAACCTTAACAAAATTATAGTTTGAAGACAAAACGGAGATGAAAAAACATGTCAAATAACGGAAGCCCAGTATGCTGTGACGGAAAACCATGCGGGGACACCTGTATTGCTTCTAATGAAGAATGCCATGAGGGTGTAGGTGGAGCAACTTGTAGCCCTTCGAACAACTGTGGATGTGGGTCTGGATCTGAGCAAATTTGTTTCAATACCTGTAGTTCAGGTTCGGTTTGCGATGGAAGAAACATAGCCGCTGGAGATTGCAGCATTAATTCGTGTGGAGCTTGTTGCGATGACTCGTCTTGTCCCCGACACGGCTGATTACCAAATTTAACAGAAATAAGACACCTTGGCAAAAGTATAGTTTGAAGACAAAACGGAGATGAAAAATATGCAAAACAAAATGATACCACTGACTGTAGCCAATACCCTC
>Ga0209711_10005263_pt1 | contig 10135 bp, 8 predicted proteins | sample ArcticOcean_MG_C_7_FD_187441 | JGI IMG/M metagenome (GOLD analysis project Ga0209711, IMG submission 187441) | Marine microbial communities from western Arctic Ocean - ArcticOcean_MG_CB11_88 (SPAdes) (version 2) | ecosystem: Environmental > Aquatic > Marine > Oceanic | place: Arctic Ocean... | reverse complement strand
TAAAAATATTATTTCGAGGATTTCTTCCATCATCAATTTCTATCGCTCCACCATCGCCACCCCAAGTTCCACCTAAGCTATGATAGTTGTGTATGATGTTATGTGATATTTCAGTATTTCCCATTCCAATTCTTATGCCAATAGGACCCCAACCTGGAGGAAAAATAGGTCGGTTGCAATCATGTATATTGTTGTTGGTAATAAGACTGAACTCACTATAAGAGTTTATCCCAATAGGACAATCTACCACTTCATTATTGCGTATTATTGCATGGTCTGCACCTAAGTTCGCTTTTATTCCTCCCAATTTCCAAACTGTTAAGAAAAATCCATTAGACGCTGGATTCGTTCCATAAACATACAGGTTCTCTACAATCTGATAATCTCCGTTTATTTGAATTGCATTACCATTGAATACACTGTCATTAGTATTTGTAAACTTCGGAGCATCACCTTCTCCATAAGCCGAAACAGTGATGGGATTGTCTTTTGTTCCATCACCATTAATCTGAAGCCCATGGGAATAGCTAGTGCCTCTTTTAAAATATACATTGTCGCCAGGTTCAAGAATGATAGAATTGATTTTTTCTACAGTTTTCCAAGGGCTATCAAGCTGCTTTCCGCTATTATCATCATCACCATTCTTTGCATCCACAAAATATCCTTTTAAATCTGCATGTAAATTTATTTGTGTCACTTCAGGACTTTCCGGAAAATAGAATAAAGAAACAATTGGAATAAACAGTAATAGTAGAATCAGTTTTTTCATAATATTCTATTTAATATTATTTTTTTAAATAAAGCTTTTATCTAATTCTTTTGAGTCTTTGTATTTTATTCTCATTTCTTTTAAATCTTGAGTTAATTTATTCACCACCTCAATGTAATCAGGATCATTGTAAACATTATTCATCTCATTTGGATCATTCTTTCTGTCGTAAAGTTCCCATTCATCAACATCATAATAAAAATGAATTAACTTAAACTCTTTATTTACAATACCATAATGTCTTTTAACCATATGAACAGATGGATATTCATAATAATGATAATAAACTGATTCTCTATTCCAATTTTCATTATCACCTTTTAACAGGGGAATCAAACTCTCACCCTGCATATCATTTGGCACGTCAATCATAGCAGCTTCTAAAAAGGTTTGGGCAAAATCTAAATTTTGAACCATTTCATCACTTGTTGTACCAGGTTTAATTTCGTTAGGCCATTTGATTAATAAAGGAGTTTTAAAAGATTCATCGTATATAAACCTTTTATCAAACCATCCGTGCTCTCCCAAATAAAACCCCTGATCTGACGTATAAACAACTATTGTATTGTCAGATAATTGATTTTTTTCTAAGTAGTCTAAAACTCTCCCAACATTATCATCAACAGAGGATATGGTAGCCAAATAATCTTGCATATATCTTTGAAACTTCCATTTCATTTTGTCTCTATCTGACATTGTTGGCCAATTTTCTTTGAAATCAGTATTAATTTTATCTAATGTTACATTGTATCTACGTTTTTGATCATCATTTGCTCTGTTGAACGGTCCCATAAAACCATTAGGACCAGGTCTTACTACTGATTCACCTCTTTTATAAACAATCTCAGGCAATACCTTACCCATACTTTCTAAAGTTTCAGGTCTAATTTTACTATCATGCATATACTGCATATGAGTTAAAATATTCATTTCAGCGGTTTTTGCTGCAGTTCCTCTTCCTTTATAGTTGTCAAAAAGAGTTTCAGGTTCTGGAAAAGTCTTTTCATAAAACTCTGCAAATTTTTCTGGACTTGGCCACCATGGTCTGTGAGGAGCTTTATGCAAATACATCATCATAAATGGCTTACTTTTATCCCTTTTTTTATCAAGCCAATTTAAAGTTATATCAGTGATTATATCTGTTACATAACCTTCAATAATTGTATCCTTTTTTTTACCAATAAATTTTGGATTTATATAGCTCCCTTGACCTGGAAGAATTAAAAAATCATCAACTCCTTTTGGATTATTGCCAAAATGCAGTTTACCAAACATTGCAGTTTGATATCCAGCTTTTTGAAATAGCTGAGGAAAAGTAACTTGAGTTGTATCAAATGGTTTACCGTTATCAATTTTACCGTTTAAATGGCTATGTTTTCCAGTTAAAATCACAGCTCTGGAGGGAGCGCAAATTGAATTAGTAACCGAAGCATTACTAAACAATATCCCTTCATTAGCAATTCTATCAATATTAGGTGTCTGAATTAACCTATTGTCATAAGCACTTATGGCCTGATATGCATGATCATCAGACATAATGAATAAAATATTAGGCTTAACATTTGTTTTTTCAACTGATGAACAACTGAAAACAAAAATTGTGATTATAAAAAAATAATAATTTAAATGTTTCATTTTTTGGTCTTTAATGCTATTAACTGTCACTTAGTATTTATATTGATCAAATAATATCCTAAACAAATAGATAAAATTGATAATCCAAAAAACAAGATGTCTAATGGACTTGTAAAGTTTTCAGTTAATTTTAAAATTTTTTCAAAAAACTTAACTATTAGAACTATTATAATAACTTTTATAATCTTATTTTTTAGTTGATCCAAACTTTTAATTTTCAAAGTAGATTCAGAAAACTTAGCATTAGCGAAATCAATTTCACTTACAAAAAGCTCGTATATACCAAAACCAAAAATCAATAAAACTATTCCAATTAAGAATAAATCTATCGATGATATAATTTTAAATAAAAGTTGATTATTATCTTGAATAGCTGAATCAAATAATGGATTATAAAATATTATTGCTTGAATAATATCCCAACTTCCTATTACAATAAGAGAAATTGAAGCTATTATTGAAAGAACAACTGCAAGAATAACAACATATCTAACACTCCAAAGTACTTTTTCAAATTTGTTTTCCATATCAATATTTTCGTTATATTAAATTTAAACAAAACGAACAGAATTGCACTATGAAAAATTTATTTATAATTATTATTTCCTCTTTATTTTTAGTAAACTGTAATAATTCAAACCCTATAATGAAACAATGGTCAGACAAAAGTTTAGAATTTGGAGGAGTTCCAGCATTTGATAAAATGACTCCCAAGCTAGTGAAAGAAGCTATGCTTAATGGAATGGAAATGAGTCTTAATGATATAGATAAAATTGCTAATAACCCAGAATCTCCAACATTTGAAAACACTATTGAACAAATGGAAAGGTCTGGAAAACTTTTAAGTGATGTTTATCCATACTATGGAATTTTGTCCAGTAACATGTCAAGTCCGGAATTTAGAAAGATTCAAGGAAAATTAGCCCCTAAGCTTTCTGAATATTCCTCATCAATCAATCAAAATGAAAAATTATTTGAAAGAGTTAGTGCTATTTACAAGGCTTCTAAAACTAATCCTCTAGAAAATGATCAACAAAGAGTTTTAGATTTAACATACAAGAGTTTTGCGATGAATGGAGCTACTTTAGATAAGGATAAAAAAGAGAGATATTCAGAAATTAATATAGAACTTTCTAAATTATATAATGATTTTTCTAATAATGTATTACACGATGAAGAAAATTATGTTACTTATTTAGAAGAATCTCAATTAAATGGTTTGTCAAATGGATTTATAAAATCCGCTAAAAAAATTGCACAAGACAAAGGCTTTGAAGATAAATATGCGATAACTAACACAAGATCGTCAATGGATCCATTTTTAACTTATTCTACTAATAGAGAAATCAGAGAAGTTGTATGGAAAAACTATTATTCAAGAGGAGATAATGGAGATGAATTTGATAATAATCAAATTATAGGTGAAATATTAAGATTAAGAAAAGAACGAGTTGGTTTGTTGGGTTATGAAAATTATGCTCAATGGAGACTACAAGATAGAATGGCAAAAAACCCTGAAAATGCAATGGCATTAATGGAGGCAGTATGGCCTGCTGCAATAGCCAGAGTTGATGAAGAAGTCGCTGATATGCAAAAAGTAGCTAATGAGCTTATCAATCCCAAAATTAAAATTGAACCTTGGGACTATAGATTCTATGCTGAAAAGGTTAGAAAAATAAAATATGATTTAGACTCTGATGAAGTTAAACAATATTTACAGCTAGATAAGTTAACAGATGCTATGTTTTATGTAGCAGGTGAATTATTTAATTATAAATTTACAGCTTTAGAAAAAGGTAAAATCCCTGTATTTCATGAGGATGTGAACGTTTGGGAAGTTAAAAATAAATCCTCTGGAGAACATATTGGATTATGGTATTTAGATCCATACGCGAGACAAGGTAAAAGATCTGGAGCCTGGGCTACAACTTATAGAAGTCATACTACTATGGATGGAAAGACTAATGTTTTAGCTTCAAATAACTCAAATTTTGTTAAACCTGCACCAGGTGAGGCTTTATTAGTATCTTGGGATGATGCTACTACATTTTTTCATGAATTTGGACATGCATTACACTTTTTCTCTTCTAATGTAAAATATCCAACATTAAATGGTGGCGTAAGAGATTATACGGAATTTCAATCTCAACTTCTTGAAAGATGGTTATCAACAGATAGAGTAATAAAACAGTTTTTAGTTCATAATAATACTGGAGAGCCAATGCCAAAAGAACTAGTAGCTAAAATAAAAAAAGCCTCTAAATTTAATCAAGGCTTTGATACAACTGAATATTTAGCCTCTGCAATAATGGACATGAAATTTCACTTAGCAGATCCCTATAATATAGATGTCGATAAATTTGAAAGAGAAACACTAACAGATCTAAAAATGCCTGCTGAACTTCCTATGAGACACAGAACTCCTCATTTTGGACATGTCTTTTCGGGTGAAGGATATGCAACTGCCTATTACGGTTATATGTGGGCAGATGTATTAACTTCTGATGCTTCAGAAGCATTTTCAGAAGCTCCAGGGGGTTTTTATGATAAAGATGTTGCTAAAAAATTAGTAGATTACTTATTTTCACCAAGAAATTCAATTGATCCAGAAGAGGCTTACCGTTTATTTAGAGGAAGAGATGCTAAAATTGAAGCTTTAATGAGAGATCGAGGATTTCCGATAAAATCTGAATAGTAATTATTAACTAGTAATCCAATTCCCTATTACTTTTGACTTTTTTATTAAAGTATTCACTTAAACATGTATGTTTAACTTTAATTTATCAAGTTTCAAACTAGTAAATAAATGATTTTCAAAAAATTATTTGAATTTTCTAATCTTAATTTGATACATAATCCCAAGAGCAGCTAATAATAGCCCAATAAACTCTCTAGTACCCTCTAAATATGGTTTGTCATAGACCATTTCCCCAAAAATCTCTTCTTTATTTTCAGTATTTAAATAATCAATGAATAATGAAAAATGAAATACAGAGTAAGACATTAAAGCTATAATTGATAAAATCAAAATAGACTTAGGAACAGGCTTAAAGGTGTTATATAAACAAATAAGTGATACAATAAAATATATAGAAAACCACAACTTACCATCAGGATCATTTAATTGTAAAACCGCAAAAATTACAAACAGAATAAATAAAATTAAATTTTTAATTTTATTTTGTTTACTTATAGACTCGAAATGATTCATTTTTTCATTTTTTTTGGATCTCCAGTTGAAAGCATATAGGCTATTAAGTCTGTTAGCTCTTGTTCGTTAAGTCTGTTGATTAGGCCTGAAGGCATTGGAGAAGTTTTGGATAATTCAATCTTTTTTAATCTATCTTTTCTAACATTAACAGTAACATCAGTTGCAAAAGGACTTATACTAACTTCGATATTTTTTTCATCTTCATTTATGGCTATTCCGGTAACAATAGAACCATCAGACAAATAATAGTTTGAATACTGATACCTATCACCTATTGTTCCAGACGGATTGATAATTGCTTCTCCAATGGCATCAACCGTAAACCTTGAACCTATTTGAGTTAATTCTGGCCCTGAAACTCCACCTTCTCCCTTCATACTATGGCATGAAATACACAATGTAGCATTATACATGTTTTTACCATTGTCAAAACTGGCATTTTTATAATTTTTTTCATAAGCAGACATCAATAATTCAACTGTCCAATCAATTCCCGGACCTTGTGGTTGGATTACATCCTTCATATCATCTGAACTGCGTTTAGTAGCAATTTCAGTTAATTCTAAAAGGTAGTCTCTTTCTTGTTCTGGAACATTTTCCAATGCTGTTTTTTGAATAGCCTTAATAAATTTTAAATACATTTTACCACCAGCCTTTTGAAGCGCACTACCAAACCATTCAAAATAACGCTCCCTAGCTTTACTTGACCAACCTTTTTTAAGGTAACTTAAACTATGGGCATAACTTATATTACGTTGATTTGGCATGTTTGCTAACATGTTTTCTACGTCTTTTCCATATTGTTCACTTCTGTTAGAAATATCACTAGATAAGTATATTTCTTTCATACCCTCTAAAGAGTTATTCGTTTCCATTTCTAATAATGTTAAATCAATAATTTCTTCTACCTGTAAATAACTTAAAGTCTTACATAATTCCATGTTCACTGCCTCAGAACTAACTAAATAAGCTGGCAAGAACAATTCTTTTATTTTTTCTTTTATTTCATTTGGCAAACTACCATCAAATCTTAACATTAATAAATCACTTGCTCTTATAAAATTTAATTTATTAGACTCATTAAGATTTTTCCAATTAATTTTTATTAAACTATAAAGAGCTTCAGTTCTAGTGTCATCATCGCCGTGACGTGCAATTGCTAGTGCTAGTTCTAAAGTTGTTTCAACAGAATTATTTTTTTTAATCTCATCTTTCCAGTGTGAAAAATCTAAATGTTCTAAGGCTACTCTTGCTGAAAAGCGAATAGCTCGATCTTTATAATCTAAATGCTTTAAGATAAAAGACACTTTTTCTGGATTAGGTGAAATATGCAATCGTTCAAGTTCATGTCTTAATTCTCGATCTTTTTTTCCTTTTGAACGCTCTTCAAGTTCTAGTACTTCTGACGGTAATTCACCTTCATAAGTTACTCTGTACAACCCAGATTCAAGACGCCTTCCACCAGTCAAAAAGTATAATGCTCCGTCATCTCCTACTATTCCATTTGTTAATGGCAATGGAACACCTGAAATAAATTCAGTAACCTCAGTTTCAAAAGAACTTCCCTTAGGATTTAGTTTGGCATGATACATTGTTCCATAACTCCAGTCAAATAAATACAATCCGTTTTGATAATATGCGGGAAATTTCAATCCACTTCCATCCAGTAAACCAGTTGGAGAACCCTGTCCCAAATTGACGATTCCCGACAGATTATCAGGATAATAATCTCGAAATTTACCAGTTCCAGTTCTCCATCCAAAATCTGCTCCGCTTGTTACATGATTTAAACGAATTGGTCTATACCAAGGCATTCCAAGGTCATACTCCATATCAGAATCAAAACCAAATAATTCATTATCACGATTAAAAGCTATATCAAATGTATTTCTTGTCCCCACAGCAATCAAAGTCCAATCATTACCCTCAAAATCTGTTTGCGCTATCCAACCACCTGGTGCTTTTCTTGAATTTGCATGTCCACTTGGATCTTTAATTACTGGCAATAAATTATCTTCTCCCCAAACCTCAGGCACACGACCATGTACATCACTTGGAATGTCAGTATGATTACCAAAAACCATATACATTGATTTTCTGTCAGGAGACAGTTCAATACTATGTGGCCCATGCTCACCATTACCTATTACGGTTTTTAATGTTTTAACAGTGTCTAATTCGCCATCATCGTTAGAATCTATAATCTTATATAAACCACTTTTAATTTTTTCATCATAAGAATTCACTAAGGCAAATAATTCGTTGTTATGAAATAATAAACCTTGAGCCAAACCAACATTCAAATTTAATTCCTTTACATAAAGACTATCTTTTCCATTAGATTTCTTAATTGTTGCTTTATAAATACTTCCAAATTGATCAGATGCATAAAAATTCCCTTTATCATCCTTAGCAAAACTGACCCAAGATCCTTGTTCATTATCTGTTGGCTCATAAATTTTAGAAATACTAAAACCTTTAGGAAGGGTAATATCATTTACAGTAACTTTTTCAATAATAGGGTATTCATTATTTGTATTAAGATCACAAGACGAAAAAATAATAAATAACAGTAAAAGATATTTTATATTCAAAATATTAACTAAAAGCTTTTTTAATTTCTTCATTAATTCTATTTGGTTTATTTGTATTAGCATTAATCAAACACCATATCGTTTTAGAAGTTACTAATAACTGGTTAGTTTCCTTGTTGAATATTTTCACTACTCTACTTGATTTAACTCCTTCAGTCTTATCTATATGAGTTATTATTTTGATTTTTTCATCTAAAAAAGCAGGATGATGATATTGAATTTGATGTTCTAACAAAACCCAATAGTAATTATTTAATATTTCGTTAGAAACTAGATTTATCCAATGGTTTTTTGCTATTTCTTGTATCCATTGAACATATATTACGTTATTAACATGATTCAAGTCATCTAAATCATTTTTTGTAACTGTAATTTCTTGTTCTAAAAAAGTCATTTAATCATATTAATTATTTTTTACAAAAATCATACAGTGTTGCCAAGGAAGATTATCTATGTTTTTTCGAAGTTTAAAACCAGCTGCTTCCATTTCTTTAATAGCTTGTTTTTCACTCATTTTGTGTATTGTTTTTATTGGAACTAATGGATCTTCCGCTCTGTATTCAATTAAAAATAATTCTCCATTAGATTTTAATGCACTTTTCATTGATGCAATCATTTCTACTGGAAAACTAAACTCATGATATACGTCAACCATTAAAATTTTATCAACTGAATTTTTAGGTATTTCAACACTTTTTTCAGTTCCAAGTATTGTATCAATATTTTTTATCTTACTATTCTCTTTATTTTTTTCAATAGCCATCAACATTTCTGTTTGGATATCTACTGCATACACTAAACCATTTTTAGCTAAAGGCGCCATTCTAAATGCATGATATCCAGAACCCGCTCCAATATCAGCTATAACATCATTTGGCTTAATTTTCATATTTTTAATCAACTTAGAAACATTTTCTTCTTTTTCTCGCTCTGACCTTTCTAACCAACCAATCCCTTGATAACCCATAACATAAGCAATTTCTCTGCCCATATACCATTTTCCAATTCCATTGTAATCACCATTTTTAAAAGTGTATTTGTTTTCAACAATAGAATTTTGTGCGGTACAATCATTTGATTGAAATATGACAGAAATCAATAACATTAGAATGGTCAAATTTTTCATTTATAAATTGTTATTTATTAAATATTTTTTATCAACATAAAAAGTACCTAAAGGAATTACAGAAGCAATTAACACAATAAAAAAAGTTTTTAGATTCCACTTCATTTTTTTTCGAATTAAGATTGCTAAAAAAATATATCCTATAAATAAAATACCATGAGGCATCCCAAGTGTTTTCACAAAAGATTCATCTCCAAGAAGATATTTTATTGGCACTGCTATAAAAAGAAGTAACAAATAAGATATTCCTTCAAAATAACTAATAATTCTAAATATCTTTTTCATTTTTTTAATTTTTTGAAGCACTATAAAATTGCATTCCTAAGTTAGATTTATTGTTATGATCAAATAAAGTAGCATTGTCCCAATGCGAGCCAATTGCCCACAACGTAGAACAACCTGTAGATACCCATGCAGGTTCCCAATAAACAACCCCCTCTCCACCACTTTCATGTATTTTTGCTTTTAAAGCGTTTAAGTAATCTAATTGTCCTTGTTGAGAAGCTGCAAAGCCTGAAATTAACGCATCTTCATTTAAGATATTATTTGCATTATCTGCATTTTCTAATGTAAACGGGTATGCAGTTTCTACAATCATTAATCTTTTATTATATGTTTGAATTAATGTTTTTACAGGAATGTCAATAGAGTTTAAATCATACTCAGACCATAAAGGGTAATAAGATAAACCAATCCAATCATAATCTGTTACACCTGCTGCATTTGCTTGCTCAAACCACCAAAGTCCATTTTCAGGCTGAGCAATATGTAACATTATTTCAATTTTTTTACTTTTTAAG
>Ga0209711_10005255_pt1 | contig 10152 bp, 4 predicted proteins | sample ArcticOcean_MG_C_7_FD_187441 | JGI IMG/M metagenome (GOLD analysis project Ga0209711, IMG submission 187441) | Marine microbial communities from western Arctic Ocean - ArcticOcean_MG_CB11_88 (SPAdes) (version 2) | ecosystem: Environmental > Aquatic > Marine > Oceanic | place: Arctic Ocean... | reverse complement strand
GTAACAATCGTTGAAAGCGGACAAGATCTTTGTACAACTGGAACATGTGTCATCAAGGTAACCATCACAGATACTCGTGAAGGAAAGACTCTAGATGAGACTACTGCAGTTGCAGAGTGATTGAGAGAATATAGAAATTATTGCCTAACATCTCCTCGTTGCGTTCATATGCAAAGCGGCAATGGGAACAGCATGAGCGAAGCAGGACAATCGATTCCTCAACTCCTCAAAGAGGATGGCACACCATATTCAGCAGCAGTACTGATTCCTACAATCAATAATGCTGACGAACTTGATATTGTCTTGGAGAGATTATCAAAGCAAACATATCCCCACTTTGAACTGGTTATATCAGATTCCAAGTCTAAAGACCATACTAAGCAAGTTTGTGAAAAGTATGGTGCTCGTTGGATAGAAGACCCATCTCGTAATAGAGCAGATGCCTGTAATTTCGCATTCAATCAGATGGATCACGATCTTGTCTTATTCACTGATGACGATACAATTCCTCCTTTGGATTGGGTTGAGAAACTAATTCGTTGGTTTAAGGATCCAGAGGTTGGGGCAGTTGGTGGACCTAATTTTGCACCTGACTCCGACCCGTTTGGCGCAAAGTGTGCTGATGTTGCATTTTGTACAAAATTCATGACAGCAGGAACTCGATATGGAGCTAAACCAAAAGGTATCTTGGTTCCAATCCATCACAATCCTGGTGTCAATTGCGCTCATAGAATGGCAAATCTACGTGAAGTTGGATTCTTTGAAGAAGGCTGCATAGGAGCGGAAGATGTTGTCCTCGATGCTAAGATTCAACGTGCAGGGCACAAGATATTCATCGACCCATCAAATGTAATGCCACATCGCCGTCGCCTTCCATTTAGACCATACATGAAACAAATGAGAAATTATGGTTACACACGAATGGTGGCAAATAAGAGATGGCCAGAAATCGCAGAGAAGTCTCACACTGCAATCGGTTTCTTCCCATGGTTAGTAGTTGCTTCAATCGCTGCGATGATTTGGGGATTTGCTACTGGAGGCGCTGCTGATGAATATTGGTTAACACTTTCAGGTGAATGGACAATGTCTAGAATTGCATTCCACCTCCCTGGTGGATTAATGGTCTTCTACATCGGTCTTTCGTGGCTTGGTGCTGCGATTGGAACTTCCCCTCACAGAAGCATAGGAACTGTTTTCTTTGCCCCCCTATTCGTATTCTTAGCACACTGGGCCTATGGACAGGGAGTTAACAAGGCTTGGAGAGAGATCCGCAAGACCGGTGGTTCTGCTGGCGTTGGCAACCAAATTGATGACAGAGTAAGAACTGCTTAATCCCTAATACGGTTTACCATTCTAATCAACAAAGCAATCAGTTTACACTTGCTCAAGAGGGCAATGCCTTTGATGGTCATAGTTAGCCGAGAAACATGGCTGGCAAATCAATAGCAGATAGGTTGGCCGGCTTTGAGAATCCTGATGACATAAGTGATTCACAGGAAATCTGGGCTACCATCAAATCAATTTTAATGATAATCAGAGTATTATTGTTTGTAGCGATCATCGTTATTTCAGAAATAATGGAACAGTATTTTTTCAGAGAATTAAGCCTTGCCATTTGGTCATTAATAATCGGAATCCCTCTATTTATCCTATTATCCATTGTAATAATCAATGGCGATAAAAGGTTTAATCCAGTTGTAGACGAGGATAAGACTACAGCATTGAAGAATCCAATTCGTAAGCGTGTATGAATCTCTATCAATAAGTGCTAACATCACCAGTTTGAATATTCCATTGGCTTGCATAAACACCTGAATTTTCAATTAACCCATCATGAGTTCCTCTCTCAACTATAGCGCCATCGACCATGGAAAGTATTTCATTAGCATTTCTGATAGTGCTAAGACGGTGTGCTACTGCAATAGTGGCTCTATCTGTGCCGCTACTCAACAGATTCTCTTGAATTCTCTTTTCTGTTTCCGCATCCAATGCGCTACTCGCTTCATCGAGAATGAGTAGACTTGGCTTCTTTAATAGCGCACGAGCAAGTGATACTCTCGCTTTTTGTCCACCGGATAATTTTGCACCGCGGTCTCCGACCATTGTATCCATCCCATTTTCCATCTTAGAAACGAATTCTGACGCACCAGCTAAATCTAATGCAACTGCTAACTCTTCGTCACTTGCCGTTTGATTGTAAACCACATTATCCTTGATTGAACCGTAGAATAGGAATGGGTCTTGACTGACAAACCCGATAGCCTCGCGAACCGATTCTAATGTAAATGAATTAATATCGGTTCCATTGACGAGAACTTCCCCCGAATCAGGGATATAATATCTCATCAGCAATTTGAGGATTGTAGTTTTACCAGCCCCTGTATGCCCCATTACCCCCAAGAATTCTCCACCATTTACTTTGAACGAAATCCCGCTAAGTACCTTGGTGGTAGTATTTGGATAAGTAAAATGCACGTTGTCAAACTCAATGGAAGTGATTCCACCTACCAAATCAACAGCATCTTCTGCATCCACAATTGTTGGCTCCAAATCAATAGCAGCAAACACTCGTGCTGCTGCAGCTTCTCCACGCTGCAATTGGTTTACTAAAAGTCCGAAGATGAACATTGGCATCGTCATTCTGGTAGAGATTAGCAAGAATGTTACAAATTGACCTGTTGAGATTTCCTCGGCAGCAGTAAGATACCCACCTGCTGTAACTAGTAGGCCAAAAGCAATACCTGCAACAACATAAATCATTGGAACAAAGCGATTTCGATCTTTACTTGCAGCCATCGCTTGGTCTCTATATGATCCTGACTCACGGCTTACTCGATTTGCCTCCCAATCTTGTGCATTAAATGCTTGAACTACAGATATACCTGAAATCAAATTCTCAAGCACAGCATGAATATCCCCTGTTGATTCTCTCTGTTTCCTATATTTGCGCTGTACAGTGGTACTAAACCAAAACACGATAGGAATGATTAGTAGTATTGGGCCAAATAATACAGCTACGAGTTTCCAAGACATCATCACCAAAATTACAAAAGCAGTAAAAAAGGTCATTATAATTCTAATTATCGAAGTTGAAGAATCAGAAACAACATCTTCTAATTGATTGACATCGCTTGACAGCACAGCCATAATTTGTCCCGTTTGCCTCATATCATAATATGAGGCTTCCATTGCGATTAGCGACTTTGTTGCATCCATTCTCAAATCATGTTGAATATTATACCCGAGTGTCTGCCAAGCATATTCTGAAATACCTTGGAAAATGGCCAAACAGAAAAATCCGAGAAAGATTAGTAGACCATAGCCATAAATTGGATCTGGATTTACTAAAATTATCGCGTCCTTGACGATTTGTGGACCAACCATTTTACCTGATGTAAAATAATCAACTGCGAAACCGATCGCTACGAATGGCATCAAATCAAAAACACGAGCAATTCCGTTGCCTAATGCCCCAGTAATAACTCTACCAGGGTATTTTTTTGCATAGGGTAAAACCCTCCAGATTTGCTTACCAAATACTTGCCTTTGGGCATTTATCTCATCTGGAGTCATCAAATCTGACTTTGACCCACCTTGCATGTTTCTGCTCATATCATTGGCCACTCCCGCCGGCATTTCAACCCTCGTCTTTGACAACTTAACTTGACACCTAACCAAATCTTTCATGTGGTAGCGCTGTTAGTAGAGTCTATGCACGATGCGAAGACCAAGTTACCGCTCGCCCTGATGGTTTTACTTTTGATTCAAGTCATGTCTCCTTTGGCCAGTTCTTTTTCAAGTACACCAATCCAAATTGAAATTGAGACCGATGCTGATTTATCGGCTCTGGAATTGGTCGGAGTGTCTCCTTCAGGTTTGGCAGAGAATGGCTGGATTGCTGATGAATTTGCAGTCGGCCAAGTCAATCTATTGTATCGAGATGCAAACCTTCTATCAGTAGATGATTGGGTCTCAGTAAGTGGCTCTTCTACTATTTCTGGTTGGCATATTCTAAGCCATTCATATCCAGTTCCAAGCGAGTGGTTTGGACAACTTGCCGATGCTGGAATTGAGTGCCAATCATTCCTCCCTCCAACTTCATTTAATTGTAAATTAAATGGACACAAAGTAAGTAGTTTGGAAAACCTTGAAGTTGAAGGAATTATGCAATTAGATGCAACTGATAAAATTCGCGACCAACTTGCAATTGGATTAAATGGTGAAGAAATGGATTTCTTCAACCCTTACGTCAATGAAGTTGGTGCATTGGTAAATATCGTTCTATCGGGTAATGAATTACCTGAAGGAATCTATCAAAGAGAGGATATTGAAATTAGTTCCCACTCTACAAGATACGCCACTTTAGCAATCGAAGCGAGTGCTTTGTCGTGGCTTGCACAACAGGATGAAATAGAATGGATCGAGGAAAAACCATTCTTTGTAATTGCAAATAATGTCAGTTCTCAAATAATGTATGCTGACGATTTACGAGACCTCACACTAATGAGCGGAGCAAACTCTGCATGGGGTGATGTAGATGGTAGTGGAATTGTTGTTACAGTCGCAGATACTGGATTAGATAATGGAGTCAACAATAGCAATATGCATCCTGATTTCAAAGACCATATCAAGGGAATCTTATCTTGGCCTATGCCAACTTCAACTTGCGCATTTTACGGAATGACTGGAAGTTGTTTGGATGATGCTGAAGATAAAAACGGCCATGGAACACACGTCGCAGGTTCTGTTCTAGGCGATGGTACTGATAGCGGTGGTGCAATCATGGGCGCAGCACCTGAAGCGCAATTGTTATTCCACTCAATTGCCACTACGATTGGTGGTTCTGAATCATTAGCTGGTATTCCAGATGATTTAGATGACATGTTCAAATTAGCTTGGGCTAATGGTTCAAGAGTCCATACTAATTCTTGGGGTAGTTCACTTAATGGACTATATACAACCAGTTCAATGCAATCTGATGATAGTGCAAGAACATACGATGAATTGGTAATCATCTTCGCTGCGGCTAACGACGGTATAGACGCCAACTCAGATGGTGAAATAGACCTCGATAGCCTTGCAAGTCCTGCAACTGCCAAGAACGTGTTAACGGTTGGTGCATCTGAAAATGACCGCCCAACAATATCCTATCAAAACTGGGGAACTGGTGCTGATGATTGGGGCGAATTATGGCCTGCCGATTTCCCTGCCAACCCTGTAGCCAGTGATAAAGCAGCAAATAATACTGAAGGAATGGCTGCATTTTCTAGCCGTGGTCCAGTAGATGATGGAAGATTAAAACCGGATATTACTGCACCTGGCACATTCATTCTTTCAACTAAATCAAGCAGTACAACCAGTACTGGTTGGGCCCCATTTAACTCGAGTTATACTTACATGGGTGGAACAAGTATGGCGACACCACTAACCGCTGGCGCTACTGCATTATTGCTTGAACACTTGATGGTAAACAGAGGGCATTCAGCACCGTCTTCTGCTCTTGTCAAGGCCATCTTTGCAGCGAGTGCTCATGACATGGCTGGGCAATATGGTAGTTCAACAAACGGTGCTGGAGAAACTGCTCCCAATAACCACGAAGGGTGGGGATTAGTCGATATGTGGTCCGCTAAAGATGCTAGTTGGGTTGACGGTGAAACTGTTTCCACTGGCGATGATAGAGGATGGTCATTCAACGTACCTAGTACAGCAGCAGACTTTACCATCGCTCTGTCATGGACTGACCCTAAATCCACTCCTTCAGCTTCCACTAACTTAGTCAATGACCTTGATCTTTCTGTTAAGGATCCAAGTGGAACATGGACCAATCTATCAAACAATATTGACAACCTGCGTGGTTTAACTTTCGCAAGTCCAGGACAAGGACTTTGGGAAGTCCATGTAGAAGGAACCAATGTACCTACAGGGCCTCAAGCATTTGCTCTGGCTATTGATGCCAATTACTCGCTTACCAATCTAACACAAGATGCTGATTTTGATGGAGTACAAGATAATCTAGATGATTGTTCAAGCGTATTTGGAAGTTCAACACAAGATAGAACTGGTTGTCCAGATTCTGATTCTGACGGTTATTCAAACCCGGATGCCTCTTGGACTGTAAACAATGGTGCTGATGCATTCCCTGCAGATATTACCCAATGGGCAGATATGGACTTTGATGGCTATGGAGATAATCCTTCAGGAACTAACCCTGATGCTTGTACTACGGTAGCTGGTAATTCAACTACTGACCGGTATGGTTGCCTAGATGAAGATGGTGATGGATTTTCAGATGCTCAAGTAACTTGGACAGTGTCGCAGGGCGCTGATGCCTGTGGTACCGTTTCTGGTACAAGTTCTGCTGATAGAAATGGTTGCCCTGATAGCGATGGCGATACATACTCTGATGCTGATTTGGGATGGACTATTGCCGCAGGTGCTGACGCTTATCCTTCAGACATCACCCAATGGGTAGATTCTGATGGCGATGGCTATGGTGATAATCCACCACCTGCAATCGAAGGTGACTCTTGTTCTACTATTTCTGGAACTTCAACAGTAGATCGCTTTGGATGTCCAGACAGCGATTCTGACGGATATTCCGATGCAGATTTGAGTTGGACTATCGCTAATGGCGCTGATGCATTCCCGGTAGAACCGACCCAATGGTCTGATGGAGATAGTGATGGCTATGGTGACAATTCAACCGGAGTAAATCCAGATGCTTGCCCTCTCATATTTGGAAACTCAACAGAAGCTGGAAGATTAGGCTGCTCTGATAGTGATGGTGATGGATATGCTGATGTTGATGACTTATTCCCTAGTGAAAAATCACAATGGAATGATACCGATGCTGACGGATTTGGCGATAATATTACAGGAACTAATCCAGATATGTGTCCGTCGGTAGCAGGTGATTCTTGGAGAGACCGCTTTGGCTGCCCCGACTCTGATGGAGATGGAGCGAGTGATGCCGATAGCGCTGGAACAAACGGGCCTATTTGGACAACAGGAGATGGTGCTGACCTTTGGCCTGCAGACATAAGCCAATGGGCCGATACAGATACTGACGGATTTGGCGATAATGCCTCGGGCACAAATGGAGACGACTGCCCCGCGATTACTGGAAATTCAAGTGCTGATAGAACTGGCTGTTTCGATGGTGATGGCGATGGATATTCCGACCCTGATTCAGGATGGGGTACTGGCGATGGTGCAGATGCTTATCCTTTGGATTCGACAAGATGGAGTGATGCTGATGGTGATGGAGTAGATGACCAAATAGATGATGACTGTCCAACCATTTCTGGAAATTCAACGATTGACAGAATTGGTTGCATTGATACAGATGGTGATGGTTACTCCGATGTTGATTCTACTTGGAATACCACCGATGGAGCAGACGCGTTCAAAACCGACCCGACTCAATGGGCTGATGGAGATGGAGATGGCTATGGTGATAATCCAACAGGCACTCTTGCAGATGATTGCCCTACAGAAATTGGTGATTCATGGCAGAACAATACATTGGGATGTCCTGATATGGATGATGATGGATGGGCAGATCAACAAGATTCATTCCCTAATGAAATCACTCAATGGCATGATATTGACGGCGATGGCTATGGTGATAACGCTGGAGGAGTCACTCCTGATGCCTGTACAGGTCAATGGGGTAATTCAACCCAAGGAAATAGACTTGGTTGTCTAGATAGTGATGGTGATGGATGGGATGATGTTATCGACCAATTACCATTCACTCCAAGTCAATGGCTAGACCAAGACGGTGATGGCTATGGTGACAATGCTAGTGGAATATTCCCGGATGCTTGTCCTGGTGTTTTCGGCAACTCAACAATAGGTGGATATGGTTGCCCCGATACTGATGGTGATGGACTATCTGATGATAATGATGCATTCCCTAACGATCCTACACGTTCACAAGATTCTGATGGCGATGGCTTTGATGACCTCGAAGATGATTGTCGCTTTGCTGCTGGAAATTCTACAGAGGATAGGTTAGCTTGTCCAGATACTGATGCAGACGGTTACTCCGATGTAACAATTGCAGTAGGTAATGAAACTGGCTGGAATATTAACGACGGTGCTGATGCTTTCCCTACTGAACCAAGCCAGTGGAATGATAGCGATGGTGATGGCTATGGAGATGAAATAGGCGGATTCCAAGGTGATGATTGTCCTAATGAAGAAGGATATTCTAATATTGGAACATTCGGTTGCCCCGATGGTGATAACGATGGTGTGTCACAAGGCGGTGACGCATTCCCTGATGATGATACTCAGTGGAATGATACCGATGGAGATGGCTATGGTGATAATCCGAATGGTTCGACTCCCGATTCCTGTATTCTAATCGTTGGAGTTTCAACAATAGACCGATATGGCTGCCCTGATGAAGACGGAGATGGAGCAAGCGATTTGAATGATTTATGGTTAGGAGATAATTCACAATACTTTGATTCTGACAATGACACATTTGGAGATTTAGTCGCTGGCAGCGATGGTGATTATTGTCCTCAACAATTTGGTACAGCAACTCAAGGTGTGATGAAAGGATGTCCTGATGCTGATGGTGATGGCTACGCTGATGACGATGATGCCTTCCCAAGTGAAGCAAGTCAATGGTCAGATAGTGATGGTGATGGTTGGGGTGATAACCAAAGTGCGGGTGCGTTCAAACCAGATCATTATCCAGATGACCCTGCAAGAAATGCTGGTGAAGCGGAAATGACCTGTGATCCGAATTCGATTGAATTGGACATAGTTGGTGGAGATTACTTTACCTTCTCCTGTACAGTGACCACCGATATGGTTGGAGATTTTGCTGTGAGAGTAGAATGGCAGGCAATGACTGCAATCAACGCTGCATCCCGTGTTCAGATCGTCAGTTTTTCTGCAACTTCTGGACTAACACAAACAGTTGTCTTCACCGGTGAGGCAAATATCTACGGTACCCACATACTGGTTTTGAAAGCAACTGAACCTGGTTCTGATGTTGCACTTGATACGGTTACAATTAGTTTGAATGCAATCGATTCCAGCATTTATGCGGAACCTTCTGAATCAAATGATAATAGTTACTTTCAGGAAGTCCTCGAAAATTCACTGGTCCAAGCAGCTATTGGCGCTTTAGTTCTATTCTTCTTGATGGGTATATTGGTTATTCGTGGTAAGTCAAGCAGACTAAAGGAAGCCACCAATAGACAACTACGAGCAGAGCAGTTAGTGCGTGCTAGAATAGAGAATGGAATGAACCATCCAACGAGAAAGAATTTCGGTTTGGCTGGACAATTACCACCACCGCCACCACAAAATCAGTGATTCACTAAACCAGTTGCTTATCGCATGGGTGATAACAAAACCGAATCACTCAAAGAGGAGTGGCTTTTGGAACGGATTACCAGCGGATATGGTGAAGTGGTATCATAGGAGGTTTCCAACCTTTTGCCGGGGGTTCGACTCCCCCTATCCGCACCTTAATCTAATTCTAGGTGAATTTCTCCCATCTAATAAGAAACCATATCAAGTAGTAAATAAGCCCGCAAATGGTGAGCATCATGTCAAAGTCAGTCAAATCCTTTGCAATTATCGCAATTATATTCTTGGCACCGCTTGCTGGATGTTTTGGCGATAACGAAACTCCCACTATTGATTTGAAGGAAATCCTTCTAATCGATTATCTTGCACCGGGCGAGGTCACTATCAAGTCTGGACAATGGCATGACATCCTATTGGATGGTGATGGATATCGATTACAAGCACCTATAGACGTCTTATTATTCGTAAATGGGACTATCATACTAGACGGAATGATAGAGGTCGTAGGAGACGATGTCCTCAAAGCCAAACTTCTCACTACACCCTATACAACCGATGCAAACCTAACTTTGATCCACCCTAATGGGGCAACTAGTAAAGTTGAACTTGTTATGGAGGAAGCGATTCCTATCGTCAATGGCGAGGATTGGTTTGAAAAGATGGATTTCGTCACCTCAGTATGTGCAGATTCCACACTATGTGGCGGCTATATCAATCGCTGGATGGGAACACCAAATCCGGCTCTTGAGCGGGCAGCAAGTTTCTTCCAAGGCCATTTTGAAGGACTTGGTTATGAGACCAATATTCTACGGGTAA
>Ga0209711_10005248_pt1 | contig 10156 bp, 10 predicted proteins | sample ArcticOcean_MG_C_7_FD_187441 | JGI IMG/M metagenome (GOLD analysis project Ga0209711, IMG submission 187441) | Marine microbial communities from western Arctic Ocean - ArcticOcean_MG_CB11_88 (SPAdes) (version 2) | ecosystem: Environmental > Aquatic > Marine > Oceanic | place: Arctic Ocean... | reverse complement strand
CAGTTTAAAAAATTCTATTTTTTAGCTTTATGAAAAATATCTGCAGTAAAAAAAACACCTATTAAAACTAGTAAATGTGCTATCGCAGAAGGACCAAAAAATGCCATAGAACCTATCCACATGGTAAATATGAATGACCACATAAAAGCAAGAGTAGTCATAAATTGAAAACGTACCATTTTAGGTAAATGTCTGAGAGGGTTCGTATTTGCGTTCATTACTAGAGCGTAAGTTTTCTTTAACATATTTATTTTCCTTTTTATTTATACACGTTATTAATGTATACGTCTTATCATTGTCAATAGATCATTTATTGTATGCGCTATTATATTAGAGTAATCAATTCAGAACTTATTTAATATATTTAGGTATTATTTTGTAATATTTTATCAGGTATAAGAGGGTGCAACGATTTATATTATGAGAGGTATTAAATTAAGCATAGTTTTATAACCTATATTGCATTAACTACGGCATCACCACAAACTTTAGTATTAGCATCACCATCTAAATCTTTAGTTCTGTATTTCTTTATTTTAAGGACTTCTTCTATGGCCTTTACAATATTATGAGATGCTTTTTTATAACCCAAGTGATCTAACATCATTGCGGCAGACCATATTTGTCCTATTGGGTTAGCAATTCCTTTTCCTGCAATATCTGGAGCTGAGCCATGAACTGGCTCAAATAGTGAGGGAAATTTTCTTTCAGGATTAATATTAGCGGATGGGGCTATTCCGATAGTACCTGTACAGGCTGGGCCAAGATCAGAAAGTATATCTCCAAATAGGTTTGATGCTACAACAACATTAAATTTATCAGGATTTAAAACAAAATGGGCACATAGTATATCTATATGATATTTATCATAGATTATTTCAGGATAATTTTTAGACATAATTTCAACTCTCTCATCCCAATAAGGCATTGTAATAGATATTCCATTAGATTTTGTAGCTGAAGTTAGGTGTTTTTTTTCTGTCTTCTTAGCTAATTCAAAAGCAAATTTTAAAACTCTATCTACACCAATTCTCGTCATTACAGTTTCTTGCATAACTATTTCTCTATCTGTGTCAGGGAACATTCTGCCTCCTATAGACGAATACTCTCCTTCAGTATTCTCTCTTACAATATAAAAATTGATATCTCCAGGCTTTCTATTTGCAAGTGGAGAGGGAACACCTGGCATTAATCTTACCGGTCTTAAGTTAATGTATTGATCAAATTCTCTTCTAAACTTTAATAAAGATCCCCATAGTGAAATATGATCAGGAATTTTATCGGGTAAGCCTACTGCACCAAATAATATAGCATCATGGTTGCCTATTTGCATTTTCCAATCATCAGGCATCATCTTGCCGTGCTTAGAAAAATATTCATAGGAACTAAAATTAAAGTGATCAAAATTAAAATTAAGTGCATATTTTTTTGAGATGGCCTCTAATACTTTTAAAGCTTCAGGCATTACTTCTGTGCCAATCCCATCTCCAGGAATTACAGCTATGTTACATCTATTTTTAATCATTAATATGTACTCCCAGTTTTCTATAATAATTTTATATCTTTATTAAGGGCGCATTCCAAAAGATACAGGTCCTGGTTTCATATTTTTCCCTGCTAAAGTTATCCAAGAACATAACTCTTTTCTTGTATCTCTTGGATCAATTATATCTTCAACAGAAAATTTTTCAGCTGTTCTAAAAGGAGACCTTACATGGTTAAGCTTTTCTTCTATCTCTTTTAATAACTTTTCTGGGTTATCAGATTTGATTAAATCTGATTTATATGCAGCTTCTATTCCTCCCTCAAGTGGCAATGAGCCCCAATCACCTGATGGCCATGCAAACCTATATCTATGTTTAGTATGATTCATATGTGCAGCACCAGCTACCCCAAAAGCTCTTCTTAAAATAACAGAACAAATTGGTGTGTTTAGTTGATATATTGCAGCTAATGCTCTTGCTCCATGTCTTATAGTTCCTGATTTTTCACCATGAGTTCCTACAAGAAAACCAGGATTATCAACTAAGTGTAATACAGGTAAGTGAAATGTTTCCGCAATTTCTAATATACGTATAATTTTTTGAGATGCATCAGCTGTCCATCCTCCTCCGTAAACTTGAGGATCGTTTGCTAAAACTACTATTGGCCAACCATCTAACCTTGCAAAACCCGAAACAGAGGATGTGCCCCAACTTTTTCCTATTTCAAAAAAGCTATTTTTATCAGTTACACTTTCTATAATTGGTCGTATTTCATAACTATGTCTTCTATTTTTTGGAATAGCACTTATTAACCAATTATCTTTTCTATCTATAGGGTCATTATTTTTGATTTTCTTAGGAGTTTCATAAGTAGAAGAAGGTAAATAACTTAAGAACTTCCTGGCTCTTGCTAAGGCATCGGCTTCACTTTCTGCAACGTCATCTATTACTCCATTCTTGCCATGAATTTCACTTCCTCCTAGAGATTCTTTTGTAACATTCTCTCCTAATCTATTTACTACTGGTGGACCAGCAACAAATACTTGGCTCATTTTTTTTACTATTACTGAGTAATGACTGCTAACTAATCTTGCGGCACCTAGCCCTGCCACAGGACCTAATCCTAAAGAAACTACAGGGATAGTTGCCATATTACTTACTACCCAATCCCATCCAGGGTTAGCAGGAACATAAGTATAACCATCTTTCTCAATAGATTTTACAGAGCCTCCTCCTCCGGTTCCTTCAATAATTCTAATTAATGGCATTCTATATTCATTTGCAAAGCGTTCTGCTGTAATCATTTTTTCATAGATTGCTGCGTCCCCCGCACCACCCCTAATAGTAAAATCATCACCATAAATTACTACAGGCATCTTATTAATTAGAGCATGACCAATAACAGAATTTACAGCCATTAGGCTTTTTAATGTTCCGTCTTCATTGTATTCACTTAAACCTGTTAAACGTCCAATTTCTTTAAAGCTATCCTTATCTACTAGAGCAGCTATTCTCTCTCTAACAGTAGTTCTTCCAGCATCATATTGCCTTTTTATTTTTTCTTTTCCACCCATTTCTTGTATGAGCTTTTCGCGCTTTCTTATTTCTTTTACTTCATTTTCCCAGCTCATGGCAGGATTCCTTTATTTGAGATAATTAATATCTATTTTTCCAGATTGAATTAAGGTTTCAAAAGCGCTTATAGTCTCAGAAATCATAGTTTTTGTATCTATACTTCCATAATCAGCAATTCTTTTTTTAAGATGTTCTCTGAGTGGAATATCGGAAAGTTTGCTAGGAAATGGCATTTCTGATCCAGAAGATGTAATTTTTGAATTTGGTTTTACTTCATTAATCATTTTTATTGTTTCATTAATATTTATACTTTCTCCAAAAATATCAAATACATAAGATCCATCACCATCATATGATACACTATGAATAAAAGCAGAAGCTACTTCAGCTGCAGATAGATGAGACACATAGCCCGTATAAGGAATATCATATGGTTCGCCAAGTGCTGCTGCTAACATTGCAACAGTTTGTTTAGAGGTCATTCCTTGATCTCTTCCAACGCCATTAACAATTGCAGGTCTGAGGCACATACTAGGTACTTTATGATCTTGCCAATAGACTTCAGAAATTTGTTCGTCACACATTTTGTAAGCACCATATAATGTTTTTAGAGAATCTGAACCTGGTAAAAAAGAATGAGCAGCCATTGAACTTGCATGTGCAATTCTTTTTATGGAATTCTGTTTTGCTGCTTCAAGTATATTAACTGTCCCAACTACATTAACTTTTGCTCCTAAGGTGGGATCTGCAGCACAGAAAGGTACCTGTAAAGCAGCTAGATGAATTATGGATTCAGGGTTATATTTATTTACTAATGATAGGACAGTTTCTGTATCAGAGATATCTCCTTCAATCCATGGAACTTTTTTTAAGTCTTCATTTTCAATAAGTAGTTCCGGTCTTCTTTTATTATTAGTTAAATCAAATGCAATAACATCGACATTAGCTTTTAAAAGCATTGCCATTGTCCAAGCACCGATGCACCCTCCAGCTCCAGTTATTAAAACTGGTCCACTAAAATTATTATTGGAAATAGAAAAATGATCTAACATATTAATAGCCCCTTATATTTTATATACTTTTAATTTTCTATACTTAATTATTATTAAGTGCTTTTTCTGCAATTCTTGAAAGAAAGGATGCTCCAATAGAAAGGTTTTCGTCATCAAAGTCATAAGAAGGGTTATGCAGTGAAGCTGAATCTCCATTCCCTATATAGGCATAAGCTCCTGGTTTTTCTTGTAAGAAGTAAGAAAAATCTTCAGAACCCATACTTGGTGGTTGGTTATCTGTAGCTTTTTCACCTGCTATATCTTTAGCTATATCTAAAGCAAAGTTAGCTGAATCAATATCATTAATAGTTGGTGGATATCCTTCTTTATAATCTATTTCAGCTTCAGCACCAAATGCTTCGCAAACATCTTTTACTATTTTTGGAAATCTTTTTCTAATAAATTCAGACGTATCCTTATCAAAATATCTAATAGTTCCTGCTAAGCTAGCAAAGTCTGGTATTACGTTATTAGCATGACCAGAATTAAACTGTGTAACTGATACTACTAGAGTTTTTCTTGGGTCTGCATTCCTAGATACTAATGATTGAAGTGCTTGCACAACAGCCGAGCCGCAAACAATAGGATCTATAGATTGATAGGGCATAGCAGCGTGAGCTCCTTTACCATTAATTTTTATTTCAAAATTATCTGCTGCTGCCATTCTAGGGCCAGGTCCAACAGCAATACTTCCTGTTTCTAGACCAGGCATATTATGCATTCCATATATGGAATCTACTGGAAATCTTTCAAATAAGCCATCATCTATCATAGCTTTAGCTCCCGCAAAACCTTCTTCTGCAGGTTGAAATATTAGAATTACTTCTCCTTTAAAATTTCTTGTTTCTGATAAATAACGTGCTGCTCCAAGTAACATAGTAGTGTGTCCATCATGTCCACATGCATGCATTACGCCTTCATTAGTTGATACATGGCTACATTGATTTGCTTCCGTAATAGGTAATGCATCCATATCTGCTCTTAATCCAATCTTAGGGCCGTTACCATTTTTAATTACTCCTACAACACCTGTTCCCCCTATACCTTCATGAATTTCATCAACACCAAATTCTCTAAGTAATTCAGCAACTTTATTAGCAGTTCTTTTTTCTTGATAGGCTAATTCTGGGTGGCTATGTATGTCTTGTCTCCACTCAATCATTTTTTCATGAAATTCAGAAATTCTATTAATAATAGGCATTATATATCTTTCTATAAACGTTAATAATATGATTATAAATTATACTCATATAAATATAAGATACTCAAGGCCTAGATTGATTATTTTCTACTTTTGCCAGGTACCCATAAAACATCGGGTTCATTATTATCTTTATTTACTAAACGAGCAATAACGAAAAGGTGGTCTGATAATCTATTTATATATTTTATACTTATAGGATTAATATTTTCTTTATGACTTAGTTCAACCATAAGTCTTTCCGCTTTTCTTGCTGTAGTCCTTGCTAGGTGCAAATATGCAGATTCTAAGGTTCCTCCTGGTAAAATAAATGATTTAAGTGAATCTAAATTAGAGTTCATAGTATCTATTTCTTCTTCTAATCTATCTACTTGAAATTGATTTATTCTAAGTGGTTCATAGTCTAATTTTTTATTATCTGGAACACATAAATCTGCTCCTAAATCAAACAAATCATTTTGAATTCTAAAAATCATTTCTTTAAGTGGTGATTTAAGGTTAACTATAGCTATTCCTAATACAGCATTAGTTTCATCTACAGTTCCAAATGCCTCAACTCGAATTGAATTTTTATCAACGCGTTCACCGTTTCCTAAAGAGGTTTTTCCTTTATCGCCACCTCTAGTATAAATTTTATCTAATTTGACCATATATTTCTTCTTTATGTTAATATAATTAATAATAGCAAAATAATTAATAATTATAAACACACATTTGTTAATATTTTATAAAATGGGTTTTAAGCTATGATATTTATTTCTGCAGAAGATATAAAAAGAAATTTTACTGTCACATCTCTTATGGATGCAATAGAATCTATATATATAAAAGATTTTAAAGTGCCTATAAGACATATTCATAATATAGATTATCTTAAACATAGTAATGACCCTTCTCAATTAATGTTAATGCCGGCTTTTTTAAATAAAGAAGATTACGGTATAAAATTACTTAATGTTTTCCCTTCTAACCCACTAAATAATTTATCTCGTGTTAATGCATTATATATCTTATTTGATTCAAAGAATGGAAAAATTAAAGCTGTTTTGGATGGAACAGAGTTAACAAATCAGAGAACGGCAGCTATGAGTGCAATTGCATCTAAGTATTTATCTAAGGTAAATAGTAAAAAATTGTTAGTATTAGGCACAGGTGCATTAGTCCCATATATGATTGAAGCACATTGTTTTGTTAGGCCAATAGAAGAGGTGTTAATTTGGGGGAGAGATCTTAATAAAGTTATAAACATAGTTAATAAATATAAAAACAATAAAATTAAAGTATCAATAGCGCATAATATAGAGAAAGCTTGTGGTGATGCAGATGTAATAACTAGTATAACTTCTGCTAAAAAAGAATTTATAATGGGATCCTGGTTAAATAGTAATGTGCATATTGATTTAGTGGGAGCACATACAAAAACAATGTCTGAGTTAGAACCCTACGCGTTTTCTCTAGGAAATATATATGTAGATAATAGAGAATCAGTTTTAGAGGAAGCGGGCGACTTAATAAATGCAATTAATTTAGGTTTCATTAAAAAGAATGATATTAAAGCAGATATAAAAGAATTAATTACAAAAAAAAAATATATTAGAAATAATAATAAACAATTAACTATATATAAATCTGTTGGCCATGCTTTGTCTGATTTAGCAGCAGCAAGATTAGCGTATAAAATTTTAAATAGTACTATTTAGTATAATCATTCCGATAAATGGATATTAAAAACTTTTCTAACTTCATTTGGTATGGGGGATGAGACTATATTCCCGTCTATATTTTTTGCCCAAATACGTGTTTCTGAACCTGAACAAACTTCTATATTTTTTCTTTTTATGACATGTGCTAGTTTTATAGTAGATTTAGTTATTTTAATTAATCTTGTTTCTATTTTTAATATATCCTCCCTATAACATGCTGATATATAATTGGCCTCTGTATGTACTAAAGGCAAACCAACTATACCATATATTTTTTCTAGTTTTGTAATTGGCTGTTTAATTTTATTAAAATAGCTCCATTGGGCACTATCCATCCATTTGTAAAAATTTGGATAAAAAACTATTCCATATGGGTCGCAATCACCCCATTGAACTGTTACCTTATATGATTGTATTATAGACATTATATGTTGCTTTCAATTAGGTTTTTTAAATCATTTCTTCTGATTTTACCAGTAGCTGTTTGAGGCACGTCAGTAATAGTTTTAATCCAGTAAGGTTGTTTATATTTTGGCAAATAAGATATTTTATCCTTTACTTGCCTTATTATTAAATTTTGATCTTTAGATGTTTTTATATATAAAAATAATGCAAGTCTATGTGTTCCTTCTTTAGATTCTGCTGTTATACAAAATGAATCAATTACATTATTAATTTTAGAAGCTTCTGTTTCTAGTTCTTTTGGATTTACCCATTTACTTGCAACCTTGATGAGGTCATCCTCTCTACCTTGATAATACCAATAATTATTAGTAATTGACCATATATCTCCAGTATTAATCCACCCATTATTAAAAGTTTTTAGTGTTTTTTCTTTATTATCTAAATAAGATTGTGAGAAACTGTGGTGCTTAATATGTAAAACCCCTTTATTATTACTTTCTTCACCATTATTTTTAAGTAGCTTTGTTTTAATGCTAGTAATTGGTTTACCTGTGCTACCAGCTTTTGACTTTTCAGGCGAAGTTGCAATAACTATTGCAAGTGTTTCCGTTGTTCCATAACAGTTTAACAAAGGAGAATTAATAGCAGCAAGCCATTTATTATATAGTTTATCTGGTATCCTTTCTCCGGCTGAAATAAAATACTTTACATTAAATAATATTTTTAATTCTGTTGTAGAATTTTTTAATAACCGTCTGTAAACTGTAGGAACACTAAAAACAACTTTAGGTTCATGTTCTTTAATTATTTGAGAAAGATTCATAGGGTCTACGACAGCATCATTAAAAATAGTATTAAGCCCCATAAGTAATGGAGCAAAAAAATTATTACCTAGAGCGTAGGCAAAAAATAATTTAGAAGTTGTAAAAATTTTATCTTTTATTTTGAGGCTTAAAATATTTTTATGTAAAAATACTGTATTTATAATTGATTGGTGCCTATGTACAATTGCTTTTGGTAAGCCTGTCGTTCCAGAAGAATAGATTAAAAAAGCAATATCACTAATGTGTGACATGCAAGTTTTGATACTTTTTGACTTTACTTTATTTGTTATTATATTCCATTGTCTATTACTAAAATACTTGTGGTCAAAATTAAGATTTTCACAATTAATTTTCGTGTCTGTGATAATTAAAGTGGGAGTGCTATTGTTGAGTATATGCTTAGTTTGATTATTAGAAAGTTCTGGATTTCCGGGTATGGGGATTACACCGTTTTTTAAGCAGCCTAAAAATATTGAAATAAATTCTATACTACTCTTAATGCTTATATATACTTTATCATTTTTTTTAATCCCTAATTCTAATAATGCTAGGCTTGTCTTTTCACTTGAGCTAAATAAAGCTCTATAAGAAATTCTTTTAATTTTATTTGAAGAGTTTATTTGTGTAACTGCAATTTCATTTAAATAGCTATCTTCAGTTGCATTTTTTTCAATTTGATAAAAAATATTTGTATTCATTTTATTTCTGTTTCATTTTTTTAAAAAATGTTAAAATTATTATTAGTTATAATTAATGGCCAATGCCCAGCTTTAAATAGCTCAAACTTAGAGATAAAAATATGATTAGAGTTTTTATTGGCAGCTATTGCTAATGCTGCTTGATGACAGGAAATTGCTGCAGCTCCAGCAGCTACTTTAGTAAAGTAATGATATTTAATATCATTTTTTTTTAAATTTTTTATAGAATATTTTTCTATTATTTTAGTGGTTTCTATTGTGAGCTTATTTAGTTTATCAAATAATTCTTTTTCAGGGATGCTTTTTAATAATATTTCTAGTAAGTTGGATTTTTCTCTTTCTTCAATTTCCCAACAATCTTTATTCCATTTGTCACTATTAATAACTTTTATTGCTTCTTCCCAACTTTGAATAGGAATTACTTTATCATTTATACCTATTTCTTGACAGTAATTAGAAATAACTTTTTCTAAAGCGCCATCTATTTTTTTACCTGTATTAATAAACCATGATATGTTTGAAATAGAAGCTATAAAGTTTTCAATTTTATTTAATGAATTTAAACTCATACTAGTTATAAATTTTCTCTCTGAATAGTCCTAGCATCTCCTGAACTGGTCTGTCAGAAAAAGAAAACAATACAGATTCTTCTTTTGTTTTATGTGATATTTTAGCCCAAGGAGGGACAACAAATATATCTCCTTTGCTCCAATTAAATATCTGTCCATCTATAGACGTCTCTCCTGAGCCTTCTACAACAGAATAGATTGTTCCATCGGTACTTCTATATGAGTTGCCAGAAAAAGATTTAGGAATTAATTGCATAAAAGTAGCCATAGTGGGTATAGCATGACCACCATTTGAAGGGTTTACATATTTGAGCTTAAGCCCATGGCATTTATCCCATTTATCCGATCTTTTCATTTTATCTAGTGCATCTTTGGTTCTTTCATATGGATAAGAAAAAACGGGTGATGCTTTATTTTCATATAGCTTGTGATCAACAGGTAACAAACCAGAACCATACCTAGCCAGAGAATCTCCTTCTAGCCTTTTTATCTCTTGAGTGCTCTCATCTAATTTTTCTGCAAAACTTGCGGAAAAATGATTAACCATTGGTATATCTAAACCATCTAGCCAAATCATAGGCTCTTCAGATTCGTTTCCATGGTCATGCCAGGTCCAAGATGGAGTAATTATAAAGTCACCAGGAT
>Ga0209711_10005246_pt1 | contig 10157 bp, 4 predicted proteins | sample ArcticOcean_MG_C_7_FD_187441 | JGI IMG/M metagenome (GOLD analysis project Ga0209711, IMG submission 187441) | Marine microbial communities from western Arctic Ocean - ArcticOcean_MG_CB11_88 (SPAdes) (version 2) | ecosystem: Environmental > Aquatic > Marine > Oceanic | place: Arctic Ocean... | reverse complement strand
TGTACAAGCGGTTCATGTGTCATCAAGGTAACCATCACAGATACTCGTGAAGGAAAGACCCTAGATGAGTCAACTGCAATTGCAGAGTGAATGAGATAGGAATCGGAAAAATGTTGTTCATGAATCAACATTTCCTCGTTGCGTTCATATGCAAAGCAGCAATGGGAACAGCATGAGCGAAGCAGGTCAAACGATTCCTCAACTCCTCAAAGAGGATGGAACACCATATTCAGCAGCAGTTTTGATTCCTACAATCAATAATGCTGATGAACTGGACATTGTTTTAGAACGATTGTCAAAGCAGACATACCCTCACTTTGAGTTGGTTATTTCTGATTCCAAATCTAAAGACCACACTAAGCAGGTTTGTGAAAAGTATGGTGCTCGTTGGATAGAAGACCCTTCTCGCAATAGAGCCGATGCCTGTAATTTCGCATTTAATCAAATGGACCATGACATTGTCCTATTCACTGATGATGATACAATTCCTCCTTTGGATTGGGTTGAGAAACTAATTCGCTGGTTCAAAGACCCAGAGGTTGGTGCAGTTGGTGGACCTAATTTTGCACCGGACTCCGATCCATTTGGGGCAAAATGTGCTGATGTTGCATTTTGTACAAAGTACATGACTGCAGGAACTCGATACGGAGCTAAACCGAAAGGTATCTTGGTTCCAATTCACCACAATCCTGGAGTAAATTGCGCACACAGAATGGCAAATCTACGCGAAGTTGGATTCTTTGAAGAAGGCTGCATAGGAGCAGAAGATGTTGTCCTAGATGCTAAGATTCAACGTGCAGGCCACAAGATATTCATCGACCCATCAAATGTAATGCCACATCGCCGCAGACTCCCATTCAGACCATATATGAAACAAATGAGAAATTATGGCTATACCAGAATGGTAGCAAATAAGAGATGGCCGGAAATCTCAGAAAAATCCCACACAGCAATCGGTTTCTTCCCATGGCTAGTAGTTGCTTCAATCGCTGCTATGATTTGGGGGTTATCCACTGGAGGCGCTGCTAATGAATATTGGCTAACACTTTCAGGTGAATGGACAATGTCTAGAATCGCATTCCACGTCCCAGGCGGATTGATGGCCTTTTACATCGGACTTTCGTGGTTTGGTGCTGCAACCGGAACTTCACCACACAGAAGTATTGGAACTGTTTTCTTTGCCCCTCTATTCGTATTTTTAGCGCACTGGGCCTATGGACAGGGTGTTAACAAGGCTTGGAGCGAGATCCGCAAGACCGGTGGTTCTGCTGGCGTTGGCGAGCAAATTGATGACAGAGTTAGAACTGCTTAATCGCTAACACGGTTTAGTATCCCACCCTACAAAACAATCACTTTACACCCACTCAAGAGGGCAATGCCTTTGATGGGCACAGTTAGCCGAGGAGCATGGCTGGCAAATCAATAGCAGAACGATTAGCCGGTCTTGAGAAGCCTGATGAAATAAGTGATTCACAGGAAATATGGGCTACTATCAAAAGTGTCATGGTAGTAACCAGAATATTATTATTTGTAGCAATCATCGTTATTTCGGAAATAATGGAGCAATATTTCTTCAAAGGATTGAGCCTATCGATTTGGTCATTGATAATCGGGATTCCTCTGTTTATACTATTGTCCGTTGCAATAATCAGTGGGGATAGAAAGTTTGATGATAGTACAGATGAAGATCAATCTTCAGTACTGAAACACCCAATTCATAAACGGATATGAGGCTCTATCAATAAGTGCTAACATCGCCAGTTTGGATATTCCATTGGCTAGCGTAAACACCTGAGGCCTCGATTAGCCCATCGTGATTTCCTCTCTCAACTACCGCTCCATCTACCATGGAAAGAATTTCATTAGCATTTCTGATAGTACTAAGGCGGTGTGCTACTGCAATAGTAGCCCTGTCTGTGCCACTACTCAGCAGGTTCTCCTGAATTCTTTTTTCTGTTTCTGCATCCAAAGCACTGCTCGCTTCATCGAGAATTAGGAGACTTGGTCGCTTCAATAATGCACGGGCCAAAGAAACTCTTGCCTTTTGGCCACCGGATAATTTAGCGCCTCTATCACCGACCATTGTATGGATTCCATCCTCCAACTTGGAGACGAATTCTGATGCGCCTGCCAAATCAAGAGCCACTGACAAATCATCATCGCTGGCTGTTTGGTTATAGACCACATTATCCTTTATTGAACCATAGAATAGGAAAGGGTCTTGGCTAACAAAACCTATCGCATCACGAACTGATTCTAAGGTGAATGCATTAATGTCAGTTCCATTGACTAAAACGTCACCAGAGTCTGGGACATAATACCTCATTAACAATTTGAGAATAGTAGTTTTGCCAGCACCTGTGTGCCCCATTACTCCTAAAAATTCACCGCCAGTGACTTTGAAAGAAATTCCGCTGAGAACTTTAGTTGTAGTGTTTGGATAGGTAAAGTGGACATTCTTGAACTCAAGTGTTTGGATGCCTCCTTGTAATTCAACTGAATCTTCAGAGTCGACTATAGTAGGCTTTAGGTCGATTGCAGCAAAGACTCTGCTAGCTGCTGCCTCTCCTTTTTGTAACTGGTTTACGAGAAGACCCAAGATGAACATAGGCATTGTCATTCTTGTAGATATCAATAAGAATGTCACCAATTCTCCTGTTGAGATGTCACCTGATTGTGCTAGATAGCCTCCCGCTGTTACAAGTAAGCCAAAAGCAATACCTGCGACAGCATAGATCATCGGAACGAAGCGGTTTCTATCCTTGCTTGCGGCCATTGCTTGGTCGCGATAAGAACCAGATTCTCTGTCGACTCGATTAGCTTCCCAATCTTGAGCATTGAACGCTTGAACAACTGAAATTCCTGAAATTAAGTTCTCAAGAACTGCATGGATATCTCCAGTTGATTCTCTTTGTTTTTTGTATTTCCTTTGCACTGTTGTGCTAAACCAGAATACGATTGGGATGATTAGTAAAACTGGCCCGAATAATACTGCTACAAGTTTCCAAGACATCAGCACCAAGATTATAAAAGCGGTAGAAAAGGTCATGACGATTCTAATTATTGAAGTTGAAGAATCTGAAACAACATCTTCTAATTGATTGACATCACTTGACAATACTGCCATTATTTGCCCAGTTTGCCTCATATCATAGTAAGAGGCTTCCATAGCGATAAGAGACTTGGTTGCATCCATTCTCAAGTCGTGTTGAATATTGTATCCGAGTGTTTGCCAAGAATATTCAGATATTCCTTGGAAAATTGCTAAACAGAAAAATCCGAGAAAGATTAGAAAACCGTAGCCATAAGCAGGTTCAGGATTAATTTCAATTATCAGATCTTGAAATATCTGTGGGCCAGCCATAATACCCGTTGTGAAATAATCAACAGCAAATCCGATTGCAACAAATGGCATTAGGTCAAAAACCCGTGCAATACCATTCGTCATGAATCCAGTAACAACTCTTTTCGGGTATTTTTTAGCATATGGCACTACTCTCCAAATCTGCTTACCGAGTACTTGACGTTGGCTATTAATATCATCAGGCGTCATCAAATCTGAGGTTGAACTACCCTGTGCCATTCTGCTCATATCCTCGGCCATCCCCGCTGCCATTTCAACCCTCGTAGGACAAAACATTGCTGACACCTTGACCAATCATTAATTGGGGAGGCACTACATCCTCTAAATATGCCGAAGCACCACCGCCTTCATGCTATGATTTTTACCGTGCTTTTATTGGTTCAGGTTTTCGCACCAATATCCTTTGCGGCTGAACCCAATACACCTAAAATAAATGCTGACACCAGTGTTGATCTAGACCTCCTTAACACAGTGGGAATCCAAAACTCCGGAGAAATTTCAAATGGTTGGTTTGACTCCGCAAATGGAGTCGGAAATATTGACCTCCTTTACAGAGATGCGGCTGTGATTGCTACTGAAAATTGGTCTGCTTGGACTGGCCAAAGCAATACTCTAGATGGCTGGTACATATTGACTCACACATACCCAGTACCGACTGAATGGTTTGGAGAACTCGCCGATTCGGGAATAGATTGTTTCTCTTTCCTACCTCCAAATGGATTCCATTGTGAACTTGAAGGCCAAACTACTTCTGAACTTGAAGAATTAGATGTCCAAGGGATTGTGAAAATGGATTCCGTAGATAAAATTCGTGAAAACCTTGTTCGTGGAATTACTGGAATGGAGATGACATCAGTAAATCTCTATGTGACTGATGGTTATGCTTCTGTCAATTTGATCTTGAGTGGAACTGAATTACCGCAAGGAATAGAATTGCGAGATGACATTGTAGTGGAATACCACCAAGAGAGATACGCTACCGTGCTCATTCAAACTTCAGCACTACAATGGCTTGCCGCCCAAGATTCGATAGAATGGATTGAAGAGCGCCCATGGTTCACCCTTGACAATGATAAAGCAGATGAAATAATGAATGTAGACCAAGTTTGGGATTCGTCTGTAATGACTGGAATAAATTCATCATGGACCAATTTGGATGGCACGGGAATTATCGTAACCGTTGCTGATACTGGACTTGATAATGGAGTAAATAGCAGTTTAATGCACCCAGATTTCCGCGACCATATTGTTGATATTGTGTCATTCCCAATGTCAGCAAGTGATACATCTTTTTGTGCTGCCTTATCGAATGATGATGGAGCTGCCGACCTTGATAGTGGACATGGCACACATGTTTCAGGTTCAGTCCTTGGCGACGGTACAAACACTGGCGGTTCTATCAAAGGAATGGCCCCTGAAGCAAGATTATACATGCAAGCCATTGAACAGCGTTGCCCAACTTATGCTGGAACCGACGATGAATATCTTCTAACAGGCATACCATCCGACATCACAAATTTGTTCAAGCCAGCTTCTGATAATGGAAGTCGCGTGCATACTAATTCGTGGGGTTCATCTGTAGCCGGCTCATACACTACCTCTTCAATGCAAGCAGATTCAAGTGCCCGAACATATCAAGATATGATCATATTATTTTCAGCTGGAAATAGTGGAACTGATGCAAGCGCTGATGGTGAGGTCGACTTAGATTCGCTTGGATCTCCGGCCAGTGGAAAAAATGTATTAGCCGTAGGTGCTGGAGAGAATGACCGCCCTTCTCTAAACTATTTGTGGGGAACTGGGCCGACCCCCTCCGGTGCAGTCTATAGCCCTCCTATTAGTACTGATTATTACGCCAATAATTCCGAAGGAATGGCTGCATTTTCAAGCAGAGGGCCTGCTGATGATAACCGTTTAAAGCCGGATATTACAGCGCCTGGAACCTTTATTCTTTCAACTAAGTCACGTTCAACATCAAGTAATGGATGGATGGCATATTCTACAAATTCAAATTATACCTACATGGGTGGAACGAGTATGTCCTGTCCTCTGACAGCAGGAGCAGCAGCACTAATTATTCAACATCTGATAGACAATGAAGGACATTCAGACCCGAATTCATCTTTGGTCAAAGCAATTTTTACTGCTAGTGCGCGTGATATGGCCGGACAATATGGTTCATCAACAAATGGTGCTGGTGAAGCCGCACCAAATAACCACGAAGGCTGGGGCATGGTAGACTTGCGTAGTGCAATGAATACTACTTGGATTGACGGTGACTCCGTATCAACATCAGATGAACGCGGTTGGAGTTTTACTATTCCAGCATCTTCTCCTGATTTACGAGTAGCCCTTTCTTGGACAGACCCAGCAAGTACTCCTTCCGCAAGTACAAACCTCGTTAATGACCTTGACTTGGCAGTAAAAGACCCAAGCGGAACTTGGACTAATCTTTCAAACAACATTGATAATTTGCGAGGGTTATCATTCGCATCACCTGTTCAAGGTACTTGGGAAGTTCATGTTATTGGAACCAATGTTCCTACTGGACCGCAACATTTTGCTTTAGCACTCAACCTTGACACGACCCTCGTAAATTTGACACAGGATGCTGATTTCGATGGAATCGAAGATAGTCTTGATGATTGTTCAAGCGTATTTGGAAGTTCAACACAGGATAGAACTGGTTGCCCAGATTCTGATGCTGATGGCTATTCAAACCCGGATGCCTCTTGGACTGTAAACAATGGCGCTGATGCATTCCCTGCTGATATTAGCCAATGGGCTGATACTGACTTTGACGGCTATGGAGATAACCCTTCAGGAACTACTCCAGATGCTTGTACTACGGTAGCAGGTAATTCAACTCTTGACCGATATGGTTGCCTAGATGGAGATGGTGATGGATTTTCAGATGCTCAAGTAACTTGGACAGTGTCGCAGGGCGCTGATGCCTGTGACACTGTTTCTGGTACAAGTTCTGCTGATAGAAATGGCTGCCCTGATACCGATAGCGATACATACTCCGATGCTGATTTGGGATGGACTATTGCCGCAGGTGCTGACGCTTATCCGAATGACATTACACAATGGATAGATACAGATGGCGATGGTTATGGAGATAATCCACCACCTGCAACCGAAGGAGACTCTTGTTCTACTATTTCTGGTACTTCAACATTAGATCGCTTTGGTTGTCCAGACAGTGATAGCGATGGATATTCCGATGCGGACATGAGTTGGACTATCGCTTCAGGTGCTGATGCATTCCCTACAGAACCAAGTCAGTGGTTTGATGGCGATAGTGATGGCTATGGTGACAATTCAACAGGAATTGAACCAGATGCTTGCCCTCTAATATTTGGAAACTCAACAGAAGCTGGAAGATTAGGCTGTTCTGATATTGATGGTGATGGATATGCTGATGTTGATGACTTATTCCCTAGTAAAAAATCACAATGGAATGATAGCGATGCTGACGGCTTTGGCGACAATATTTCAGGAACTAATCCGGATATGTGTCCATCGGTAGCAGGTGACTCTTGGATAGACCGCTTTGGTTGCCCCGACTCTGATGGAGACGGAGCAAGTGATGCCGATAGCGCTGGAGCAAATGGGCCTATTTGGACAACAGCAGATGGTGCTGACCTTTGGCCTGCTGACTTAACCCAATGGGCTGATTCTGATGCTGATGGATTTGGTGATAACTCATCTGGGACCAATGGAGATGATTGCCCAAGTGTAACTGGAAATTCAAGTGCTGATAGAAATGGTTGCCTCGATACAGATGGCGATGGTTATTCTGATGCGGATATGGGTTGGACTATCAACGATGGTGCTGATGCATTCCCAATGAATTCAGCAAGTTGGAGCGATTCCGATGGAGATGGAATCGATGATCAAGTCGATGATATGTGCCCTATGGTTTTCGGCAACTCAACCGTTGATAGAATTGGTTGCCTAGATACAGATGGCGATGGTTACTCCGATGTTGATTCTGCTTGGAATACAAGCGATGGTGCTGATGCATTCAAGACCGACCCAACTCAATGGACAGATACTGATGGCGATGGTTATGGTGATAATGCAACTGGTTATCTCGCTGATGATTGCCCTTCAGAAGTTGGTGATTCATGGCAAAACAATACATTGGGATGTCCTGATATGGATGATGATGGCTGGGCAGATCAACAAGACTCATTCCCTAATGACATTACTCAATGGCATGATATTGACGGTGATGGCTATGGTGACAATGCTGGAGGAACTACTCCAGATGCTTGTACAGGACTTTGGGGTAATTCAACCCAAGGAAATAGGAATGGTTGCCCAGATAGCGATGGCGATGGATGGGATGATGTCATCGACCAATTACCTTCCACCCCAAGCCAATGGCTAGACCAAGATGGAGATGGCTATGGCGATAATGCTAGCGGAATATTCTCTGATGCTTGTCCTGGTGTTTTCGGCAACTCAACAATAGCCGGATATGGTTGCCCTGATACTGATGGAGATGGACTATCTGATGATAATGATGCATTCCCTAACGACCCGACACGTTCGCAAGATTCAGATGGCGATGGCTTTGATGACCTCGAGGATGATTGCCGCTTTGCTGCTGGAAATTCTACAGAAGATAGGTTAGCTTGTCCTGATACTGATGCAGACGGTTACTCCGATGTGACAATTGCAGCAGGTAATGAAACTGGATGGAACACCTCTGACGGTGCTGATGCTTTCCCTACTGAACCAAGCCAGTGGAATGATAGTGATGGAGATGGCTATGGTGATGAACTAAGCGGATTCCAAGGTGATGATTGTCCAACAGAAGAAGGATATTCCAATATTGGTACATTCGGTTGCCCCGATGGCGATAACGATGGTGTATCACAAGACGGTGATGCATTCCCTGGTGACGACACTCAATGGGAAGACCAAGATGGAGATGGCTATGGTGATAATCCGAATGGTACTATGCCTGATTCCTGTATTCTAATCGTTGGAGTTTCAACACTAGACCGATATGGCTGCCCTGATGAAGACGGAGATGGAGCAAGCGATTTGAATGATTTATGGCTAGGAGATAGTTCACAGTACTTTGATTCAGATAATGATACATTTGGTGATTTAGTCGCTGGCACAGACGGTGATTATTGTCCTCAACAATTTGGTACAGCAATCCAAGGTGTGATGAGAGGATGTCCTGATGCTGATGGCGATGGCTATGCAGATTCCGATGACGCCTTCCCAAGTGAACAAAGTCAGTGGGCAGATAGTGACGGTGATGGATGGGGCGATAACCAAAGTGCGGGTTCATTCAAACCAGATCATTATCCAAATGACCCAACAAGAAATGCTGGTGAAGCACAAATGACCTGTGATCCTAATTCAATTGAATTGGATATAGTTGGTGGAGATTACTTCACCTTCTCCTGTACTGTGACCACCGAGATGGTTGGAGATTTCACTGTACGAGTGGAATGGCAAGCAATGACTACAATAAACGCTGCATCTCGTGTTCAAATCGTCAGTTTTTCTGCTACATCTGGACAAACTCAAACAGTTGTCTTCACTGGTGAAGCAAATATCTACGGCACCCACATACTGGTATTGAAAGCAACTGAACCTGGTTCTGATGTTGCACTTGATACGGTTACAATCAGTTTGAAAGCAACCGATTCCAGCATATATGCTGAACCGTCTAACTCAAATGATAATAGTTACTTTGAGGAAATTCTCAACAATTCACTCGTTCAAGCTGCTATTGGTGCTTTATCTCTATTCTTTTTGACGGGATTATTGATAATTCGTGGCAAGTCAAACAAGGTAAAGGAAGCCGCTAATAGACAAATCCGAGCAGAGGAGTTAATTCGTGCCAGAATAGAGAATGGAATGAATCATCCAACCCGAAAGAATTTCGGTCTGGCTGGACAATTACCTCCACTACCGCCACAAAACTAGTGATTCACTAAATCAATTACTTACTCCATAGGTAATAACAAAACCGAATCACTCAAAGAGGAGTGGCTTTTGGAACGGATTACTAGCGGATATGGTGAAGTGGTATCATAGGAGGTTTCCAACCTTTTGCCGGGGGTTCGACTCCCCCTATCCGCACCTAATTATGAATTATTGTGTTGTGGTGCGATAGGTCATCGCGTGAACGTTTGAACTTATTTTTAATATTCAGTTCACGCTGAATTTAGAGTTTTTACAATTAGATTTCAACTAATGAATTTATTGTAAAGCCCTCTAAACTCCCCCGAACCACACCTGATTGTGACTTATTGTGTTGCGCTGCGATAGGTCATCGCGTGAACGGTCAATCTGATTTTATCTTGTCAAATCCTCTGAAATCACCCTATCCGCATCTCAATCAATTTGATGGTGTGATTTCACATGGAATGAGAAACCATATCAAGTAGTGAATAAGCCCGCAAATAGTGAGCATCATGTCAAAGTCAGTCAAATCCTTTGCAATTATCGCAATTATCTTCTTGGCACCTCTTGCTGGATGTTTTGGCGATAGCGAAACCTCCCCTGTTGATTTGAAAGAAATTATTCTAATTGACTACCTAGCTCCAGGTGAAGTTACTATCAAAACCGGTCAATGGCATGATATTTTACTCGATGGTGATGGATATCGAATACAGGCACCGAGAGATGTATTATTATTCATCAATGGAAGCATAATAATCGATGGAATGATTGAAGTTGTTGGCGACGATATACTCAACGCAAAACTTCTCACTACGCCATATACAACCGATGCAAACCTAACTCTAATTCATCC
>Ga0209711_10005239_pt1 | contig 10164 bp, 4 predicted proteins | sample ArcticOcean_MG_C_7_FD_187441 | JGI IMG/M metagenome (GOLD analysis project Ga0209711, IMG submission 187441) | Marine microbial communities from western Arctic Ocean - ArcticOcean_MG_CB11_88 (SPAdes) (version 2) | ecosystem: Environmental > Aquatic > Marine > Oceanic | place: Arctic Ocean... | reverse complement strand
CCAATAGCGTCATCTGCCATATTTGCTTCTGCAACTGTATCAGCGGCAATTATAGTTCCTGTTACTGAGTTCGTGTCACCAGAAGTTATTACAGTACCTGTTGCATCAGGAAAAGTGATAGTACGATCAGCAGTTGGATCGGTAACAGTAAGAGTTGTCTCACTACCATCTGCCGTTGCACCCTCAAATACTATAGATGCACCATTTACCGTAACAGAAGTTGCAGTTAAAGCTCCGACTGTAGTTGTACCAGCACCTAATGTACCAGTAGTCACTAGGTTTTCATTAACGAAAGTGATATTACCAGAACTATCTGTAATAGAACCAGCTGCAATGACAAGTGTTCCTGCATTAAGAGTTGTTCCATTTACTGTAGTTGTATTTAATGTAGAATTTGCAAGTGTGGTAATAGTAGCTGTAGTTTGAGTACCACCAACATTACCAGTTATAGTCGGAGCTGTAAGAGTTACGACAGAAGAGGTAGCACTTATTCCACTACTTAAAGAAGTACCGCTACCTAAAGCTGTGTAAATTTCAACAAAATTATCATTAACTTTGTCTGCACCAATACGTAAGGAATCGCCAGTACCGTCATCTTCTGCTGAACCAATTCCGATTGCCTGATATGCCATTAAGTAACCCTTCCGTATTCGTTATGTATATTTATAACGGATTTATTATACACCTTCAAGAACATCATAAGTTTGTATAGTAGAATCAAAAGTAGTTCTTAAAGTATTATCAAATGATTCTGCTTCACTTCCCCGTGGTAAAAACGCTATAGCACTACCCAATAAACTAAAATAAGTACCAGATTCAAACTGAATACTACTATTTTCATTTGTAGATGATCCATCCGTACCATTAAGTATCATTAATCCGCCCGAAGCTTGGTCTAATATTTCTGCACTTATAAGTAAAAAATCACCATTATCTATAACTTGAGCATCTTCATGTAGAATTTGACCTCCAGCATTGTCTAAAGTACTATCGGTTCCTTCTAGAATAAGAACACTGTTTTCGTCAGCTGAAGAACCATTTGTTCCATCAATAGCAATAGCACCAACAGTTGCTGTACCGTCTAAAATAAGAATATCACCAGTGTCTCCTTCTTGAGATTGAGCAACATAGGGTGACTCATCCTGTAAAGAAACTTTACCAGTTACTCTTGTAGATATTACTGTTGGTTGGGTATATGTTGGGAATACACTATTATTTCCAAAGTTGGCTGATGGGATTTCGCCATCATTAATACCAGATTCTATCTCAATAACTTGATAATCTAATACAAGCTTTGATCCAAGAGTACTAGTTGATCCTGTCTCTAGAATAATGTCTTGTCCACTAGCATCCTTTGTTTCATTTAAAATAGCACCTGACTCATCTTCTAAACCAATAACTACACCAACATCTGTATTTGTATCGCTGGCATCTAGTGTCATGTAAACGATATCATTATTTTCCAATACAAAATTTCCAGCGTTTTGGGAAATTCTAACATCTGGTGTATCCTCTTGAATAAACTTATCATCAGCATTTAAAGAACTACTGTCAGTACCATCCAAAACAATCATATCACCTTCTGATACTGCACCCCCACCATATTCCCTTAGAATAAATCCACCCTCTATATGATGAGACTCCATAAGTATACCAATATCATTATCATCAGTATAAGTCTTATACCTGTCATTTATCTCTTCTAATATTAAAACATCTCCAGCAGAACTTTGCATAGCATCAATACCATCTAGAATAATATTACTACCATCATTTAATGCACCTATGCTATTATCAGATTCTGTACCATCAAGAACAAATTTTCCGTATTCGGAGTGTTTGTTGAATGCACCCTCCATAACCATAATATCTGGACGTAAAAACTCATTAATAGGAAACGAGACAATTTCATCTTCTGAAATTATAATACCGCCTGTTGACTTTTCTAGATAAATGTAATCTCCAGTATTAGTTGAACTCCCATCAGTTCCGTTTAGGAGTAAAGAATAGTTAGTGGTTCTAGCATAATCATCAAATGTAATAGAAGTGCCAAGCATAGTAGCAATGCTAGTCTCCATTTGAACAGGATCTCCAATATATTTTATATCATTAACATCGCCTTTTTCACCAACATCAACTCCATCAAGTATTAAATTATCTGTGTTAATAGTAGGTCCACGTTTGCGTAAACCATCTTCTAACTGGATATTAGTTATACTAGAATCTTTTCTACCAACAACTCCTCCCATAAGAGGCAAACCATAAGATGTTAAAACTTTAGGTTTCGGAGCTATAAGTTTTAATTTTAAGTGTCTTAGGAACAATCTGTCACGATCATTATCGCCAACCCCAGCAGCGGCTTCAGACACAAGTTTGCTGTTAGTGTCAGCACCAAGAATGTCTGTCCCATTCAAAATAATATTATCACCGTTTGTATTTTCTGAAATTATTTTTTGACCACCATTTGTAACTTTGCCGTCATCAATAAGATAATCTGTAATAATAGAACCAGCTTCATTTCCATCTTCATGTATAATTCTATAGTATTCCCCCGATCCATCAGTACCGTTTAGAACCAGAGAGTTGTTGTCATTATCTACAAGATTATAAACTCCTAGTGCAGAGCCACTCAATACACAATAAGAACCTTCATCATTAAGCACACCATCTGAAACACTACTGCCGTTTAGAATTATATAAGCTGCTTCACCTGTAACATCGACATTATTTAAACCATCAGCATTTGTACCTTCTAAAATTATTTGATCACCGGCATCTACCTGAGAACCATCATCAGAACCAGTGATGATAATATTATCCCCAACATCTTCTGAATCTTCAGATGCAATCGCATCAAAGCCGGGACTTTCGGATGCTGTACCATAATTTGTTCCATCAAGAGAAATATTAAATTGAGCTGCAGCTCCAGATTCTAACATCAATTTTTGGAATAAATTGCCCTCTTGATAAACCTTTGGAAGATTAAGTCTAACAGGAATTCTTAAATTAAATATAGTCTCTAGTACTGAAGACAATACTGAAGAAAATGTTGTTGCTGGTACATCAATCCGTCCTCCACCAGATGAGGTTGGCATAACAGCAGATATTAAAGAAGCAATCGTAACTTTACCAAATACAGCAAAACCACTAGGATGTACTGCACGTTTTAATTCATTAATATATTTTGAAGCAGATTGTCCAATCTTTACCTCATACGAGAAATCTTGATAGTAGTAAGAATCTTGAATTCTAACAACATCTTCTGAAATTAAACTATCTGTATTTTTATAATCACCAACTTTAGTTGTTAGAAAACCAATCTTGGATTTAAGTACAGCACTATTTGAAGAAATAACTTTTGCACTAGAACCATTTATAGTTTGAAGTGTCTGACCTGTAAGGGAAATTGCTTTAATTTCATTTAACAAGTTACCACCAATATCAGAATCATCTTCATTAGTACGATCTAATATTATATTACCAGTTAAGAAAGATTCTGGTTCATATACTAGATTTCCTCCCACATCAGAATCTTGAAGACCAGCGGAAATTCCACTTTCTGCCATAAGAAGATTACCAGAACGATCCTCAATAGAAAGTCCATCAGACTTTATTGCATCACCGGCATCAGCCCCATTTGCATCAGTCTGATTAAAAACCAATCTTATGTTTTCTTCATTAGAAGTGATTATGTGGCTGTTAAGAATTAATCTATCTCCAGCTCCAATTGGGGCTATGGGTGAGCTAAATGTGTGTTCATAAATAAAACCCTCACCATTTTCTGCTACTAATCTTGAACTAGAATCTCCACCGTGATTTATTGTTTTATTTTCAAATGTATCATAAAAACCATTAGCATCTGAACCGATTGTTATACCATCAATACTCTCTAATAAAAGAAATTCTTTTACATTTTCTGTTCTATCTGAAGCACCATCTTCTAACAGCACACCTTCAGTTTCATCTAATGATCTAGTGTTATCTATTGGGACATTTATATAATAAGCTTTATCGCCTTCTGTTTTAATTTTAAAACCATTATCTAAACCTATAGCGTTTTGAGCAACTCCGGCAAGCTTAGATTCCAGCAAGGATTGTTTACCATGAATTGATATCCAATTTCCTGTAGTACCATTCAACAATAAGGAGCCATTCTCATTCTCTAGAGCTATATCATCCCCTTCACTAGAAGGAAACCAAACTACCTGACTATTTGTTACTGTATTCCTTAGATTCTCATCATCAATTCTATCTTCATCTAACCATCCACCGTCAGTGAAATTTTGAACTTTAGTTCCATCCAATACAAATTTATCTTTACTTTGGTTTGTGTTTGACACTGTTGAGTGTGGTTCATATAAAATACCAGCCCCCTCATCATCGGGTTGCTGTATAATTTTATCTCCATCTGTTTCTTCTAGAAGTTCATCCCCAGCATCAGTCCCAGAACCATCTGTACCATCTAGAAGTATAGAACCACCAATAGCAGTACCCTCAAGTTGAAGTATCATACCATCAAAATGATATGTGTTCATTTCCAGAACATGGAGATGACGAGGTACGTTTTCGGGAATAGTAAAATCATGGACTATGAAAAGACGGGCATGATCATGAAGAAAATTAACTATATCACTATCTTCACCAGTAATATGTTGATCCTCAAGTTGCATTTTTACATTGTCTAAAGAATAATCAGATTCCTGTTCTAAAGTTATTTGCTCAGTTATAATATCTTCAGCATCCAACACTAACTGGTCCAATATACCTAAACTTGGAACAATTTCTAAACCAATAGCGTCCTCAATCCCACCGAAGCCTCTATCAATAAGGTTAATTAAAGAATTACTCTCAAGAACATTATCTCCTAGAATTCTACTAAAAGATACTTCTGTATTTTCTTCTTGTTCTATATTTTGGGAAATAATAGAATCTACTTGTTCCATTTTAACATAAACATCTTCTACTAGTGTTGTAGATAAAACATGTGTATCGTCATTGTATGCAGTTACCGTACCCTCATGAGAGGATAAGATATTCGTTGAATCAAATTCTCCTAATACATCCTTTAAAATAAGATTAATGGGAACTGTAGCTTCTGGTGCCGTTCTATAAAGAAAACCAGAATCTAAAATTTCTGTGTCTAAAATAGAACCAATATCATTTGTAGTAGAAATAAGAACAATGCCTGTACCATACTGGCTTGTTACTGTTATAGGTGGTAATGTAGAATATCCTGAACCAGAACTTACTAACTCAATTCCTGCTACTTCTCCTTCTATAGAATTTGTAGCTAGTTCCTCTATTATCTTAGAACCACCAATACGATCTGAAACTCTTATACTCTGATTAATATTACCATCAACTAACCTCGAATTGGCATCAGTAGAAGAACTATCTGTACCATTTAAAACTAAATTGTAACCATCTTCAGTGAGAAAATTAATCTCTGGGTAAGAGAAAGTTGTGTATGTCTCTAATGTAATGTAATCACCTAACCCGTCAGAATCATCTGAATCTTCAGACAACAATGCACCACCAATAACAGAAACAAAACCAACAGCTGGTACTACACCTCCACTAGCACCAAAAACTAATGCATCACCTTCTCTATAATTACTACCTCCAGCATCTATAAAAACACTAGCAACACCACCTGTAGTGATTGTGTTTATTTTTGCAATTGCCAAACCATTACCAACAGAAGAATCCAAAGTAATAGTATCACCTACATTATAAAGAATGCCAGGATCAACAACATCAATTCCCGTAACAATTTTTTGTATGGTAAATCTATGTTCTACATCAGATGTTACACCATTAGCATAAAGTGTTTCTCCCTCAACAAAGGTTCCAACCAAACTATCAACATCTACTTTGAATTCCGCAACAGAAGAAGAGCCTTGAATCAATGTGAGTGTATCAACAACAAACACAGTTGCACCAGAAGTTCTACCTGTTAATACTTGTCCTATAACTTCCGTACCAGAAGAACCTTTAGAAATTTCGCACCGAATGATAGATGGCTTATCCCAATTACCATCAGAAGTTCTTAGCATATATTTTGTAGGATAGAATATATCAGCTTCTTCTGCGAACATCAAACGTAGAAATAATTTGTGTCCTTCAGATGTACCCTTAGATGCATAAAGGTCTTTAATGTTTTTGATAAGATTGCGTTTAGATAACCCATCTGCAAGTGTGTTGGGAATAACAGACATAAACTGTCTTTGCATTTCATCCAACATTAGAGCTGTGGTATTGTCTGTATTTGCATAGTCCAATAGTTGCTGTATAGTCTGCACAGGATTAGCACGATAGGTATTTACTTTTGCTGTTGCACCAGAAGATGTACCTGTTATTGTTTCTCCAATTTCAAATTTTTGTTGTGAAGATATAAACATTCTGGGAGTATCATTAGAAAGATCATCTACTAATACTGTTGCAGTAGCAAAAGATGTTTCCCCTGTTATTATTTCTCCCTCTATAAATTTACCTGTTGTTCCTACACCCACCTCTAAGACTATCCTTGTTTCGTCTTCACCCCAAATATAATTTACAGATGTAGTTTCTTGAATGACATTATTGATAATACCATCAACAGTCAATTCTGCTGCCTCTAAGAATTGATAATACTGCTTAAGAAATTCAACAAACTGAGGATGATCATTCTGAATAAAATCAGGAACTTGCCCTTCTATCAGAGGTGATATTTTTGTTACGAAACCTGAATCAAAAGGTGCCATTTTTAATAACTCTTGTTACTAGGATAACTGGATGTGGTAGTATATGTTGAACTTGATCCTACACTTCCTACAGAAATAGAATCTATTTCTCCATTTATAGAAAGGTTAACCATATCCAATTCTAAAATTTGATTGCGAACAGGAACAATATCCTTAGAAGAAGGAATAGCCGTAATTCTAACTTTTGTCGAAGACAAACCATCAACATTAGATATAGTTGAAATTTGTATAGCATTAATTTTTATATAACCTGTAGTATAATCTATAGTACCAGCTGTATTATCTATATAAGTTTTATTTACAAGACCTTGATACCTCCTTAGATTTCCTGCTCCATCATCATCAAAAAAACTCTCCTCCGTTTCTATTCCTACAAAAAAACCAGAGGAACCTATAACACCTCCCGTCTGTTCATTATGTCCTAAGTGTGGATTATAAAATTCATTATTGTAATAAAGATTGTAACCAATACTGTCAGTTGAACCTGAAACAGGAGTAAAGAATTTAGCTAGAGTAACATTTGTTATATTACTTAAAATGGCAGTATTTGTATTATCAATTAATGATGACGCATAGGAGTTCCTAAACATTATATTAAAACTTTTTAAATCACTATTATTAAAATTCGTGAGAGTTTTATTAATATCCGTAATTAAATCATCCTTTTCTTTAGTAGTTCTGCTGGAATCAAATTTAAAATTAACATCTAATATAATAAAGATAACTTCTGGATCAATAATTACTGGTGTAATAGAAGCAACATTAAAGTTTCGTAGTCCAGCAACCAATGTATCTTTCTGAGCGGATGTTAAATTATTACCTGTGGTGGATTTTATAGAGATATAAACTCTACCGTATGAGGCAGTACTAGTAACACCCAAGCTTGGATCATAAGAACCAACATCACCACCAAAAACCATAACTGCTTGTGTTTGGGGGAATAGTTTTTTTGCATATAATTTATAATCTTCTGCTGTAACACATCTTCCTTGAGATGCAAAATCTAGAGGCGCATTAATCTTAATGGATGACAAATTCTCTGGACCAGAACCACCCACAGCTCTATTAACTGTAGACACAGACACACTAGTAATCGTATCAATTGATCCTGCGCTTGCAAAAATAGATGCTCCATTAGCTTCTGATTTATTTGTTACCACATATTTAAGAAAAACAATATTACCATCTGATAAACTTTTACTTACAATACCATCTCCAAAATATACTTCGAATTTTCCAGCTTCTACTTCTTGAATATAATAAACATTACTATTAGAAGTTAATTGAGATATATCTGTTGCTTTTGTGTATGTGGTGCTTGCCGTATCATTTGCAGAGTTTTGTACTTCCACTGTTAATGTTGTCGTATCTGCTGTATCTTCAGGTAAAATAAATCTTTGATCTACACTAGAATAATCAACAATATACCTAGTAGTAATAAATGTCCCTTCATAAATTTTTATATTATTAAAAGGTATGGACGGACCGTTACTAGATCTTGTTATATCCGACATAGTAACAAACTGATAATCTATATTATTGACTTTAGTGGTAAACACAGTTCCTGCTGGCATTAATGCAGAAGTTTTTGACGCATCATTTAAAACTACATTAACTTCAGCATAAGGCGCTCTACAGGAATCTACTTCATACCCTAATGTTTTTGCGTGAGATACAATACTTGATCGTAGAGTTGAAGTGTCCAAGAACATTTCATTTGCAACCATGTTTAAGTTAAAACCAAGATAGTGAGTATTATAAGCTAGAACATCTAATAAAGAACTCATACCCGAACCTTCAAAATCATAATCCTTAAAAGTTGTCTGTGCTTTAAGGAATGTTTTGAGATTTAATTTTATATCATCAAAATCAAATTCTGATACGTCTAGTCTTCTATTTGTTTCATTTGCCATTATCGTATTCTCTCTAACGCTAGTGTTAACTCAACCAGTTCTGTTGGAGCATTAACAACGTAAAATTCTACAGTTACTTCATAAGAATTATTATCTAAATTTGGATTTGCAGATACCCCCACTAATCTAGCTCTAGGTTCAAAATTTTCTATAACATCCTCTACTTGGCGTGCTATAATCACTGCTGTTGTTGGAGTCATCAACTCAAATAACATTCCACGTACCCCAGAATATATTTCTGGGTGAAATGGTTTTTCATATTGATTTGTTAATACAAGGTTACGTATTGATCGTTTGATAGCTTGAACATCATAGATAATATGAACATCATTGTCGGAATTATTAACACCAAAGAATAAATCTAAGTCTGAGTATAATTGAATACTACGATCAGATTTATTTTGACCTTGAGCATCATTATAAGCATCACTATTTCTTAAACCTTCTGTAATAGCCATACTTTAGAACTCCCTTTATATTATTTATACAGATATTATGAACACAAAATCAAATTATGCTGATCTTGTTTCTGCATTAGCCTGTTTATATTGTTGTTCGATCCTTTTTGCTTTAGCCTCAAACTTTAAAACAAGAGGTTCTAATTTTGTTTTTAGTGCTGCAGCTTTTTTTTCTAACGATTCTCTCGCTACTGCATCACCAAATATAGCTTTTGCAATATCTTGAGTCTTATCAGCAGAAAACACAGAAGCTAATTCTGCTATGGCATCTTTATCGGGTTGCAGGGATGCTTGTGCTACCTCAAGTGCCTTAACAGCACCAGAAGGTAACTCAAAGTTGGGTATTTTAGAAGCCAAAGCAGAAGATGGAGATACTACAGATAATCCAGCTGCAAGAGAAGAAGCCGCTGATGAAATTGCTGATGCAGAATCAGATACAATAGTATCTAAAGAATATCCGCTTGATGCTAAAGCATCACCAAAAGAAGTTCCGATAGACGCAAGTTTACTAGCATAACCATCTGTTCCTGGCACTAAACTAGAAAGAGCAGTCATCTCTGCTTGTAAATTTAGAGAGGGTAGTTCCGGCAATTCAGGTATCATTGCCATTATCTTTGACTTCAAGTCTTCAAGATCAGTTTCCAACTGAGCCTTTAACTCAGAAGCTGTAGACTCCAATTTTGATAAAACATTAGTATCTTTCTCAGCTACCTTTGCTGCAATTTTATTATATAAGTCAGATGCGCCTGGTATATTAGGTGTTGCAAAATTTACCACATTAATCTCCTACATAAACATTCGGTGAACTCGTTGATATTTATTTTTTTATCCTCCTGCAAATACATTATCACTACCAGTTGCAACTGAAGTGCAACCAGCAATACTATCGCCAATTCTTCCACACCCTTTACCATTTATAAATACAGTAGTTGATCCTGTAGCTATAGGAGCAACATGAGGTGGGCATGGGGCAGGGGGTTTTATATGAACGGTGTTGTTATCACCTTGTCTACTTATTCCAATACCATTAACTAATACATTATCTGAACG
>Ga0209711_10005233_pt1 | contig 10170 bp, 10 predicted proteins | sample ArcticOcean_MG_C_7_FD_187441 | JGI IMG/M metagenome (GOLD analysis project Ga0209711, IMG submission 187441) | Marine microbial communities from western Arctic Ocean - ArcticOcean_MG_CB11_88 (SPAdes) (version 2) | ecosystem: Environmental > Aquatic > Marine > Oceanic | place: Arctic Ocean... | reverse complement strand
AATAATTGCCATCTTTGTCCTGAAAAAAAGGTCGATCGTCTTTCGCTAGAACTAAGCACAAAGCTTGCTTGTCTGATCTTTCTGTTAGAAGCTTTCTTTGCAAATGTTGAGTAACCCGTAGGAAGTTTTCCATTAAACCTTCAGGATTTTTGAAAACTTCGTGATTGATTCTTTGTAAGGTATATCGATTTGTTAAATTATTACTTTCGCAAAACAACAAAAAGGTATCGTTCACGTTTCCGTTACCATGAACCTCAGTGGAGCAAATAGTACCATCCAAATGAAACTGATATCCAATCTCCCTAATTAAATTTTCATTTAACTGTGCCAATTCCTTCAGCATTTCAAAAAGATCCACTAGGTCAATCCAAGAAGTTTTCTTTTTCATTATTACTCAAACTATTAAGCAGAGTTTTACTATTAAAATTTATTGTCTTGCGCTCCCTATTAGTAGAGTAATTAGCTAAAATTCATGAAAGTAAAAATTCACCTCATTTTTGTTCTTGGTTTGATCGCTTGCTATCCCTTGCTCGCTCAAAAACCAAATATAATTTTAATCCTGACCGATGACCAGGGTTATGGAGATGTCAATGCGCACGGTCACCCCTACCTTAAAACTCCTCACATTAATAAGTTAAGAGCGGAAAGCGTTAGTTTTGATAATTTTTACGTAAGTCCATCCTGCTCCCCAACTCGTGCTGCTTTACTTACTGGTATGCACGAATTTCGATCAGGGGTTACTCACACCATAGTACCCAGGCAACAACTCCATAAAGATGCCGTTCTCTTGCCCCAACTCTTACAGTCGGGCGGGTATAAAAATGGGTTCATTGGAAAATGGCACTTGGGCAACAAGCCCGGCCCGGAAAAGCGGGGGTTCCACTGGTGTTCGACCAATATGGGAGGCCCATCCAAGCATTTTGATGCCACCTTTATTCGAAACCAAAAACGAATGGAGACAAAGGGATTCCGAGAAGATGTTTTTTTTGACGAAGCAATGACCTTTATCGAGGAATGCAAGGATGAACCCTTCTTTTGCTACCTTTCCACTTATTCTCCACATACTCCCCTCGCCGCTCCGGAAAAATTGATTAAGCCATTTCGGGATGCCGGATTAAACGATACCCATTCCACCTATTTGGCCATGATTGAAAACATTGATTATAACCTTGGGCGCTTGATGAGATTCCTTAAGGATACAGACCGGGATCAGGACACGATCATCATCATGGTCAATGACAATGGTGTGACGGAAGGGTTGGATGTTTATAATGCGAACATGCGAGGTTCCAAGTGCACTGCGTGGGAGGGAGGAACCCGAGCCTTTTCTTTTTGGCGTTGGACTGGAAAATGGAAACCAAAAGTAATCAACAACCTGACTGCCCACCTCGATATTTTACCCACTCTATGTGATTTAACAGACTCTCTGGTTCCCTCCAGTCTTGAAAAGAAGCTCGAAGGATTTAGCCTACGACCACTGTTGGAAAGTAACAAACCAATCGAATGGAAGCCCGAGCGCATTTTATTCCACCATGTGGCCCGATGGCCAAGCGGCTTTGCGAAGTACCATAAATATACCATGGCCGGCGTACGACAGGGCAACCATCTAATGCTTCGCAGTCACGATTGCGGAAATCCTGAATGTCTCCAATACATGAGCCAGTGCAAGGGCTTACGCAATGTATCGCAGGGAAGCAAAAATATGACTTATGCCTATGGTACCGCCCAGTATCATTGGGGTGTAAGTCCACGAGAACATTGGGTTTTGTACGATGTAAAAAAGGACCCCGGTTGCCAGAATGACCTCTCCAAAGAAAAGCCCAGCCTGATCACTACGCTATCTATTTCCTACGAGAAATGGTGGGATAATACTTTCCCTGAAATGATGGCCAAGGGGGGTGATTTGGGGGATCCAGGTGAAAGAAGGAAAATGGCCACAAGAAAGATTAAGAAAGTACCCAAGAATAAAAAGTAACTGGATTGGAGCAATTTTGCTACCAACCAATCATGAATTTTGTAAAAGCTTGGTTCGATTATTAAAGATTGAAAGCGTTTTTCGCACCGCTTCTGTTCAAGGAGAAGCCAGGTTGGAAATGGGATTCGAATCAATTTTTAAATCGTAGGGGCGGGGGGGCTCGAACCCCCGACAAACGGATTAAGAGTCCGCTACTCTACCAACTGAGTTACACCCCCAAGATTTGATGCAAAGGTAACTTTTATGGATGAGTGTTTTAAATATGTCAATTCATCTATAATCAAGCATTCAAATCCATTCTACTCCTTTCAATAGGACTCCAATAAGTCAAAAATCAGGACTGTGACTGTTTTGATTCAAAGTAATTGAAAAAAAACGGATCGAGTTGTAATAAAATAATATGTTTTTTAACTCGTTCATTGCTTTTCTGGGAATTGCTGTTCTCTCCCATGGCAAAACTCGCCTTCCCCCCCTACCCATCTCGACTTTTTCAATTATCGCCCGGGATCAGAAAACAGGCGAACTCGGAATTGCGGTTCAATCTAAATTCATTGCGGTGGGCGGAGTTGTTCCGTATGCATCAGCAGGAGTCGGAGCGATCGCCTCCCAGGCATGGGGGAATGTTCTCTACGGCCCCCGGGGAATTGACCTTCTATCAAGCGGAAAGAACCCCAACGAAGTGATTGAAATTTTAACCAGTGCAGATCCTTTTCGAAATAGAAGGCAATTAGCTGTAATTGGACTTGAGGGAAACGCCTCAAACTACACTGGTACGGAATGCCTTGATTGGGCGGGAGCGAAGATCGGGGAACACTTTTCTGTACAGGGTAACCTTCTTGCCGGCCCTCAAGTAATCGCAGCGATGGCGGCCAATTTTAGAGAAAGCAAAGGCTTTCTGTCCGAGCGGTTAATCAAAGCCTTGGAAGCAGGGCAATTTGCCGGTGGGGATAAAAGAGGTAGGCAATCAGCAGCCCTTTTAGTTGTTCGGAGCAATTGGGGTTATGGTGGTTTGAATGATCGCTTTCGTGACCTTAGAGTCGACGACCATCCACGGCCAATCGAAGAATTATATCGAATTTATAAAATTCATCGAAAAACCTTTCCACGACCTGATGAAAGATTGGATTCTGAAAATTAAAATAACAATTCTAGAGTCGACCTTACGATTGAGCCACTTATGAATAAATAATTTGATATGATTTCCCCAAAAAAATTTAAATGAAAGCGGTTGTACTCTTTTCTGGAGGACTCGACTCCACTGTCCTCGTTTATGATTTACTCAATGAGGGGGCCGATCTGAAGCTTCTTTCTATTGACTATGGTCAACGACATGAAAAGGAGCTTAAATCAAGTTCTGAAATCGCAGAATTCCTAGGGCTCGAACATGAGATTCTTCGATTGCCAATGTTAAATAATCTGCTCGGTGGTAGTGCATTAACAGATCCATCAATCTCATTACCAGAGGGCCACTACGCTGAAGATTCAATGAAAGCAACCGTGGTGCCGAATCGTAATATGATCCTTCTCTCGCTTGCTGCAGGGCATGCAATCTCACTTCAGTTTGATACGGTTGCTTATGCTGCCCACGCCGGAGACCACACTATTTACCCAGACTGCCGGCCCGAATTCGCTACCGCCATGGATGAGGCACTCAAACTATGCGATTGGAATACCGTTTCACTTTATCGACCATTTGTTCAATTGAGTAAGCATGACCTTGTCAGAAAGGGGAATGAACTTGGCGTGCCATTTGAAAAAACTTGGTCCTGCTATGCGGGCAACGATAAGCATTGCGGGAAATGTGGCACTTGCGTGGAAAGAAAAGAAGCATTTGAATTAGTTGGTCTTTTAGACCCGACAGAATATAAAGTTTAATTCTTTTCTCATGTTAACTTGTAGCAAAACTTATCGAGACATCCCTCTCTCCCACCGCCAGCCAAATCATCCTGGTCGTTGCTCACGACTGCATGGACATAGCTGGTCAATTACTATTACTTTTGCATCCAAGGAATTAGATTCAAATGGTTTCGTGGTTGATTTTGGTGAACTTCATTACATTGCGGATTGGATTGATCAACATCTCGATCATGGAACCATTATTTGCGCGAATGACCCGCGGGTTGAAGATATTCGACTACTTGCAGAATCAGGCCTACTCAAAATATTGGAAATCAATCAAGCCTCATGCGAAGGCATTGCCCAGTATCTGTTTTCTACTTTTGATCAACTAGTCCGTACCAATACAAGGGATCGTGCTTGGATAAAAAAGATTTACCTGGAGGAAGACTCGAGGAATTCTGCGACTTTTGAACCCGATACTACCAGTGAATGAACTCCCCGTCTACGAACGCTTTCACTCATGGCAGGGGGAAGGCATACATTCCGGAAGGTCGGCATTTTTTATTCGACTTCATGGATGCCCAGTCCATTGCCCATGGTGCGACTCAGCAGGGACTTGGCACCCGGATCATAAGCCTGATCATATCGATCGGCTTTCTCCCATTCAATTAGCCGAAGAGGCATTTTCTTCAGGTTGTGAATTTGTCGTAATTACTGGTGGCGAGCCGGCCATTCATAATTTACACGATCTTACCTATGAGTTGAGGATTCGAAACCTGCCAATTCATCTTGAAACTTGTGGGGCTTATTCGATCAAGGGCGAAATGGACTGGATTACCCTGAGTCCTAAAAACTTGGCTCCTCCGATTGATGAAAACCTGGCCGTAGCCGACGAATTTAAAATTATCATTGAAGATAAGGAAACGATTCAAAATTGGCTTAATCAAATTCCTTTCCCTGATCTTGGAGTTCCCACTTGGCTCCATCCAGAATGGTCGCTTTCTCAAGATATTCTTCTGCTTTCATCTATTAATGACTGGGTTAAAAAACATGGGGCACCCTATCGAGCAGGCTTTCAGATGCACAAACTCTATTTGGCTGATGAATCTGATCAAAGATCAAAGCCAACCGCGGCCCTTTGTGACAGTCCTTCGAAAGTAAAATAAATCTATGATTTGGGGTTCATCTATAAATTGTTAAATAGATAAAATGTGTGGTCGCTATTCTTGGGTGCAAAAAAAAGCCCTCTCTCTATCAAAGCATCTTAAATTAGCGCCCCCTCCCCCTTCGGTCAGTTATAATCGAGCGCCTGGACAATCTCACCCCATCATTACTCAGTCCGAGAATTCGCTTTCTTGGAGTCTTGCAAAATGGGGTTTTACTTCAAAAATTTCTCAGGCAACAAACATACCCAGCCCGATTAATGCCCGGATCGAGACTGTATTAGAAAAAACAATTTTTCAAAATTCTATCCTAAATCAAAGATGCCTAATACCGGCCGATGGTTATTTTGAATGGCAAAAAATCGAGACACAAAAATATCCTCACTTTCATTATTTACACACAAGGAAAGATTTCGCCATGGCCGGAATTTGGATTAGCCAGATCACGAAAGAATCTGATGAGATATCTTTTGCGATTATCACCAAGCAAGCTTCTCCCAATATCTCACATATTCATAATCGAATGCCCGTCATTCTATCAGACGAGGATTGGGCAGATTGGTTAGCTCCCCAAACCAGTATTAAAAATTTATTATCACGGTATTCCAAAGGAACTCAAACTCTTGAATTCCACCAGGTCAGTTCTCTTGTTAATTCAGTAACAATGGATGGGATTGAACTCATCGAAAAATTTTCTGAAAAACAATCCACTCTCTGGTGAATAGGCAAAAAGTAATAGATCATTTGGCATAACAGTTTGAAGGATATAAAAAATGATAGCCCACCAAGCCGAGTGGATCTACTTATTGAAAACTTTTTTCAATCTCGTGATTGGAAGCCCTTTTCTTTTCAGAAAAAAACATGGCAGGCTTATCACGAAGGAAAAAGTGGATTAGTCCATGCACCAACGGGCACAGGAAAAACCTACGCGGTATGGCTCCCTCCGTTAATCAAATGGATGAACGAGAACACTTCCAAGAAAAGCCGTCCGCCTCCATTAAAAGTTCTTTGGTTAACTCCCTTGCGTGCCCTGGTTGAGGACACAACTCGTAGTTTGGTTGAACTAGTTGAGGCTCTCGAAATCCCCTGGACGGTTGAGTCAAGATCGGGAGACACTTCAGGTAACCTCAAAGCCAGGCAGAGAAAGAAGTTCCCTTCCGCTTTGGTTACCACGCCGGAAAGTTTATCCCTACTTCTTTCTTATCCTGAAACAAAAGAATCATTCTCTAATTTAGAAGCCGTAATTGTCGATGAATGGCATGAACTTTTATCGACTAAGCGGGGCTCACAGACTGAACTTGGTCTCGCCCGCTTACGCAAGTGGAATCCAAAACTCCGAACTTGGGGACTGTCCGCGACTCTGGGTAATCTTGAAGAAGCTCAATCCACATTACTCGGAGAGTCAAAAAATGGAGTTCTGATTAATGGTGACATCAAAAAGAAATTCGTGGTCAAAACTTTGATCCCTCGAAATATGGAATGTTTCCCATGGGCAGGACATTTAGGAGGTAGGCTTGTTGAACAAGTGGCCCAATCGATTGAAAATTTCTCAACCACCTTACTATTCACTAATGTACGATCTCAAACTGAATATTGGTATGATGCCCTCCTCAGTATTCGCCCAAATTGGAAAGATCAACTCGGTATACACCATGGTTCAATTGATCGAAAAACTAGAACAGCGGTAGAAAATCGTTTACGCTCTGGAGATATTAAAGCTGTGGTTTGTACCAGTAGTCTTGATCTAGGAGTAGATTTCTCTCCGGTTGAACAAGTGATTCAAATTGGTGGGCCAAAGGGAGTGGCTCGACTCCTTCAACGTGCTGGTCGTTGTGGTCATAGTCCTGGAGCGACTAGTAATGTCCTGTGTGTACCCACTCAAGCAATGGAATTGATCGAGTATGCCGCGGCCCGGAAATCAATGAATGAAATGAAAATCGAACACCGCACTCCTCTACGTGCTCCTTTGGATTTACTCGCCCAGCATTTGATCACCCTTGCATTAGGAGGTGGGTTTAAAGAAGAGGAGACTTTTTCCGAGATTCGGACCGCATGGTCATACCGAGATTTAACCAAAAAAGAATGGAACTGGACAATTGAATTTATTGTAAAAGGTGGAAAAACTCTCCAAGCCTACGATCAATTTAAACGGGTAGTAAATGAGAATGGATTCTTTTGTGTTAAATCCAATATAATCAGCCGTTTCCATCGTATGTCAATTGGTACAATTACGAGCGACCCAGCCATTACGGTTAAATTTCAAGCGGGGAAAAGTCTTGGCACTATTGAAGAATCATTCATCTCTAGGATTAAAAAAGGGAATCATTTCTTTTTTGCTGGAAAACTCCTTACCTTGATTCGTGTTCGAGATTTAACTGCGATTGTGAAACTGGCAAAAGGGAAAAAGGGAATTATTCCAGTTTGGGGAGGCGGGAAATCACCCTTATCTTCTGAGCTTGCCCAATCAGTCCGAGAAATGATTGAGGCATTTAGACTGGGCAAGTGTAAACAACCTGAAATGCACGCGATGAAAGGAATTCTTAATCGACAGGCAGAATCATCCCACCTTCCCTCGTTTAATGAATTTCTAATCGAAAAAACTCATACCAAAGATGGCACAAACTGGTTTCTTTTTCCCTTTGCGGGTAGACTTGCCCATGAGGGACTTGCTTCTTTAGTAGCCTACAGGATGTCTCAACTGGAACCAATGACCCTCTCGGTATCATTCAATGATTATGGGCTTAGTCTCTCATCCAATTCTGAAAAAGATTTGGATGAATCAACCTGGCGCACTCTCCTCCGCCCTCGAGGTCTGATTAAAGAATTACTTGAGTGTATGAACCAAAGTGAAATGGCAAAAAGACAATTCCGGGAGGTGGCCAGGGTGGCCGGCTTAATTTTCCAAGGATATCCAGGTGCACAAAAATCAATCAAGCAGGTACAGGCATCGGGTGGACTCTTCTTTGATGTCTTTGCTAAATATGACCCCGGAAATCTATTACTTGTACAGGCTCGAAGGGAAGTTCTTGATCGTCAATTGGAAGCAAATCGTCTGACCAAAAAAATGACTGAAATACAAACTCAGAAATTCATTATTAAGACCCCAGGGAACTTGACTCCGTTCTCATTCCCGCTTTGGGCTGAATCTCAACGCACTCAAGTAAGCTCAGAATCTTGGGGCGACCGAGTCAGAAAAATGGCCGAAGAACTTGAAACCAGTACCTAGGCAAATGAACCATCAAGAAGAGGTACATTGGCAGGGCAAAGATTTAATTCTGTTAGCAGACAAATCGATATTCTGGCCATCCCAGAAAACACTCTTTATTGCAGATCCTCATTTTGGAAAAGCGGCCACTTTTCGAAATGCGGGAATTCCTGTACCCGAACGAACCACTCAGGAAGATTGTGAAAGGCTGAGTCAATTGATCGAAGAAACCAATTCAACGACAATTATTTTTCTTGGAGATTTTTTCCACGCCCGTGTCGGGAAAACAAAAGTGGTGAAAGAAATTCTGTTTCAATGGCGCACCGCCTTGCCTAATTTAAAGATTCACTTAATTCGTGGAAACCATGATCTCAATTCTGGCGATCCTTGGCCAGAGTTACAAATTCAATGCCACTCAGATCCATGGCCCTTTTCAGGTATTGAATGTAGGCACTTACCAGTCGAACGATCTGGCAATCCGTATCTCGCGGGTCATATCCACCCTGGGTTTTCTCTTAAAGGGAAAGGGAAAAGCAGCATAAGATCGGCCTGTTTCCACCTCAATGACTCCAAGATTATTTTACCCGCTTTCGGATCATTTACAGGGTTGCAAAATGTGAAACCAACCCCGGGCGACGAAGTTTACCTGACCAATGGAATTGAGATTGTCAAAATTCAGTTTTAACAGGTCGAAGACATAGTTGTAACAATTTATAACATAAATTGGGTAAAATTGCTTAACTCTTTCCCGTTGACACACTTGGATGTGAACAATTTTATAGAGTTTTAAATGAATTATTAATTCATAACAATCAACCTATCAAAATTCCTATGAAATATATCTTGTCTCTATTGACTGTCCTTTCAATGTTATTCTTTACTTCCTGTGGTGGTGAAACTGAAGCAGAAGCAGAATGCTGCGGTACTGTAGAAGGTGAATGCTGCAAGGATGGTAGTCACGACCATGATGGTGAAGCAAATGCTTCCGAGTAAGTTTACCATAACTTAACTTTTTAAAACCCTCACCGCTTTCGAGCGTGAGGGTTTTTTTATGACCGATTAAATTACTTCAATTATGAATACAAACAAATTAGAGATTCTAAGCTTTTATGAATAGAAAAATCCATATTTTCGAACCAAGCTCTATAAAGACGGGTGCCGAGGTCACCATCTCGTCGAATGCCGGTAGAAAAACTTTTCATTTAAAACGCCCTCTAGAACAAGTCGAGCCAACGCCTATGGCGATCGAATCTTTTGCGTTAGACCCGGACTACTATGCTGAACTTATGAAAAGGGTTGAATCCCTTCATTCTGCAAATGAAAAAAAGTGACTGTTGTTAATTAGTTCCACATGAAATTATTAAAGTATATTTAAACTTAATCGTTTCATTTGTTTGAATGGTTAAAAATCTAAAACTACAACAGGGCCAACGATCGTCCTTTCATTTTGCCCATTGGTTATTTGGTCGATGCCTTGGTATGGTTTCCCTCATTGCATTCCTGTCCTATTGGAGTCAATCCGAAGCCCTCATTGGCGATAATGGCCTAAATCCATGGAAGGAAGATTTATTACAAATCGATTCCTTCATTGAATCCAACGATATTCAAAGAAGTAAATTCAATCTTCGCCCAACCCTCCTTTGGCTTTCCTCATTTTCAAATCATCATTTGCTATTCACCTTGGGTTCGATCTCATCTCTTGCCCTCGCCCTTGGTTTCATGCCAAGGATTTCAGCCTGTTTGATTTGGATTTTTTATCTCTCTCTTAGCGTCGTGGGAGAACCCTTTCTCAGTTTTCAATGGGACACCCTCCTTCTTGAAAGTTTGTTTATTTCATTACCTTATTTACCCTTTAGCAGATTTCATCGTATTTCTGAAGTTCACCCTCATTCAAAATGGGCTAGAATATTGGTCATTCTACTACTCACCAAACTCATGCTTGAGTCGGGGTTAGTGAAATTCAGTTATTTCGACATCGACCAAAGTAA
>Ga0209711_10005232_pt1 | contig 10170 bp, 7 predicted proteins | sample ArcticOcean_MG_C_7_FD_187441 | JGI IMG/M metagenome (GOLD analysis project Ga0209711, IMG submission 187441) | Marine microbial communities from western Arctic Ocean - ArcticOcean_MG_CB11_88 (SPAdes) (version 2) | ecosystem: Environmental > Aquatic > Marine > Oceanic | place: Arctic Ocean... | reverse complement strand
CAATGCCGCGTCAGTCATGGCAGCAATATCTATGCACTCGCCCGCATCTAATGGCTGCCACTCTTTGACAATAATTTTTTCCAGCAATGCGTCCTGCAAATCTGAATGGAACGCATCCTGCCAAAGGGAGAGAGTTATATCTTTACCCATGCGGGCCAGAAAATGTGCCAGCCAACGTAAACTAATCCGATACTGCTCGTCATAAAACTCGACAAGGTTCATTGGGAACACTCTTTTCTGGCATGGAAGTGAACTCATGCGCTGACTCGCTTTGTAGTTACCATCTTTAAATCGCCACCCTTATTTATACCTCGATCATCGATTACTTTTATGCTCGACGGTTTTACTCCTGACGCAATCTGCTGGACCCACCTCGATCCAACAGATTTAATCTTGACCCAGACTATTGTATTGGATATTGTTGACAATATGCAATAGTTAATCTAAACTAAATCACAATTAATCGAGACATAAAATGAACGAATTTGATCTAGTTATCCGTAATGGCACAGTTGTTACCGCTGGCGATACTGTCACTTGCGATATAGGTATAAACGATGGAAAAATAACAGCCCTTTCTGCATATTTACCACAGGGAAAGAAAGACATTGATGCACAAGGAAAATACGTATTACCTGGGGGCATAGAAAGTCACTGCCATATTGAGCAAGAGTCGTCATTGGGTGACATCATGTCCGCTGATGACTTCTACAGCGGTAGCCGCTCAGCAGCTTTCGGTGGTAACACCACCATTATTCCCTTTGCCTGCCAGCATCGCGGCCATTCTGTCAAACAAGTGGTTGCAGACTACAGCAAGCTGGCAGAAGAAAAGTCTGTCATCGACTATGCCTTCCACTTGATTATCACCGATCCGACCGATACTGTATTGAAAGAAGAGCTCCCCTATTTGTTCAATCAGGGCTATACCTCGTTCAAGATTTATATGACCTACGAGATTATGCAGTTAAAGGATTATGAGATTCTCAACGTCATGTCTGTTGCCAAACAAGAAGGTGCCATGGTCATGGTGCACGCGGAGAACTGGGATATTATCCGCTGGTTTATCGATAAACTACTCAAAGGTGGCTACAGCGACCCAAAATACCATGCCGTTAGCCACCCCCGAATTGCAGAGGGCGAAGCCACCCACCGCGCCATCAATCTGGCAGAACTTATCGACGTACCCGTATTAATCGTTCACGTTTCCGCCGAAGAGGCTATTCAGGAAATACACCGAGCCCAACAACGCGGGTTAAAAGTCTATGGAGAAACCTGCCCACAATATCTATTCTTAACCGCAGATAAATTGGACCAGCCCGGTGCTGAAGGCTCTAAATTTTGCTGCAGCCCACCACCACGAGATGAAGCCGCCCAAGAAGCAGTATGGCGTGGCATCGAAAATGGTACCTTTCAAGTATTCAGTTCAGACCATTGCCCTTATACCTACGATGACAAAGGCAAGTTGTTCAAGAGCGAAACGCCAACCTTTAAGCAAGTACCCAACGGTATACCCGGCATCGAAACACGGCTGCCATTACTATTTTCAGAAGGTGTAATGAAAGGGCGTATCGACATGAATCACTTTGTCGCTCTAACAGCCACCAACGCGGCGCGAATTTATGGGCTTTACCCTCAAAAAGGGACCATCGCCGTCGGATCTGACGCCGACATCGCCATTTGGGACGCTGAGAAAAAGACCACGATTAGCGCCGGTATGCTGCACGATAATGCGGGTTACACACCCTACGAGGGTATGGAGCTACAAGGCTGGCCAGTGACTGTTATCAATCGAGGGCGCATTGTTGTGGACGATAACAAAATGCATGTGGAACGGGGCAGCGGTGAATTTCAAGCGTGTGGACGACCGGAGCGGGCCAAACCTTTGGGGCGCACCCAACCTGAACTTGACCCTCGGCGTAATTTTGGCGCTGACATAGCCTCGGGAACAGCAAAACCTGGAACCTATTAACACAGCGAACTTGCATTGCCTGCTTAAAGCCAATTTAGTCATTATAATCGAAGGAATATTGAATCAATGAGCCGAAAAATCCGAATTGCTGCGGCCCAAATGGGGCCGGTTCATCTTCGCGACAGTCGAGAACATTGTGTTACTCGTATGATCGAAATGATGCGTGAAGCTCACGCAACCGGCTGTAAAGTAATTGTTTTCCCAGAGCTGGCCCTGTCCACTTTCTTTGCCCGACACTGGATGGAAACCCAAACTGAAATTGATGCCTTTTTCGAAACAGAAATGCCCAACAAGGCAACAATGCCTCTATTTGAAGAAGCAAAAAAATTGGGTATGAGCTTTTATCTGGGCTACGCTGAGTTAGATAATTCAACGGGTACCCCTCGGCACTTCAATACCTCTATTCTGGTAGGTCCCAATGGTAAAATTGTCGGGAAATACCGCAAAATACACTTGCCCGGTACCACTGATTTCCGTGAAGGTTACCCCTTCCAACAGCTGGAAAAACGCTATTTCGAGATTGGCGACAAAGGCTTTCCAGTTTGGTGGCACCGGGACGCTATCATGGGTATGGCACTGTGTAATGACCGCCGCTGGCCGGAGACTTACCGAGTCATGGGGTTACAAGGAGTTGAAGTGGTTATGTTGGGTTATAACACCCACGATACCAATCAATACCATACCGAATCGAAACACTTAAAAATGCTACACAATCATGTCTGTATGCAAGCCGCCGCTTATCAAAATGGCACTTGGATAGTAGCTACAGCCAAAGCTGGCTCTGAAGATGGCTACACGGAAATGATTGGTGGCTCCTGTATCGTATCGCCAACAGGTGAAATCGTTGCTCAGGCCTGTACTCAGGAAGACGAGGTTATTAGCTTTAACTGTGACATGGACCTCGGTAAAGGCATCCGCGAAAACCGCTTCAACTTTGCCGATCACCGACGTATCGAACATTACGGATTGATAACGTCGCAAACCGGTGTTGTACCACCACCAAAACCTACAGAAGAATCAGAATAATGAAACAAATCAAAAAACTGTTTCAATTACAATTTCTGTTTGTAGTAATACTTCTGTCAGTACAAAGCTGCGCCCCAGTGACAGAAAACAACTTAACGGAAACTGAATTGATGGCCGTTGATCGCGATTTTAACCGCAGAGTGCAAGAAGAAGGCCTAGCCCCAGCTTTTGATCATTATCTAGCAAATAATTTTTTGGATTTAAATGGTCCCTATGAAGGCTATAACCGTGAGGATTTTGTAGTGTGGTTCAAGAAAAATCATGGCAAGCAACAAATGAAGTGGTGGCCGGTAGCAAGCCAAATATCCGCAAGCAAAGATCTTGGATTTACATGGGGTCGCTACGAAGAGCAGACAATCCAAGAGGACGGATCAGTTGTCAAGAAGGGCGGAAAATATATTACGGTTTGGCGTAAAAATGCCAAAGGCGAGTGGAAAAGTGCGGTCGATATGGGTGCCAATTACCCAGCTGACACACCACAATAACAGCTCATTAATCAACCTAAGGAAATAATAATGAACAATCTTATCCGATCCACCCTATTGGCACTTACCTGCTCACTGCCTGTTATAGTCACAGCTGAGGCAACCGAGGCAACCGGTGATGCAAAAATCACAGAACTCATCACTATTGACACTGCATTCAACGAGATGGCACAAACGATAGGTATTCCTGAAGCCTTCGCACATTACCTCCACAAAGATGCCTTAAACCTTAACGGTGGTTACGATGGAGTACCGGGAGCTGAAGTGGTTGCTGTGTATAAGCAGCGACGCGAAACTCTCCAAATGAAATGGTGGCCAATTGCATCGGAAATAGCAGCCAGCAGTGACCTAGGCTATACATGGGGTCGTTTTATTGAACACGTAAATCACGACGACGGTACTGTTGAAGAAATACGTGGTAAATACATTACTATCTGGAAAAAGAATGCCGAAGGTGAATGGAAGAGCCTCACCGATATGGGATCAATTGATGACAAACCAACGCCATCGGCCGACGAATAGAGCCTGACTTTTTGCTCTAAATTTATACAAACCATTACATGAGTAATATATTATGCACGTATTAGTTACCGGCGCCGACGATATTTGGGGCTATTTAACAGCAGAAAGAGTTTTACAAACACCAACTCTGAAAAACTCATCAGGCATCGCCTCCCCCGTTGAATCTCTAGTTTTAGTGGTTCACAACAAACCCTATGAACCTACAATTGAGGAAGATCCAAGAGTCAAGGTGGTTCGCGGCGATATCGCCGATAAAGCCGGGATCGAAAAAATTATTCTGGAAAACAATATTGATTCCGTTTTTCATTTTGAAACGGTTACTCGAGATCGAGACGACGGTGAAGATGATTTTGACGGCATGATTAATGTCAATATATTTGGTTCAATGAATATTCTGGAAGCCTTACGTAAAGCCGAAAACAAAGCCAAACTTGTGTTTTGCAGTTCCTGCAGCGTATTCCAAGACGGCATCACTGAAGCAGTCTCACCAGCTACTCGACGGCTACCCTCTTCTACCTATGGTGCCACCAAAACCGTGGTTGAGATATTAATTGCCAACTATACAGATCGCGGCTTTGTTGATGGCCGCAGCTCAGTATTACCAATGTGTGTCAGCTGGCGTCCCACTGCAGCCAATACAGATTTCATGCATGACGTTTTCAAAGCCCCCTTTGATGGTAAAGACATCGAAATCGCCCTGAAGCCGGATACTCGTTTATTCTTCAACGGGTTTTACAGTGATATTGACAACCTGATCGAGACCCATGATATAGATAGTGCGGCACTGGGAGAAGATCGCTCCCTGATACAACCGGGGATTACCGTCTCTATCCAGGAAATGATCGAGGCCTTTCAGCGAATCGCTTCAGCCAGGGGAATTACTCTTGGCGAGGTAGTGGAAAAACTGGATCCAGAAAAGCAGGCTGGGTTCGACGTCTACAACAAGCTAACCGATTTCGATCGAGCATTGGGCTTTGGTCTCTCTCATGAAGATTTGGACACCATTGTCACTCGTTATCTAGATGCTTATCTGGCACTGTCATAGTAATGGCAGTCATTCAAGTCGCTCCACTCACTAACCCTAGACAAGCGCAGCGTTAACATGACCGGTCTGACTTACGACTATATCGTCGTGGGTGCAGGCTCTGGCAGTTGTTGTAAATTGGGTATCAGCGGCAATTCGCCGGGAATGGGCTATATGGAATAAGTTGACTTAAAGTCTCTTACTCCTCCGTCGTTTAATTTCCAGCTTATTGTCACTCAATACTGATACCGTTTTCCTCAAACAGCTCCACTAGTGGCTCTAACTGTTGCTGATAGTTTCGCCATTGACCAATAGAAGAGGTATAGATCGGCTGACGTACCTGCACTGAACTAGCTGTACTTGACGCGCTCTTGTTATTTTGAAAATCAAGACAAGCATCTTCCCAGGGCAAGCCACAATACTCAACAATCCTGCGCGACTGCTCCTCTTGACTATAAACCAATTGCTCATAATCAACTGTCAGCATTAACTCACCCAGTGTAGATTTCCAGTGATCCATCAGCCGACGGTAGGCCAGATAGTAACTACCCAGTTCTTTTAGATCATAAGAAAAAGGATACGGCGAGGTAAACAGGGTTTTATAAACCGCGTAGCAAACATCCATAGGGTTGCGTTGTAGCAGAATAATTTTTGCGTTTGGTATCGCGGCATGAATCAAACCACAGTACAAATAGTTAAGCGGTAACTTATCTATAAAATAAGGCGTATGACCAGTGCGCGGCCTAGTACTTTGAATATAACTCTCACCGAGTTGTTTTAAATTTAAGGATAAACTTCGATCGACCAGGCCCATCTTCGACATTTTTTGTCCGGCAAACTGTTTCTTTGAATTACCCATTAGCGCATAAGCAAATTCATTCAACTCACCTGCACTGTATACAGTGCTATGGCTCCCAATAATCCGCTCAACCAAAGTGGTGCCACTGCGCGGCAAACCAACAATAAATATCGGTTCTTTGCTGGAACAAGTCCTATCAACATCTACGTTACTAATGGCTTCCCGTGTATGGACTTCTATTAACCGATCAATAGTTTCAACATCATCTTCTACCTGATATTGCATACTTTTGCGCTGCAACTCGCAGGCCGAGGCCCGAAACTGAAATGATTTTTCATAATCTGCAATATCTTCCGCCTCTTTAGCCAAAGCAAAACGAACGAATATTTCGCCGCGCAACTCCCTAACCCCTTCAGACAGCAGTTGCTCCATCTGTGGAATATGGTTGTGATCAACAGTCCACTTTTTTAAATCAGCTCGTACATAACAAGCTTCATAATGATGGGGGTTTAACTCAAGAACCCGGTCACAGCTTTCTTCGGCACTCGCCAGTTGACCATTCATACGCAGGCAGGCAGACAGGTTATAGTTAAAATCAGAGTTATCCGGCTTCAGCTTCACCGCACGCTGATAAAAGGGCAATGCTTTAGTCTGTTCATCAGCCAAACTATAAATGCTGCCAATCGCATCCAGTAGTGCAGCTTGTTGAGGATTGAGGCGTATTACCCGATCGACAATTGCAAGTGCCTCTGCTCTGCGCCCTGCCATCACCAGACACCGTCCATACTGAATCTGATAATTGGGGATGTCAGGTGCTAATCTGGTAGCCTGTTCCGCACAACGTACTGCGTTCGTTAAGGCTCCTCTCTCCCGATTTATTTCACACAGTAAATTCCAGCTCCGCGGATCGCCGCTGAAACGCTTGACAAGGTCATTCCCCAACTTGATAGCGTCGAAAAGTTTATTTTCGCCGATCAAGCGATAAGCCTGCTTAATACTATTGGCTAAATCCTTAACTTGGTTCTCACTCATCACTTTCATAACCTAAAACTTGCAGTAAATTACCCGAGCACAATAAATAATAAGCATAAAAAAAGCTGATCGAGTTATCGACCAGCCTCTTTTAGTTTTTCATATACTTACTTAAAAGTATACTTAAACCCTAGCCCCATAGTGCGTGGGCGCGCCACGTAGAAGCCAGAAGACTTATCACTAGAAAAACCTGGTGGCAAACCACCGGTAATACCCTCTTCATCAAACATGTTACGCACGAAGAGCCTAGTTGACCAGCTGTCATTAGTATCTAGAGTAACCGCAGCATTCCACATCCAGAAGGAGTCCATATCGAAAGATGCAATGGTGATAGGATCAAAATCCGCCTGCGTTTCACCTCTAAAGGATCCATTGACGTTCCAGCTCAAATTCGCACCCGAAGACAGCACATGCTCATAATCTGCATTTATTGTAAATGTGTTTTCAGGGACACTGGGTAAAGCAGATCCATTTTCAATAATTCTAAGTGGTAACAGACCTGAACCTAACAAATCAACAATTTCGATAGTTTCAGTAACTTCAGCATCGGTATAAGTATAACCAAGGTTAAACGAAAGTTCCTCGCTTAGCTGTCCTGACAGTTCAAACTCTAACCCTTGACTCGTGGCATCACCGCCATTAGTGGTCGAGCCAAAACCAAACGCCGTATAAAACCCTGTTTGGAACTGTTCCCAATCTACGCGGTAAGCCGCCAAGGTATACTGGAAACGATCATTCAGAGTACCTTTAATACCTAACTCATAGTTGACCGCCTCATCTGGCACGTAGTCAGTGATAGATGAAGCCTGGTTACCAGCGATAGGTGCAGAGTTCGAACCACCTCTACGAAAACCTTCCGCCCAAGTAGCGTAAATCAAGGTATCTTCATCAAGGTCATAGGATGAATTTAATTTGAAAATAGTTTCATTACTATCCTGAAAACCTGCCTTGATAGCTGTTCCTAAAGGACCGGTACCACATGAGCTACCGCAAAAAGGAAAAGTTTGAACAGTATATACAGAGTATTCCTGCTTAAACGTACGAAAACCACCTGTTACCTGCCACTGATCAGTAATGTCGAAGGATAATTCACCGAAAATAGCCTTATCTGTGAACTCTTCGACCGAGTCATTGGTAAAAGTAAGATCACCCAACTGTGGATTGGCTCCAGCAAAGCCAGGATAACCTACACAACCTACGCCTGGCGCCGAAGCACCAACGGGTGTAGAGACACCTGCTTCAGAACAAAAGTCTGAGATTCCCGGCCAAGGCGATTCCTGCGTACTAGTCTCTTCTAGCTTCCTATAATACGCACCTACAACATAGTTCCATTTTTTATCCCAAGTTGACACCAAACGAAATTCCTGGCTAAACGATTCTGCGTTGTTAGTATAATCATCAAGGATAAGCATCCGAGGAAAATACGCATAAGCCGAAGCCAGACTGGAAGCCCCTGGAGCCAATGCCGACTCTAAAAAGCCCGTCGTTTCTCTTTCGGTATCTTCCTGTGTCTCATAGTAGGACGTTGCTGATGTTAGAGAGGCAAAACCAAGATCTGCGTTGACCTCAACTGCAAAAAGATCAAGAGTCTCTTCATAGGGTTCAAGCAAAGGCAACAAATGCTCATTACGGCCTGCCGCCGGATACTGAGTAGCACCGTTTGGATAAGCAGAATTTTCGTCCGCCCCATAGCAAGGATACAAAATGTCGAAGCCGAAAATATCACTCGCCACGCCGTTATTTGGACAGCCACCTTTATTGTCAATAACATTGCCTGACACAAGAGCAGCACTACTATCAATAATCCCACCAGGAAACCCACTCCTCGACCATTGCTGACTATCTTGTTCGGTTTTCTCACCCTGGTATCGGAGTAATACCTCTACGTCTTCATTGACATTCCAAAGACCAGTCAAACGGAGCCATGTACTCTCGCTGTCATTAATGTCTTCTTGACGAGGTAGAAGGTCGTAACCACCATAAGCGTCGTCGCCAGGCCGGCGAGATGCTGCACCATTTGCATCTCTGCGAACCAGGCCAAGTGCATCTACAAAACCGCCATCCTGCTTAGAACCACCAGCCAAACGCAGACCAAATTGATCATTTATTGGCAAATTAACAATGATATCGCTACCGTAGTTTGACTCATCCGAATCCTCTGTCACGCTGCCTTGCCCATCGATTACAACAGAAAAGCCATTTTCCAAATCAGGCTTTTTAGGAATGAAACGAATGGTCCCGCCCACAGCTCCAGAACCATAAACAGTTCCTTGCGGTCCTCTTAAAACCTCTACTCGCTCTAAATCTTTTGTCGTTAATGAGAAGAAAACCGGAGTTTCACCCAAATATGTCGATACCGTAGCAACACTTTCGTCACCATTACCTCGGTTATTAGTCGCTGCAGACGAGTTTATGCCTCGCAATACTAAGTTGTTTTTCTGGCCTCGAGATACCGGGCCCTGATCAACAAACGATATACCTGGGACAATACGGGCAATATCACCTAAGCCAGCAACTCCGCTATTCTCCAGCGTATCAGATGTGACTGCAGAAATATTATAAGGAATATCCTGAGTTGACTCATTTCGCCGTGTTGCAGTAACAATAATCTCTTCAAGAGTGCCTTTATACGATCCAGACGCTTCATCTTGCGCGTACCCATTGGTTGCTGCGGCGCCACTAGCGCAAAGGACAGCAAGCGCTAAAGGCCTCATTTTCCATTTTTTTGCTGATATTAGATTATCATTACTCAACTCAATATGACTATTTTCCCCACTTCTTTTCTTAGATTTCATGATTACCCCTCCGTTACTAGTTTCTAATGTGTTTCGACTATTTATCTACATCTAACTTATAATGTCGACAATATACTATCTACAATGTGCATCGTCAATAAAAAGTGAATAAATCCAACAAATTTTAAAAAACGCGATCCGAATTGTGCAAGGCTACCTTATTTTACCCATTACCGTGCTCAGCTGTTCCCGCTATCGTAGTCTAGTCACCTGGAGGGTATTTAAGCATCAACTAGTTCACATTTATCTAAATCTAGATCGTTAATTTACTAAGAAAATGGGCTCTTTTAGACCTTAAACCGCTGAGGTGATTCTTTGCTGTCTTCTTTGTAATGCGTGGCAAGTAATTTTCCATATTGCATTGAACTAAAAGCCACCGATTGTCTTCCTCACTGCAGTACGTGCAGATAGAGAATGCCAGTGTGGTGGAATTGGTAGACACACGGGATTCAAAATCCCGCGCCCTTAAAAGCGTGCCGGTTCGAGTCCGGCCACTGGTACCAATATAGATCCATTAT
>Ga0209711_10005226_pt1 | contig 10173 bp, 10 predicted proteins | sample ArcticOcean_MG_C_7_FD_187441 | JGI IMG/M metagenome (GOLD analysis project Ga0209711, IMG submission 187441) | Marine microbial communities from western Arctic Ocean - ArcticOcean_MG_CB11_88 (SPAdes) (version 2) | ecosystem: Environmental > Aquatic > Marine > Oceanic | place: Arctic Ocean... | reverse complement strand
AAAGTATCCCAATGGTGGCTTGTTGGAACACTGGGATTCTTGGATGCCCCATCGTAGCACAAAGTCCGACTGAAGAAGGTGTGAGTTGTGTGCCTTTGTGTAAAGCAATCTCCCCTTTTGCCAAATTTTCTCCTTTCTTTCGGATGAAATGTTTTTTTCCTTCTTCTGTAAGGCGGACTGTTGAGTTTTTCTCATCAACCTCACAACGTTCAATCGGAAGAATTGCGTCAGCGCCCGCTGGTATTGGGGCCCCCGTCATTATTCGAGCAGCTTGTCCTTTTCCAATGGGTTTGGTTGTCTGGCTCGTTCCTGCTTGAACGGTCTGAATAATAGAAAGCAGGGAGTGAGGTTTGAGGGAATCTTCATGCCGAAAAGCAAAACCATCCATTGAAGAATTATCGAAACGAGGGTCGTCGACTTTAGATTCTAAGTCCTCTGATAATATTCGATTGAATGCATCGTCCAATGGTATGAGTTCTGTGGAGAGTGAAAGGGGTTGGCTTTCGAGAATCTTTACCGCTTCAGGGTATGAAACGAAGTAAGGGGTCTCGGGCATGGTTGCACCATCGGTTCTGCTGGTTTGAGTTTCGCGGTTGCCCGCCTAGAAAAGGAATTCGGAAATTCGTTTCAATGAGGCGAGGAGCAAGACTGCAATAAGCAGATTTCGAACCGTTGATTGTTTGGCATACTCAGAACCATAGCGCGAGCCGATCAGTCCTCCGAGAAGGACCGCTACAATGAATGGGAGGAGGGTTGAAATTTCTAAAACAAGTTGGTTTGATGCTGTTGCTCCAAGAAGGCCTGCTGCTGAATTTACCCAAATGAAAAGGGCAGCAGTTGCTGCTGCTGCTTTCGGGGTAGCCCATTGTTTGAGCAAGAGGAGGGGGGAGAGAAAAATGCCGCCGCCCACCCCTATGATTCCACTGAACAAACCAATCCCTGCCCCAAATGCATAAGCCTGTATTTTTTCAGGATCTTTGATTTGGGTAGGCTCGAATTCTTTATTCACGGAAAGTAAGCGTAATGCAGCATAAAGAAGTGTTATTGAAAGCAGAGCGTCGTAAATTGCGCCGTCGACTTTGAGGTAACCCCCAATAAACGCGAAAGGTATACTTGCGAGAAGAAAGGGAAGTGATTTAGAGCGTGAATGGTGTCCTGCGTTCGAATAATGTGAGAATGCTAATCCTGCAACAATAAGGTTGAGTACCCAAACATGTTGTTTTAACCACGCACTCTGCATCTCACCATAGGCAGTTAATGAAAGAAGGGCGAGGTACCCAGATGCACCCCCGTGGCCAACACTTGAATAGAGAATTGAAATGAAAAAAAGCCCGCAACATATTGCAAAAAGGGCAAACCCCTGATCCATGCTTTCGCCTCAATACGACTCAGTCGAAATTCATGACAAAGCCGCATTCCGCATATGCGCAGGTCACAGTATAGCGAGCTTTTTTCGGTTTAGGAATTTTAAGCATTGAGCCACACTGATCACATTGTACTTTGAGTATTTCAGCTGCTGCTGCAGTTGGAGCGTCTCCGAGAGTGCGTCCAACGTCTTGAGACCAACCTAGTGAGTCTGTGTACTTGTCAGCCTTGACGCTCAACTTCTTTTGCTTCAACGATAAACGCATCTTGCGCTTTCTCTTTTTGGGTTGGGAGCCTTTAGGTGCTTTTGCCGCCATGGGTATCGTCTACCGCTTGTCGTGGTTGTATTCAATTACTTCGGCTGTATTCTTCACCGAGATACTCTGAAATTCCATTCACTGGGTTGTGTACAATATGACCGTTTTTCTCCAATGCTTCGACAAGAGGTGGGCGTGCGTTGGTCGGGTCAGTGTGGTAAACGATGACTTCTTCTGCCTCACACGCTGCTGCGAAATCTACAATTTCTTTGTGGCCGGCGTGTGTTGAAAAGGAATAGGACTTCCACTCTAATGGGATGTCTGTTTCATTCCCAAAAATATTTATTTTTCCTTCGGTTTGGAGTTTTCTTCCTCCAGTATTTGATGCCTGATAGCCGGTAAAAAGAATCGCGTTTGCAGTGTCTTGGCGAAGGCGATTGAGATACCAAATTGATGGGCCGCCTTGGAGCATCCCTGAGGTTGATACGATAACATCCGATTCAAGGGCTTTTTTCCGATCTGATTTACTTGATACTCTGCGACTCCACGCCCAGGCGTTCTTGAAAGCTTCAGGGTCACGAAGTGTTTCGGGATGATTCATTTGCATACCTGCAATCCTTTTCCCCATTCCATCGACGTGAACATCGAGGTGTGGGAGGTATTTGTGAAGGCGCATAACAATGTCTTGGGTTCGCCCGTTTGCAAATGCAGGAATCAGAACCTTTCCACCTCTATCTACTATACGTTGCACGTGGGTGATGAATTTTTGTTCTTCTTCAATCAGCGGAGGATGTTCTCTACCACCATATGTTCCTTCGACAAAGAGTGTGTCGGTTTTTACTGGTTTAGCTCCTTTCGTAAGGGGTGAATCACGGGTATCGAAGTCACCGGAAAGTAATATTTTTCGTTGTGGTGTTTCAATATTAAGCATGGCTGCACCAGGTATATGTCCAGCGCGTTGAAGTTCGAGTTTCCAATCTTCATGCATCCATTGTGTATTGAAGTCATGAATATTCCATGAATCAAGGGCTGTGTCAATGTCCCGTTTATCCCAGGCAAGCGGAAACTTTTCGATTGAGCTTACTTTATGGCAATCATACCACATTAATTCTGATATTTCTGCAGTAAGGGCTGTTCCGTGAAGACGGGTTCTGTGATTCGAACAAAGCCATGGCACCATACCGAGGTGATCAACGTGTGAATGAGTGATTACAGCATCACGGACTAATGGTGCTTCAGATGGGTAACGCGGAGGTGTTGTCGGTGCAAGCCCATAATCTAACAGTAAACGGGTTTTTTTGTCATCTTCAAGAACGATACCGACGTTTCCAACTTCATCCCCTCCTCCAAGGCAATGGTATCGAATACCTTTCTCGGGGGGTTCTTCTGGATAAGAAGTTGTACGGCCTGGTGAATAGAATACCATCTGAATCATTCTTTGCTGATGGTGATATGTATTCAAGTTGATTCTTTTCTTGTCCTACACCCCTTAGTTTCCATTGCAGTTCTTCTCACAACCAAATTGATAATTTTCATTATGTTTTATAGAGTTAAGTTAAGTGCTTGTCGCGAACATAAACTTCAGGGCATACTCTCGTTCCTTTCAATCCCATTCTTCAACATACTCTTCACAAGCAAGAGATTTAACTCCATCGGAAACAAAGGGGTTTAAACACTCTGATTGTTTTTCTATCGTTCGAGGGTTCGTTCTCTTCTCTTGGAACTTCAATTACCCACAACTTTCTAATTGCGATCTATATACCATATCCTCCGAAACCACTCTCGAACACTATAATGACCAGTCGAAATCAATATTCTACACTATACAAGGCGAAGGAGAGATGAACCCCATCTTCATGGTCAATACATGGCACGGCAAGAAGGTCACCACTTTCTTGTTGATGATGATCGATGTTTTGGATGCGGAGCATGTATAGCTCTTTGTCCAGTTAACGTACTCACACTTATTGATCGTCTGGCGATTGTTGATGAAGAAAACTGTACTCATTGTGAATTGTGCATACCATCATGTCCGGTTTTTGCCCTTGAAATCATTCCAACAAAAGGTGAGTAAATGTCATCAGTTGTATTAATTGGTGGAACCTATTCGAATCTTGTTACCGCTATTGAGCTTTCAAAATCACATAACGTTACATTGATTGAACTCAATGCTGAAATCGGACTACCATCAATATCCCCAGGCCATATAAAAAACCAAGATCTTCTGATGCATTATCTCACACCAGAACAAATTAAATTCCTTCAAATTCACACATTTACTGATGGGTTTACTCTACGTTCAGAGTGGGGTTTGAAGCACCTTGCTGTTCATGCAGCTCGGAAAGGTGTAGAAATATTTACTCGAACAAGGATTACTCAATGCGTAGAAACAGAGAATGGATTTACAATTAATTTCCAAGGCGGGGGATCAAAGAGTATGGACCAGACCCATGCACATTTCCTTATCAACGATTCACAATGGACCTACCAGGCTCCCGGTTCAAAACAACACACACTACCCGATTCTCAACAAGTTATCATACCATCATTTGGAGAATTTCACCCAATGTATGGCGGCACAGCACTCCAAAATGATTGCACAGATATCCCGGAAAGTGCAATAATTCTTCCGAGATTTGAAGGACTGACTGAGGTCTGGCAAGCTTCAGAAAACTGGGTGCCGGCCAAAGGATGGATTGAAATCATCAAATGCTCCCTTCCCGTTTCAATCGAAAAACGGTGTATAGATGCCCAAATTATCGAGGGCCGTCGAATTTCAACCCTCATCAAATAAAGAATTGTAGTGTTGCTAGACACACCACCTTAAAACCCCCAACGGTCGCCCCTTAACTGAAGGAAGTACTTCAGGAGTGACAAATTTGGCAGAACATCCTTTAGCTAATCTACGAAAAAAACTCAAAGAAGAAAACCTTCTTGACAAACCAACCCTCAAATCATGGGCAAAGGTAATCATACTTTTCGCAATTGTTTTCGGCCTCTACAGCGCCCACATCTACCTCCCACTGAAGTTTGGTTTACTCCTCATTCCAATCACAGCCCTTTTCTCTACTACCCTTGCAATGACGGGCCATGAAGGAGTTCACTCCTCAGCTTGCCGTTCAAAACTCGGTAATATTTCCTTAGCAGCTATTGTATTCTCCCTTTTTGCAGGATTCTCAATGGAATATTGGCGAGAAAAACACAATGTCAAACACCACGCCCAACCCAACGTCGTTAACAAAGATCCTGACATCCATTCTTGGCCGTTTACCTTCAGTCAAGAAGAATACAATACCAGTGGCCCAACCCGAAAATTCTTCCAGAGAAATCTTCAAGGCTGGGCGTTCTGGCCAATTTCACTTCTTGTAGGGCACCTCATGCGGTTAGATGGCTTGAAGTATATTGCTTTAAAACCATTCAAAGCAAAGAAAAACAAGCGGATTACAAAGGTCTGGCTTCTCGATACAGTGCTTATTGTTCTCCACTTCGCTCTTTGGATTGCCCTACCAATCTTTGCAGGACTCTCTTGGCAAATCACTCTCGGCTTTTACGCTCTACTTTGGGGATTGGTTGGGACTTGTCTCACAGCGATTTTCATTGTAGGTCACGCGGGGCGCCCCATCATAACAAACTACGACCAGAATTGGCGACTTCAGATTGAAACAGCACGCCGAATTAAATTCGGCCCAATTGGCTCGTTCTTCTTTGTAGGGTTGGATTACCAAATCGAACACCACATGCTCCCTGCTCTTTCGCACTTCAACCTCCCCAAAGCAGCTCCACTGGTCAAAGAATATGCAGAAGAGCGAGGATGGCAATACCAAGAACTCGGCTTTTTCCGGGCACTTTGGGAATCAACCGTTGCACTTCACAGAGCATGGAAAACCCCCTCACTTATTCTCGACGAAAATGGAGAACTCAGTGACCCACTCGAATCTGAACCCTCAACTGTGTGAAAACCTCTTCAAAGGGGACTTCTACGCAGCAGTATGGCAACTGAACGTCTCTATCTCAAAAGCATCGAATCGGGATATTATACTGATTTCAACGCGACCGTTACATCAGTAGATGAGGATAAAGTTTCACTCGACCGAACTCTGTTTTACCCCCTCGGAGGCGGGCAGAACTGGGACCTTGGTACACTTGATGGTCCAAATGGAAAATTATCTGTTCATGAAGTTCGAGGGAGGGAAGACATCCTCCATACACTCGATACCGATCACCAACTCGAGGTCGGTGACGAAGTTAAAGGGTCGATTGATTGGCAAAGAAGGCATGCACATATGAGGATGCATACCGCACAACATCTCGTTTCAGGGGTGGTGTATGAAGCGTTTAACGGTGCCAGAACTGTTGGTAATCAAATACATGATAATCGCTCTCGTATCGATTTCAATCCTATTTCATTTACTGAAGAAATGTTAGAAGATGTAACACAACAAGTGAACATAATCATCGATGCGGATCACAAAGTAACCGACTCAACAATGACGAGAGAAGAAGTCAATGCTGAAATGCCCCCAGAACGAACAAATATGGACCTTCTACCATCATTTGTGCAAGAGCTTAGGGTGGTAAAAATAGGTGATAATTTAGATCTTTGCCCGTGTGCTGGAACACACGTGCAACAGCTCGGAGAAATTGGACACATCGAGATAACCGGGAAGAAGTCCAAAGGTAAAGGAACTCAACGTATCACCTATGAATTACAAATCCCAGACATCACCCCACATCCAATCAAGGAAAGAATTTGAAAATCAAAAAGGGTAGGAGTTCTGAAAAACTCGTTTCAGTGGAGAAAAAATTAGTTAGCTTACAGAAGGGAAATAATCAATATTCAATATTTTAATCATCTTCGAGTAATTCATCGACTTCAGATAGGACAGTTTTCCACTCCTTTCTTTGCTTTTGGAGTTTCTCAAAACCCTCTTTTTCGGCCTTCTGCTTCTCTTCAACAGGGGTCTCTTGCGCATTTGTTGCTGCCTGCAACCGATCAGTGAGTGCCAAATCTTCACCACTCCGCTCACCACGGTCAACCTGTTTGATTTCACGAGAAGGAATTGTTCTTGCTCCGTATTTTGAATGATCTTTTTCTTCAAACATTCCAATCATATCTCTTCGCTCTTCCTCAGTGGGGGCAACATCACGCCACTGGTTTTGGTTCGCAATATCTTGAATAACATTTGACTTTCTTTGACTTTTTTGCTGTTCAAAGAGGGCTTCAATATCTTCAACTGTCGATTGCGGGACCGGTTCAGAAAGTCCAGCTGCTAAACGCTGTTGTTCAACGAGTACGGCCCCATGAACTTCATCATGGTCGTACCGATGAGGGGCTGCAGCCATCATCAACATTTCTTTTGCAAATTGCGTAAACGGGTCATCATGTGATATCGCTGCAATTTGGTCACGAATAGAGGTATGGCGAGAAATACAACGCTTACAGCGAACAGATGCGGCAATATCTACGGCATCACAACGCAGACAACAGGCCTGAAAACCCATTTCTTTCATTGCACGCCTCGGCATCGACATGGTTGGCCCCATTGTCGTGCAGTGCTGCTGGCGCATCAAACTTCGGATGCGAGGCTTCAAATCCGACGCCGAGAAACAAGAGACATGGCAGGAAGAGATTCTCGAGCAGACATACTCGATGATGACCCCTTTCGAAACCAAAAACCACGCATCCATCGCGTCCATGCTCACCAATCGCAAGATGGCACCATTCATTTTGACACAGGAGCTAATATTCGAACGAATCCATTATTTGCACAAATGATGGGAATGTCTCAACAACAACCCGCACAAATGCATGATGGAAAAATTTGGCATTTTAGTGATGAAGAAAAGAAACACCTTCGGCTTGCAACAGCAGCCTTTACTGTAGCTTTGGGATTCATGGCTGTTGGGGGGTTATGGGGTATTGATTCACTCGGCTACACTTCCTGGACCATACAATTCCTCCTCTCAATGCCGGTTCTTCTTTTGGCCGTTGGTCCTGCTTTCCTCTTGCATGAAATAGGGCACAAAATTGTCGCGAAGAAGAACGGCTGTTGGGCTGAGTTCCGAGCCGACCCACGCGGCTTAAGGTTCGGAATTTTTCTTTCCTTTTTTATTGGAATTTTATTCATGGCCCCCGGCGCGGTGATGGTAGCAGGCCTTGTCACCCGTCGTCAAAACGGTCACATCGCTATTGCAGGCCCCCTGGTGAATTTTGGATTGTTCCTTATTGGAATCCCTCTTTGGGGTATAATCCTCGGTTTGACGGGAGCTTTTGATGCAGATATTCAAGGGACGAGTTATTTGGTTGGAGGCCAACTCATTTGGCAAAAAATGTTAATCGATGCAGGGATTTTCTGGATTGGAGCCAATCTCGTTCTTGGATTGTTCAACATGCTCCCCTTTGGTCCACTCGATGGAAATAAAGTCAAAGACTGGAATGAAAACGCATTCTATATCACGATCTCTGTATTTGCTTTCCTAGTCATCTCATGGATCTTCCTGGGAATCTGGTCGCCATCAACCGTTCTCCGATCAATCGCAGGTCTCTTTTGAGAAACTCAACAGTGAAAATAATCACAGATAGGCGTTGACTACAGGCTTTTCATCCAAGTGGAAGAAAGAGTATGATGCCCACCATGTAATAATATCAAGGCTATCAACGAGGTTCGATACACCTGAATGTTCTTCACCGTAGCCCTTACCTGTCGTATCCATCCAAATTTCCATTTCCTCAAGTGTATCGCACGTCTGATGGTAACACCAGTAACCATCGACAAGGCCGCCGAAACCAATTGTGACGGTGCCAAGGTTATCCTGGAAACTTGCATGGTCTGAACGAGCAGTAACATCTTCATAGACAATAATTTCTGGTTTACCTCTTTCAAGCCAGTCGTCAACTTTCCACGTATCTTCGCCAAACCCTTCCCCGATGAGGACACTTTGTTGTTGTTCGACACCAATTGCATCAGCACCAATCCACAAGGTAAGCCCAACCATTTCTGGTTGATTGATAACATCATGATCGAGCGAGGGGCCCAGATAAACACGCATTGGCCAGACTTCCTCATCCTTCGGATAACCATCTGGATCAACGGTTGTTGCAGGGTCTCCGTGTGGTGCACCGCCGCCACCAGGCCAGTTTACTCCAGCCATATCGAGATTAATATAATTGGTAACGGTAACTTCTGGATTGTCTTCTTTGACGTAATAATCGGTCCAATAGTCACTACCGCGCTTTCCACCTTCTTCACCAGACCAGAAACAGAATACCATGGTCCGTCGAGTATCAAACCCAGACATTGCCCCAGCAACAGTGAGTACCATACTTGTTCCAGCAGAGTTGTCGTAGGCTCCAACACCAGTTCCATAGGTTCTGACGCCGGTGACGTGAGGATCGGCCAGTAAGAGGTTTGCTGGGGGGGCGACATCAAAGTGAGCTCCAAACACCATCCATTCATCTGGGACTTCATTTCCATACCTAAACCCACAGATATTGTATGATTCTGGATTTTGGTTCCCGAACACATCAGTGAACTCGTAGCGCTGGGTGACAACCGTCAAACCATACGATTCAAGTTCATCAATAAGATAGACTGCAGCATCTTCGTAAGCGGTGTTTGCTTGACCGGCCCAACGGTTGAGGTACCCAACAGCACCGTCTGCAAGATCCAGTGGATTGGGAGTCTCATCTGTAAGATGGTGAAGATAATTGTACGTAGTGCGTCCATTCACCAGTCCGGTTGAATGCCGTCCACCTTCATCACTCGAATACGCTGGGGCCATATCTCTCACAATCATAAGAGGATATGCAACAACAGGGCCGCCTGAATTTAAACTTGCATTCAAGCTAACGTTTTCACCGGCAAGGCGCTCAACAGCGCCACCGTTTGGAGCACGATGACCCTCATCATTATACCAAGTCGCCCACGATTCATTGGCATCTCGTATAGGCCAATTATCCCGACCAAAAGAACCGACGAGAATGATAGCGGTATCTGCGCGTGGAGGGGCGAGCACAGAGAGTTGAACAGATTGACCCGCCTTTAGATCAACGATCGTTGAATTCACAACAAAGCCAGATTCAGCATCTTTAATCAGATAGGGGACAAAGACGGAAAGAGATTTTTCAGCAGTAAATGTAACACCTTGAAAAACACCAGCAGTCCATGTTTTTGGAGTGATATCGACATCATTTTCAGTGACTTCATCTGATTCATTTTCACCGAAACAACCAGACAAAGGAGCCAAAGCCATCAACAGAACAAGCGTGAATGCCTGCATTCCCTTTGCGCCGCCCATGAATACGCCTCTCGCCTCGCCTTTCTCAAACCTGCGCTTGAATGTTAATCCGAATAAAAAACAAAGAGAGACAGATTCCAACCCAGAAAAGCGCCCAGCCGCTACAAAACCCCGGAAAACAAATCTTTTTTACACCAAAGCGGAAAAAATTACTAGAAAACCATTCAGGAATGGCAATTGTTTGATATAGGTCATATGACAATAACCGAATGATAACATGACCGGAAATGAAGATTACTCCTTTGATATCCTC
>Ga0209711_10005225_pt1 | contig 10174 bp, 9 predicted proteins | sample ArcticOcean_MG_C_7_FD_187441 | JGI IMG/M metagenome (GOLD analysis project Ga0209711, IMG submission 187441) | Marine microbial communities from western Arctic Ocean - ArcticOcean_MG_CB11_88 (SPAdes) (version 2) | ecosystem: Environmental > Aquatic > Marine > Oceanic | place: Arctic Ocean... | reverse complement strand
ATTACCAAATATACAAGTCTTATTGCTTTTTCTGGAGTCTACAAAAGCTCAGTCATTAGCCACAGACATTAGTGAGTTCCCGTCTATTGTTAACTTACTAACTAAGGCCATTGTAGACAACCCACCTGTGATTATACGAGACGGCGGGGTTATCGCCAAAGGTTATGACGAAGAGCTCGACCAATTACGTGGACTAAGCCAAAATGCAGGCCAGTTTTTGCTTGATTTGGAAACCCAAGAGCGCGAGCGTACAGGCCTGTCCACCCTAAAAGTTGGCTACAACCGTGTGCATGGTTATTATATTGAAATAAGCCGATTACAGTCTGGCCAAGCCCCTACTGAGTACGTCCGACGGCAGACTTTAAAGAACGCCGAGCGCTTCATCACCCCTGAACTGAAGGCCTTTGAAGACAAAGCCTTAAGCAGCAAAAGCCGCAGTCTGGCTAGAGAAAAGGCGCTTTATGAAGCGCTAATTGAAGACTTGGCTACTCACCTTCCTCGACTGCAATGCGCATCAGACGGCATCAGCGAACTTGATGTACTATCTTGCCTAGCTGAACGAGCGGTCTGCCTAGATCTTCGGCGGCCAAGCTTAAAAACTGAACCTGGAATCAGCATCATCCAAGGTCGCCATTTGGTGGTGGAGCAATTAATTACGGATCCGTTTGTAGCGAATGACACCAAACTCTCTACCAACGCCAGCATGATGATGATTACCGGCCCAAATATGGGTGGCAAATCTACTTACATGCGGCAAGTTGCGTTAATCGTTATTATGGCCCAAATTGGGTCTTACGTGCCTGCCTTCAGTGCCACCGTTGGCATTGTTGATCGAGTATTCACTCGTATGGGCAGTAGTGATGACCTTGCTGGTGGACGCTCCACCTTTATGGTTGAAATGACGGAGACTGCAAACATTCTCAATAACGCAAGCGCTAAAAGCCTAGTTTTAATGGACGAAGTGGGGCGCGGAACCAGTACCTTTGACGGTTTATCTTTAGCTTGGTCCTGTGCCTTAAATCTGGCGCAGGACATTGGTGCGTTGACACTGTTTGCCACTCACTATTTTGAAATGACACAGTTAGCGGATCAGTTACCACAAGTAGATAATGTCCATTTAGATGCCACGGAACATCATGACAACATTATCTTTATGCATAAAGTATTACCAGGACCAGCAAGTCAGAGTTATGGCCTACAAGTGGCTAAACTAGCAGGTGTACCCCATCAAGTTATAATCGAAGCTAGGCAAAAATTGCAACATTTGGAACAAAACGAAAGTCTAAGCACATCTAAAAAGTCAACACCAACAGTGACGCCCCTGCAATCAGATTTATTTAGTAGTTTAGCTCACCCTATCGAAGCGCTGCTAAAAGACAACAAGGCAGACGAGCTAACACCTCGACAAGCGCTCGACCTCATTTACCAAATGCAGCAACTACTCCATAGCCAGCGCAACTAAGATGCTCAACTTTAGGATTTAAAAAATTAAAGCTTAGCGTCCAACAAATCAGTACTGTTAAGACCCTCTATTTCTAAAATTTTACGCAGGCTACGCAATGCTCCTACTTGAATTTGGCGCACTCTTTCGCGGGTGAGCCCAATTTCTCTGCCAACGTGTTCAAGGGTACAGACAGTATGGCCTCGCAAACCAAAACGACGAGCAATGACATCCTTTTGGAGATCAGTAAGTAGGTCTAACCACTGTTCCATGTTACTCATTAGATTACTGTTTACTAAAGAATTTTCGGGGCCTTGGCTTGCAGTGTCTGCAATGGTTTCCAATAGTGTGGTATCACTATCAGGACCCAAGGAATTATCCACCGAACCCACCCTGTCATTTAAGCTCAACATGGCTCTAACTTGCTTTACTGGCTTACCTAGGAAGCAGGCAATTTCTTTTGGAGTCGGCTCATGATCTAACTTTTGCGCCAACTCTCTCGCCGCTCGCAAATAAACATTAAGCTCCTTGACCACATGAATTGGCAAACGAATAGTGCGTGTTTGATTCATGATCGCCCGCTCAATGGTCTGGCGAATCCACCATGTACCGTAAGTAGAAAAACGAAACCCTCTTTCAGGGTCAAACTTCTCTACGGCGCGTATTAAGCCAAGATTACCTTCTTCGATCAGGTCAAGTAAAGTAAGTCCACGATTGACGTAACGGCGTGCAATTTTCACCACTAGCCTTAAATTACTTTCAATCATCCGATGGCGAGCTTGCTCATCGCCCTTTAGTGCCAAACGAGAAAAGTGTTGCTCTTCTTCCGCCGTAAGTAAGGCACGAAAGCCAATCTCACTTAAATAGAGAAGGGTCGCATCTTTAAAATCGGTTACCTTGTTTGAATATTTACCAGCAGACTTATATTTTGCATATTGCAATTCACTGCGTTGTTCATGCGCCTCTTCTACAGATAATTCTTGCGTCATTTGAATAACCTATGAACTAACCTAATTAACCAGCTACTTCCATCAAAGACTACGCCAGGTAATTTGTTATAGAGAATTTATAGCTTGGGCAAATACCTCAGTGGATTAACAGGTTTACCATCTTTACGAATTTCAAAATGTAGTCTTGGGTCCAATTGGGGGCCCTTGCCTACTTCCGCTATAATCTGGCCTGCATTCACCATAGTACCTTCCGCAACCAAAATACGGCTGTTATAGGCATATGCACTAAGGTAAGTATTATTGTGTTTTACCACAACCAACTTACCGTAGCCTTGGATACCACTGCCAGCATATACTATTATTCCACTAGATGCAGCTTTTACCGCTTTTCCAAAAGTGGATGATAAATCAATCCCATGGAAAGCGTTGCCTTTATTAGAAAAAACTTGTATTAATTTCCCCTTCAAGGGCCAGCTCCAGTGAACGGACAGAGGGCCCTTGTAAGCCTTTCTATCTGGGGACTTAGAGGTGGAATTTGAAGCTGATGAAGGCGCTTTATAAGTTGGTTTTTTGGTACTAACAGTGGGCTTTTTGACAGATCCTTTTGAAACAGAAACATCAATTACATTATTACTATTTGTATCATTAAAATAAACGACCTGACCGACATAAATAGTGTATGGCGAACCAATGCCATTCACTTTGGCTAGTTTTTTATAATCCCAACCAAAACGCCAAGCAATCGCAAACATGGTATCACCAGGCCTGACTTGATATGATACTGGAGTAGTTTTTACACTATTGCCCGCTAAAGATTGAGCAGTGCTGTAACCCAACTCCTGCACTGGTGCATATTGGCTGGCACTGCAAGCAGCAAGCAAAAAAGCAACCACGCCAACGCTACAACACCTAGTCACCCACAAAGTTACATTGTTAGAGCGCATATCTACGTCGCCAAATCTTGCAATTGAATACGGCCAAACTTAGCCACCAACAAACCCGCCAAGCAACAGACCAATATGCACCAAATAAGCTGATTATCGCTGCCGGTCATTTGGCTATAAACCCAAGGCATAAGGTTTTCTTGTTGCAGTGGTACTTCTAATCCCGCACTATTCAAGCGGTAACTGATGGTATGTTTCCATGGCCATAATTTTACCACCGAACCCATCATTAGTCCTGCTAAAAGACTCATTACAGCTGCAGTGTGTCGCTTCAGCAAATAACTAATCACTCGACTGAAGGCAATTAAACCAAAACCACACCCCAAGGAAAATATAGCAATAATTTGAACATCTAAAGCCGCTAAGCGGGCAATTAAGAATGGGTAAATGCCCAACATTAGCAACATAAAGCTACCGGAAACGCCAGGCAGTATCATAGCAGTGATGGCCAAAGCTCCTGCGGCCATCAACCATAAATAACCCCACCCAGAAAACCCATCTACTGTCTGCAACATAGGCACATTAGCTAAAGCCACACTCACCACCAAACCTAATACAAGCCAGCTCCGACGCAGCTGATTTTGAGCATATAACTCCTGTAGCAACAACAAGCTCGCCACCATTATCAAACCCAAAAATAAACTCCACATAATCAAAGGCTGCACTAATAACAGCCAAGTAATGAGCTTGGACAACAACAAGAGCGCGGTTGCCATACCGAGGCCAAGGTTCACCAAAAACAGACCATCAACATAGTGCCACGCTTTAGCCACCTGCCGCCCCATTACTAGCTTTAATAAATGCCGGTGACTGAGGTGACTAATTGCAGTTAATAAGCGGCCATAAATGCCACTCAACAAAGCCACACTGCCACCAGATATACCGGGTACTAAATCTGCGGTTCCCATAAGCATACCGGTCATGAACGTTCGCCATTGTATAGCCCTAGTTTTTACCGTCATCATACTAATCCATTAACTAGAGGCACAAAATTAGCCGCTTCTACTTTTTGTTTGCTAAAGCGGTTACCAGAGCGAGTGATTTTTAATAGGCATTGGTCATCATCACCTACGGGGATAATCATACATCCCCCTTCGGCAAGCTGCCACTGTAGCGCTTGAGGGACCAGTGAAGGTGCCGCCGTCACCATAATACCGTCAAAAGGTTCTCGTGCAGGCCACCCTTCGTAGCCATCACCATGTTTGTAGACAACATTGTGGATATCCATTAGCTGCAAGCGGCGTTTGGCTCGATTTAGTAAAGGCTCGATACGCTCCATAGTCAGCAATCTAGGTACCAGCTGAGCCAAGATACAGGTTTGATAACCAGAGCCCGTGCCAATTTCTAATACCTTTTTAGCAGGGCATGAAGCCAGCAAAAGTTCACTCATACGCGCAACGGTATAAGGCCGCGATAGGGTTTGATTATGACCAATGGGTAGGGACTTATCTTCGTATGCTCTATGAGCCAAAGCCTCATCTAAAAATAAATGACGAGGGGTTGAGCGCATCACATCCAGCACTCTAACATCCTGTATACCAAGCTCTATCAACATATCAACCAAGCGCTCTCGTGTTCGCTGGGACGTCATACCTATGCCCTGCCTGTTAGCGACAGTCCTCTTAGGATCAGTAACACTGTAGCGCATTAAAACGTGTCCCGCAGCCAATCAGTTACAGTATCAAAGGCCCTATGGCAGGCCATATCCGGCGATAAGGGAGTAACAGATACATAGCCATGTTTTATAGCGTGAAAGTCCGTGCCTTCACTGGCATCCTTAACCATACCTGCCGGGCCAATCCAGTAACATTGATGGCCGCGTGGATCCTGGGCATCGATAGCAGACCCCCCAAGTTCTCGACTACCTAAACGAGTGACTTTCACACCTTTAATCTGTTCATAAGGCAAATCTGGCACGTTTACGTTAATAATACAGCGCGGCGGTAAATCAAGCTGCTGTATACCTGTCATTAGTTGTCTGGCTACTTTTGCGGCCGTCAAAAAGTGAACTTTACCAACTAAAGAAACCGCCATCGCGTGGTGAGCAAGATAGCGACCTTCCATCGCCGCCGCAACGGTGCCTGAATAGAGCACATCATCACCCAAATTAGCTCCATGATTAATACCAGAAACCACCATGTCAGGCGTGATATCCAGCACCCCATTAATGCCCAAGTGCACACAGTCTGCAGGGGTACCATCTATGCCAAAAAAGCCATTTTCCTGTGGAATCAATCTCACTGGACGAGACAAGGTTAACGAATTGCTAGCACCACTCAAATCTCGATCGGGTGCAATGACAGTCACTTGATGATCTTGCACTAGCTCTTGCACCAAGTGCGATAGCCCTACGGCATGAACACCGTCATCATTAGAGATCAGTAGTTGCATCTTACCACTCCTTGCCTTGACTGCTTTTGTTAGTTGTCATTGGGGTTGTTCTGCCTGGGCTATTTCTCGCACCAATGCGGTCGCGTAACTGCCCCGCATCAAATGAAAATTTAGCGCCAATACATCGCCTTCACACCAACGCCAGCTAAAGGCTTTCGGCCATAAGCGCAAGCTACGCCTTTGGGCGGTCATATTTTGCACAACTAAGGCTTCTATCCAAGGCTGCCATGGATCTAGGGCTTGTGCTTCATAGATACTTGCAGAAGTAACTAGAGGATTGCCAACACGCCCAGCCATGACGCCGGTTGGGGCTAAATCACCCGTATCGATGCGCTGTTGGACAGCGGCTAAGTCAGTGGATGCACACGCATCAAACTGACTAAACCCATCACTAAACATACAGCGTTCACCCACAGCAGCTTTTAGCCAAGAACCATCGTCCACACGCTTACTCAAAAGCTGGTTAAATAGGTAAGAACGAACTGATGACAATGCCATACCGCGCTTAAAGCGATCCTTTATACGCTTACCTTGCATCATCGACAAGGCAAGACCAAGATTACCACCCTGGCGCCCAAACCGCTGATCACCAAAATAATTAGGTGCACCTTGCTGTGAAATTATGAAGAGTTTTTGTTCTAAAGCTTCACTAGTTTTTATATTGCGTAAACGAATTGCAAAAAAATTACCCTGATGCACTCCGGTTTTTAGCTTGCGCTGATGCCTAACTACTTGGTGCAGATGGACCTCTGAGTTTTGCAACTGTTGCCAATCGGGATCTACAGCTTCTGCCTTTCCTGGTAGATGCACCCCAAACCATTGTCTAGTGACACCTCGGCGATCCTTCAGACCTGAGTAGTTAACTTGCCTAGCAGGCACACCCGCAAGTTTTGCAATATTACGCGCTAGAAAATCCGTATTAGTATCAGTTTTAGTGATGTCGAGGTAAACGTGCTCTCCCTCACCACAAGGCTCGTAACCTAGGTCCTCTGTGACTATAAAATCACTGCAATGGGATTTAATATGAGCTTTAGACTGGGGCACACCAGAGGCATGGGCCCATTCAACAGGCCACTGCAGAGGCTGTAATTCCAAACTATTCATTAATCTTCCACGAGTTGGTAAAAGGTTTCATTAGGTTTGACCATACCGAGATCGTGGCGTGCACGTTCTTCAATGGCAGCGATCCCCTGCTTCAAGTCCAATACCTCGGCATGGAGTTGTCGATTACGCTCAGACAAACTCGCATTCACCGTTTCCTGAGCCGTAATTTGCTCCTGTAGGCGTGCAACTTCAAGCAAACCAGACTGCCCCCACCAAAGGCTGTACTGCATAGCCACTAAGGCGATTAATATTAATCCAACTAACCATTTCATAAATATATCAACAAAAAAGGGAGCTGACCTTGGCCATAATTAGCCAACGTGAGCTCCCTAGACCAGGTCAATAATTGTTATTGGCCTTTAATTTCCTGACGCCCACGATAAGGAGCGTCAGCACCTAGTTCCTGCTCTATTCGTAGTAAGCGGTTATACTTAGCCACTCGATCTGAGCGACATAGTGAGCCCGTTTTAATTTGGCCCGCTGCAGTGGCTACGGCCAAGTCTGCAATAGTAGTGTCTTCTGTTTCACCAGAACGGTGGGAAATAACCACACTAAAACCCGCTTTTTGAGCCATACGGATTGCCGCCAAAGTCTCAGTAAGAGTGCCGATCTGATTAAACTTAATCAAAATAGAGTTACCGATACCTTGCTCAATGCCCCGACTCAATATTTTCGTATTAGTGACAAATAAATCATCACCTACTAGCTGAACACGATCACCACACTTTTGGGTAAGATCTTGCCAACCATCCCAATCACTTTCATCCATGCCGTCTTCAATGGAAATAATGGGGTGCTTATGCGTTAACTCAGTTAGGTAATCAGCAAAACCAGAAGCATCAAAGGACTTACCCTCACCACTTAGGTTATAAGTGCCATTTTCATAAAATTCTGACGCGGCGCAGTCCAACGCTAAGGTCACATCCTTACCAAGCTCATAGCCAGCATACGCTACTGCTTCAGCAATGACATCCAGTGCAGCTTCGTTTGAAGGCAGGTTGGGGGCAAAACCACCTTCATCACCCACGGCAGTACTTAAACCCCTTTGGCGGAGCACCTTTTTAAGGGCGTGGAAAATTTCCGCACCACAGCGCAGAGCCTCTGAGAAATTAGGCGCACTTACTGGTTGCACCATAAATTCTTGAATATCCACGTTATTATCAGCGTGTTCACCACCATTAATAATATTCATCATTGGCACGGGCATACTGTACTGCCCTGCAGTGCCGTTGAGCTCAGCAATATGTGCATATAGAGGTATGCCTCTGTATACCGCAGCTGCTTTGGCTGCTGCCAGGGATACAGCAAGAATAGCGTTTGCACCAAGAACTTCTTTGTTTTCTGTGCCATCCAATTCGATCATGGCCGCATCCAAGGCCTGCTGATCAGTTGCATCTATACCCTTCAAACGCTCTAAGATAGGTCCATGAATGCCAGCAATAGCATTGATAACACCTTTGCCTAAATAACGGGATTTGTCACCGTCACGAAGTTCTAGAGCTTCGCGGGAGCCAGTGGATGCGCCAGAAGGAGCGCAAGCGGTACCAAAAGCACCACCCGCCAGTAATACATCTGCTTCAATAGTAGGGTTGCCCCGAGAGTCCAACACTTCCCTTGCCTGGATGTCGGCAATTAATTGGTCCAAAATATTCTCCTGTTACTCAAGTAGCTTAAAATTATGACTATGTGATTATTTACTTTTCGCCTGAATAATTGCTGCACCCACAAAACCCTCAAACAGACCGTGGCCAGCGCGGGGCGTTGAGGTGAATTCTGGGTGGAATTGGCAGGCTACAAACCAAGGATGATCAACTATCTCCACCATTTCCACTAAACTGCCATCCATAGAATGGCCAGAAACCTTCAGACCTGCCATCTCCAACTGCTTAATAAATGTATTATTCACTTCATAGCGATGACGATGACGCTCCGTAATCACTTCTTGTTTGTATGACTGGTGAGCCAAAGAACCAATTTGTAAACGACATTGCTGCGCACCTAAGCGCATAGTTCCACCCAAATCTGACGATTCTGAACGTTGCTCAAGCTGACCAGACTCATCCTTCCATTCGGTAATTAAACCGACAACACAATGTTCTGAACTTGCATCAAACTCACTACTATTAGCATCACTCCACCCGACTACGTTACGGGCAAATTCAATCACCGCAACCTGCATGCCCAGACAAATACCTAAATACGGTATTTTTTTCTCACGTGCGTATTGAACAGTCTTAATTTTACCTTCCGTGCCTCGCTCTCCAAAACCACCGGGTACTAATATCGCATCAACACCATCTAACAATGCAACACCTTGAGTTTCAATGTCTTCAGAGTCAATATAGCGAGTATTAACCTTGGTGTGTGACTTAATACCTGCATGGCTAATCGCTTCAATCAAAGACTTATAGGCGTCCAACAATTCCATGTACTTGCCAACCATAGCAATAGTGACTTCCCGTTTAGGGTTTAGCTTTGCTTCCGCTACTGCATCCCATTCAGTTAAGTCGGCTTCGTTACAAGCTAAGCCAAAGCGTTCAATAACGATGGCGTCTAAGCCCTGCGCTTTTAATAAACTTGGAATTGTGTAAATACTCTCTGCATCAGGTAATGAAATAACCGCACGCTGTTCAACGTTGGTAAACAAAGCGATCTTGCTTCGTTCTGGCAATTCAATAGCAACTTCGGAGCGGCACACCAAAATATCTGGCTGAATACCAATAGAGCGTAGTTCTTTTACCGAATGCTGGGTAGGCTTAGTTTTCGTTTCACCTGCAGTGGCGATATAAGGCACCAATGTAAGGTGCATAAAGAGAGCACGGCCAGAACCAAGCTCGAACTTCATCTGACGGATGGCTTCTAGGAAAGGCTGTGATTCAATATCACCAACAGTTCCACCAATCTCTACCAATGCAATCTCTGCACCTTCAGAACCTTTGTATACTCGGCGCTTAATTTCGTCGGTAATGTGTGGAATAATTTGTACCGTACCACCTAAATAGTCGCCACGGCGTTCTTTACGTAACACATGTTCGTAGACGCGGCCTGCCGTAAAGTTATTACTCTTAGACATTTTAGTATCAATAAAACGTTCATAATGACCTAAGTCCAAATCTGTTTCAGCTCCATCTTCCGTTACAAATACCTCTCCATGCTGGAACGGGCTCATGGTGCCGGGGTCCACATTAATATATGGATCTAATTTCAACATGGTTACGTCAAGGCCCCTAGCCTCGAGGATAGCAGCCAAAGATGCCGACGCAATACCTTTACCCAAAGAAGATACAACACCGCCAGTAACGAAGATGAAACGAGTCATGAAATGCCCTATGTCTTATGTGACG
>Ga0209711_10005217_pt1 | contig 10183 bp, 11 predicted proteins | sample ArcticOcean_MG_C_7_FD_187441 | JGI IMG/M metagenome (GOLD analysis project Ga0209711, IMG submission 187441) | Marine microbial communities from western Arctic Ocean - ArcticOcean_MG_CB11_88 (SPAdes) (version 2) | ecosystem: Environmental > Aquatic > Marine > Oceanic | place: Arctic Ocean... | reverse complement strand
TATTCTTGCTACAACGACTCCTGATAAGATTTTTCCTGCTACAGCAACAATGCTTCAAGACCGCTTAGGTGCATCATGTCCAGCATTTGATCTTCAAGCTGTTTGTGCTGGTTTTGTTTTTGCCCTTACAACTGCGCAGCAGTATATTGAAAATGGTACCTTTAAAAATATACTAGTTGTTGGTAGTGAGACAATGTCAAAAATTGTTGATTGGAATGATCGCTCAACTGCTATCTTATTTGCTGATGGTGCAGGAGCAGTAGTAATTAGTTCTGATAACACAACCGGAATAAAACACTCTAAGCTCCATAGCGATGGAAGCTTCATGTCATCACTACATGTTAATAACAATAGCATTAATGAATTAGGTACGATTGAAATGTCAGGCAATGAAGTCTTTAAGATTGCCGTTAATAGGCTTTCAAATCTAGCAGAAGAGACCCTAAAAGATTGTAATATGACATCTGATGATATTACTTGGATGGTGCCACATCAAGCTAATATTCGTATTATTAAAGCAGTAGCAAAACGAATTAACCTACCTATGAGCAAGGTGATTCAAACTTTGGACACGCATGGGAATACTTCAGCGGCTTCTATTCCTTTAGCTCTAGATACTGGCGTTCGTGACGGCAGAATCAAAAAGGGCGATATACTACTCTTTGAAGGAATTGGTGGCGGGTTTAGCTGGGGAAGTATTCTTATTGAATATTAAAAAGAGCGCTTCTTCAATTTAATTGTTAAATCCCTTAGGGACTCCTCATTTACACTAAGCTGAGATATCTCATCAAGAGCTTTTTGATAAAGGCTTTCATACTTTTTAACTGATTCGTCAAGCCCTAAAATTGATGGGTACGAAGGCTTATTTTTTACTGCATCTGAATTTTGCCTCTTACCTAAAACCTCTCCAGAGGTGGTGACGTCCAATACATCATCCTGAACCTGGTAAGCAAGTCCTATGAGGCTTGAGAAAGAATTTAATATAGACAAGTCTTTTTCGCTAATTTTTGGATTTAAAATTGCCCCAAGCATTACTGAACAATTTAAAAGGGAGCCAGTTTTCTTTTTGTGCATATTATTTAGCAGTTCTATATCAACTTCTTTAGAAACAATAGATAAATCGATTGACTGCCCCTCAGCCATCTTGAAAGCTGAGATTGATAGCAAATTTAATAATTTTACTTTTGTATCAGAATCAATTAAGTCATCACTAGAAATTACCTCGAATGCCAAAGCCTGAAGACCATCACCTGCAAGTATTGCTTGAGCTTCTCCATAAACTTTATGAGAGGATGGCTGATTGTGCCTAATATCATCATCATCCATCGCGGGAAGGTCATCATGAATAAGCGAGTAGATATGAATTAACTCAATAGCGCAAGCACTAGAATCAACTTTTTGCATGTCGATATCAAACAAATTAGCAACAGTATAAGTGAGTATTGGCCTAAAACGCTTCCCTCCAGCCAAAACACTGTACTGCATAATATCATTTAGCTCACTTTGATAAGAATTATCAAAAGAGATTGAGCTTAAATAATTTTTTAAATAGGAGTTAACTCGCTCCCGGTAATTCTCAAGAATCTCCAAAGGGCTTCTCTTCACTATAATTATCACTCTCACTTAAAACACTTATGCGCTGCTCAGCATCTGTTAATGCAGTGTGGCACTGTCTATGTATTTTTACGCCTTCTTCAAAATATTTAAGTGAATCCTCTAAGCTCAGCTCACCGGACTCCATCTTGTTAATGATTTCTTCCAGCTCAATTAAGCCTTTATTAAAATTAAATTTATCTGTCATTTACTTACACCTTAATTTTTATGGTTTATTTAAAATTATATCCACCCATGAGCTTGGAAAAATTCTATTTAAGAAAGCAAATAGTTTCGTTGGAAAGGTAACACGATAGTGAATTTTTGGAGAGCTTGACTTTAAAGCGTGGATTGCGCAAGTCAAAATAGCTTCAGGCGGAAGAGTAAATTGAGCATTTTTGTCCGATTCAAGCCTCTTGATCATCAAGTCATATTGTGCCTGATAGTTACTATTTGTACTATCTACATTTTCCTTAAAAGCTAAATAAGCATTGGCTCTAAATTTAGATTCTATTGGGCCTGGTTGAATTAAAGAAAATTTTATGTTCGTATCACTAAGTTCTAGCCTTAATGTGTTAACAAGTCCTTCAATGGCAAATTTGGATGCAACATATGGACCTCTAAATGGCATAGCAACAAAGCCCAACACAGAGCTTATATAGATAACTCGTCCAACATCTTCTATTCTCATTTTAGGCAATACTAAATTAGTCAGTTCATGCCATCCAAAAACATTCACTTGAAATTGTTTTTCTAGTGCATCTCGTGAAATATCCTCTAAAGCCCCAGCTTGCCCATAAGCACCGTTATTAATTAAAGCATAAAGACTATCGGTCTTCTGATAAAGTTCTGAAATAGCAGTATTTATTGAGCTCGAAGAAGACAAATCAAGCAACAAAGACTCAAAACCTAAAGCTTTGAGTTTATCTACATCATCACTCTGTCTAGCAGTGGCAAAAACACGATAACCTTCAGAGCGTAATCCATGAGCAAGACAAAGACCTATCCCACTTGAACATCCAGTAATAAGAATCGACCTTAGTTTTGAAGAGTTGTCCAATATTCCGCCTTAATTTTTAATTCTAAATCAATACTTTCCGAGCGCAACACTAAGAAATCATAGGCCATCCGAAAACGCGGATTACTAATCAAATCTCTTTCTTTTTTTGGATTAGAATGCTCCAATTGATATTGCATCAACCAAATATCCCTGACACGTGTTGAAAGCCATCGAGGCATCATAACTTGCTGGGTTTGTTTTTTAATTACATAATCTGACGCCATGATCATCGTCTCTACGCGAGGTTTATTTTTTTTATTAAGCACTACAACCCTTTTATTTAATGCATCCCAAAGGAAGACAGCGAATAAAAATGCAGGAGTAACAGAATTACCACTCTTAATTCTTTTGGAAGTATTTTCTAAAGAGGCTTTAATAAATGAAGATTCTTCGGTTTGAGCAAATAAATGCTGTAATAAGCCAAAATTTAAAAGTTCATGAAAAACTTCAATTGAATTTTCATTATGAAATAATTTTATCACTTCCTCATATAACCTAGCAGGTGGAATATTAGCTAGTAAATGTGCATGATTCGATATACTATTAGAAAGTCCCAGCTCAATAAAGGCCCCTAGTTTGACTTTAAAACGAACAGCGCGAATCATTCTTACTGGATCCTCTTCAAAGCGCTCTTTTGGATTGCCTATCATCTTAATTTCAGCAGCTTTCAAATCATCAAGACCACCAACATAATCAATAACTTCTGAGTTAACAAGGTCATAGTAAAGCCCATTAACAGTGAAATCTCTTCTGAATACGTCGTCTTGCAAAGAACCGTAAAAGTTATCTCGAACAACCACGCCATTATTAGAAGTTTTGACCTTGCCAGCACGAAAAGTTGCAACCTCAATGAATTTCCTTGCTGAAAACATTATGTGAACTAGTCTGAAGCGCCTTCCAATAATTCTTGAGCGTTTAAAAGTTTTATGAACTTGCTCTGGAGTTGCATTTGTAGCAATATCAAAGTCTTTAGGCTCATAACCCAAAAGCAAATCTCGAATACAGCCACCCACCAAATAAGCATCATATCCAGCTTTAATTAGAGTCTGAACTACCTTTACAGCATCTTGATCAAGTAGCTTTTTGTCAAATTTAACAGTTTGACGCACTGGAGTCACAAACTTACAACTTCTCTAGGTTTCCAGCCATCCTTTCTATGCTCACACTCTATATTTGTGTAAACCCCACCCCTAACATTAAAAACAGCTTTCACTCTTATAAAACGAGGGTCCATAGCCTCAACCAAATCATCTAGGATTATATTTGTTACGGCTTCATGAAAAGCACCTTCATTTCTATAAGACCAAAAATAATTTTTTAGTGCCTTAAGTTCAACACAAAAATTATCAGCTATATATTCAATATGTATATCAGCAAAATCAGGCTGTCCTGTCAAAGGACATAGACATGTAAATTCTGATGAATCAATACGAATTACAAAATCCCTTTCTTTATTAGGGTTGTCAAAAACTTCTAAAATTTTACTTGGTGAGCTAGACATGGCTTTTCTCTTTGATATTAAAAAAGGTTATTTTATCAAGAAAGTAAGCAATTTTTCCTTGTCTGAATTGATAAAAAATTATTAAAATTAGCAATAACAACAAATGAACACCCCACATCCCAATTATTGAGCTTAATTGGCCACTCTCTATTGCACTTTTAGCAACAAGCAAAGCATTGTTATAAAGCATGAATAGCACTACACCAACAATAAGATTGATTCCTTTTCCAGTTCTTGGAGATGACTTTCCTAGAAAAACACCAAATATAGAAAGAATTAAAACCGAAATAGGCTGTGAAATTCGCCATTGAATCTCTGCATTTGCTTTGACTCCGCCCTCTCTTAATAAAGCTATTGTATTTTTTTCTTCTATCTCAGAAAAACTCGATATAGATTTTTGGATATCACCTGAAACGATCTCTAAATCATATTTCTCAAAATTAAGAATATTAATATTTTCATTACCAGGTAACCCTTCATAACGAATTCCATTCTTTAACCTGAGGTATATACTTTCACTTTTTGCATTAGTGTATTTTTTAGCTTCTGATGCTAAAACAATTACTGGCTTACCTTTATCTAGAGCATAGATAAAAATTTCTTCCATATTTTGCTCACCAACAGTATCAGTTGTCTTTGATTCTGAAGCATAAAAAACTATTTCACCATTTTTAAAACTTTCAAATTTACCTTCCGTAATAAATGAAAATTCTGATGCGTTAACTGTTTCATCTTCAGCATAACTTTTCTGCTGCTTAGCCCATGGAACAGCGAATATAGTTAAATAAAAAACAACGATAAAAGTAAAAAAAACAATTGGCTTAATTAGGTTTATAAAGTCCCTATCACCCAATCCAATGGAATTCATTACCACTGCTTCGGAGTTTTTATATAACTGAGATATGGTGATTATTATGGATAAGAAAAGAGATAGGGTTAGTATAATTGGAATATCTCTAAGCATGTTAAAGCCAACGAGTGGCATTAACTCCTTAATAGGAATTCCGAACGATAAGCTCTCTTGAGTAGTTAATACAAACTGATTTCCAAAAACTATCAGCCCAATTATAAAAGTTATCGCTAAAAAGAATACAATTAAATTTCTCAGTAAGTATCTGGAAATTATAGTATTTTGATAATTGAAAATCTTAAGTAGCATTCTGATAATTATAAAATAATCTCAACAGCTAATTGAATATTACTTCTTTTGCTTCATAGAGTCGAAAAACTCATCATTTGTTTTAGAAAATCTCAATCTCTCAATTAAAAATTCAGCAGCTTCAACTGTATCCATAGGGTGAAGAATTTTTCTTAAAATCCACATTTTTTGCAATTCTTGATCGTCCGTCATAAGCTCTTCACGACGAGTACCTGAAGCATTAATATTAATTGCTGGAAATATTCTCTTTTCAGACAATCTTCTCTCAAGATGAAGCTCCATATTTCCTGTGCCTTTAAACTCCTGATAAATGACCTCGTCCATCTTAGAGCCTGTTTCGACTAATGCAGTAGCAATTATCGTTATGCTGCCACCATTTTCAATATTTCTTGCTGCACCAAAAAAACGTTTGGGTCTTTGAAGAGCATTTGCATCTACACCGCCAGTTAAAACTTTCCCAGAGGAAGGAGCCACTGTGTTGTACGCTCTTGCTAAACGAGTAATAGAGTCAAGTAAAATAATAACATCTTTGCCTTGCTCAGCCCTTCTTTTAGCTTTTTCAATAACAATTTCAGCAATTTGAACATGTCGCTTCGCTGGCTCATCAAAAGTTGATGAAATAACCTCACCTCTAACAGTTCGTTCCATCTCTGTGACCTCTTCTGGTCTCTCATCAATTAAAAGAACAATTAGCTCGCACTCAGGATGATTCACTGCAATAGATGATGCAATATTTTGCAAAATCATAGTTTTTCCAGCCTTTGGTGGCGCTACCAGCAAACCTCTTTGTCCCTTTCCAATAGGGGCAACTAAGTCAATTACTCTAGCTGTTATATCCTCAGTTCCACCATTACCTAATTCTAGGCCTAACCTCTCATTAGGATGTAATGGTGTTAATGAAGAAAAAGGAATACGGTTTCTTACGCTTTCTGGAGAATCTTCATTTACTTCAGAGACTTTAACTAAAGCAAAATACTTTTCGCCTTTTTTTGGAGCTCTAATTTTTCCTGTAACAACATCCCCAGTCAATAAATTAAAGCGTCTAATTTGATTTGGTGAAACATAAATATCATCAGGACCAGAAACGTACGAGTCGTTTGAAGATCTAAGAAAGCCATAACCCTCTTGAAGAATATCTAATACGCCATCTCCAAGTACCTCTTCATCGTTATCTGCTTTATGCTTTAGAATTGCAAAAATTAAAGTTTGTTTTTTTGCTCTTGAAATATTTTCAATACCAAGAGATTGGGCTAATTCCAAAAGCTCGGCAGGAGTCTTAATTTTAAGTTCTGATAGTTTCATATAAATTTATAAAGTGATTAGAGAGGATTGGCATATTGCCGGGAGATGATTGAGTTGGTATTAACCTGAGTTTTTTTTTAAGAAATGTGATTAAGAGTATTTTTGTATGTTGTTAAAGAATGTTGTTAAATATTGGAATCCAAAAAAGCATTTAAGTTGGCTTTAGAAAGAGCACCAACCTTGGTCGCATGAACTGCCCCATCTTTAAATAAAAGCATCGTTGGAATACCTCTTATGCCATATTTAGGCGGTAATTGAACATTTTCATCAACATTGACCTTTGCTATTGTGATTCGCCCTTCGTATTCATCAGCAATTTCATCAAGAATAGGAGCTAAAGCCTTACAGGGGCCACACCATTCGGCCCAAAAATCTACTAAAACTGGTTGAGATGAGCTTACTACATCAGCCTCAAAAGAAGCGTCACTGACTACTATAATTTTGTCGTTCATGTATTAAAAAAATTGGAAAGTAAAAGTTGAATAGAACTGTATCTTCGGCTCATTATAACACTTCTTGACATAAAATCTATTTTTTTAAAAAAGATTTTTAACTAAAATAAATAGTAAATATTCAGTGGCTCGTTATAGTTAAGTTATCACGGCAAGTATTACTGGTATTGTAATAAACGATAAAGCAACTTGCGTTGTAACAATACTTGTCATCAACTGCTCATCACCGCCAAATTGTTTCGCCAGTGCATGTGATGATGCTGCAGTAGGGACAGATGCAAAGATTACTGCAACAACTACCTCTAACTGGCTAAGACCCATTGATGTTGCAACAATATACGCGATTACAGGAAATGCTATCAATTTGAGAGAGTTAGAAATAACGATTGGAGTGATTTTTAACGCAAGATCTCTTACTTTTATTTTTGCGCCTATAGTTAGAAGCATTATTGGCAATGCTGCAGAACCAAGAAGACCAGAAGTTTCATGAGCAATAATTAGTTTATCTGATTCAATTAATGATACAAATAAACCAGCAATCATTGCAAGTATGAATGGATTTTTTATTAGCTCTATAAATATATTGGCTATTCCTTTTGTGGTGTCAGTTTGGCCAGGCTGTTTTAAGTTAGATACCATAATAGATATAACAACAATATTAATACTAGGAACATATAAAAGCATAAACACTGCTCCAATTGCTAAACCCTCATCCCCAAAAAGACTGCCTGCTATTGCTAGCGCAATAAATGCATTATGCCTTGCAGCGCCCTGTAGCATTGATGACCATGACTCCGGGGAATACCCAAGGAGTTTGCCCATAAAAATAGCCACTATTGTTACAATAAATAATCCAGACAATATAACGACGCCGTAACTATAGAGCATTGATGAAGTTAAGTGAATTTGAGATATGTGGTGAAATAAAAGAGATGGAATTAGCACCCAATATACAAGCTTATCATTAACCTCCCAAAAAGAAATATCAGGGACGCCAACTCTTCTTAGGATATTACCTAGAATGATCAGAATAAATACTGGCGAAATAAGCAGAAATATTTGAAAGAAATTTGAGAGCACTTTGACTGTTTTTATTTAATCGATAATAAGATTAAGAATTGATAGTGTCAATATAATCTATGGCCATTTTTATTCGTGATAAAGTTCTTGTTTTACCCACAAGTTGCGCGCTTATATCAACGCTTCCAGCTTTACCATCGCCGCTAATAGCGAGCCTAAATGGCTGCCCTACTTTTCCAAATCCAATACCATTAGTCTCACAAATACTCTTAATAATTGAATGTATATTCTCAGCCGTCCAGGAATCTATATCATTCAATTTAGTTATTAATTCAACTAAAACTAACTTTGATTCTGGATTAAAGACCTTGCTTGCTTGAGCTGAATCAAACTCATTGAAATCATTATAAAACATTATGCAGCTTTGAGCCATATCCACTAAAGATTTAGAGCGCTCTCTAAGGGCATCAACAACTTCATTAATATTAGGACCGTTGTCTACTTCAATGCTTAGTTGATCAAGATACCACTTAAGATTAGAGACAAGCTCTTTGACTTCAGTCGTTTTAATATGAGACTGATTAATCCACTCAAGTTTTTCTTGGTTAAAGCTTGCTGGTGAGTTATTAATACTGCTCAGCTCAAAAAGCTTAATCATTTCATCGACTGAAAAGATTTCTTGATCTCCGTTAGACCAGCCTAATCTTACGATGTAATTAAGAAGAGCATGAGGCAGCAAGCCTTGGTCTCTATAAGACAATAAATTAAGAGCGCCATGCCTTTTTGACAAACGTGAGCCGTCTGAGCCCAAGATCATTGGAACATGTGCAAATTTAGGTATAGGCCAATCCATAGCCTCATAAAGATTAATTTGCTTAGGGGTGTTGTTAATGTGATCATCTCCCCTAATAACGCACTCTATTTCCATGTCATGATCATCGACTACAACAGTCAAGTTGTAAGTTGGGGAGCCATCTGACCTTGAGATAATTAAATCATCTAATTCAGAATTAGAAATGCTTATCTCACCTTTAACGTAATCACTAAAGTTTACGTTGCCATCGACCGGATTAAGAAATCTAATAACGCCATTTTTTAACCCCTTATTTCTACAACATCCATCGTATTTGGGCTTCTCTTTGTTTGCAATCTGCCCTTCTCGCATTGAATCTAATCGCTCGATTGAGCAGTCACAATAATACGCATTACCATTTGACAGTAATTCAGAGATAACTTCATTATAACGACCCGTTCTTTCGCTCTGGTAAATTGGCCCTTCATCGTAATCTAAACCTAGCCAATCCATACCCTCCAAAATTGCATCAACAGAGGCTTGAGTTGAGCGCTCATTGTCGGTATCTTCAATTCTAAGTACAAATTTACTGTTATTCTTTTTTGCCCACAACCATGCAAAAAGAGCAGTTCTAGCGCCGCCAATATGTAAATATCCAGTGGGGGAAGGAGCAAATCTTGATTTCATTTATTTTTTAAAGATTGTAAGTTTAAATATCAATAGACTTATTAAATCATTTAGTTAGTATGCTTATTAACTCTATTAATCTACTAAAACAAATCAAATGATAAGCTAATTTTACACTGTTATAATATTATCCCAACATCCAAATAGCGAAGTATATTAATGGAATTCACCCAGCAAAATGCTAATCAAAACACCATTATTTCATTCGACGATTTAACAATTACGCTCTACCACTCAAAGTTAAGCCCGCCTTGCTTTATTTCTTCGAATGAATCAAAGGAGCTTCCGTCTTTAAAGATTACTGAAATTGATAAAGAATTTCTATTTCCACTTTTATCAAAAGAGTCAATTGACTTATTGATAATTGGAACTGGAAGTAGTCCAGTTTTTCTATCGCCGAAACAGCAAATTTCACTATCAGAGATTGGACTTGGTGTTGAGTGTATGAACAACGTCTCTGCATGCTCAAGTTTTAATTTATTACTTGGGGATTTGAGGAAAGTTGGTTTATTAATTTTATGATTTCTTACATCTATAAAACAACAAAGAGTTTTTACAAGTTTTTTAAAATTGATACGCCTCTATTAATCTTGATTATTTTACTTGCCTCTCTTGG
>Ga0209711_10005213_pt1 | contig 10188 bp, 6 predicted proteins | sample ArcticOcean_MG_C_7_FD_187441 | JGI IMG/M metagenome (GOLD analysis project Ga0209711, IMG submission 187441) | Marine microbial communities from western Arctic Ocean - ArcticOcean_MG_CB11_88 (SPAdes) (version 2) | ecosystem: Environmental > Aquatic > Marine > Oceanic | place: Arctic Ocean... | reverse complement strand
GCACTGACTCGACGGCCTAAACTTTACCGTTGTATTGTAATCATTCGCTGTTCAAATGTACCTTCTTACAAATATGAGTTTCCTCACCGCAAATGGAGGGTTTCATATACTGTCTCTCTCGTGGTGTAGGCATGAAGATGTCCGCTCGCCTTCTCGCCTTAACGATTACAGCCCTTTTTATCGGGAGCACAATGACCGCTCTTGTTAGCCCAATCGAACTTGAAATGAATGAAACGCTTGAGGATGAACCAATTGTTAAACATGCTTCCTCGGCAACAAGTCCGGGGCACGTTGTCTTTGGACAATATATCTCTTCAGATAACTGTGGTCACTGTTCCAAGGTAGGTGGCGGCTCTGATGGACATCACGCAGTCAAGGGACTTCACCCTGACGAATATGTTTACATCACATACATGTCCTCTTCCTATGGCGATACAGATACTGCACGTGCTGGAGCAGTATCACCTTACAACTGGGCATGGTCAACAGGTGGAGCACCTAAAGCACATTTCGGTGACCGCACAGACCATGAAGTAGTTGGTGCTTCAACAAATTATGATACATACGATACTGAGTTTTCAAGTGGTGGGGGAATGGCTTCTACTACTAACGACTACGGAATGAGTGCATCTATCAGTCAAAGTGGAGGAACTTATGACATTGATATCTCTTACAAATACACTGGTACTGCAAGTCCTGCGAGTAATATGAAACTTTACGCAGCCCTTGTTGATGAAGAATGTACAGGTTATTCTTACACGAGTGGAATTCCACATGGCTACAACTGCTGGATGGGTTGGTTAACCGATAGTGATACTTACAAATCCAAGAGCGCAGGCACAGGAACTTCCTTTGCTAGCGTTACACCAACTGCAACTTCGCAATCTCAAACTTGGTCTTCAGTGCCAACATCAGTAGTTCCTGGTGGATTATCAAAGGCGATTGTTATCGGAGTATTGATGTCCGGTAACAGCGTTTCTGCAGGTGGTACTTCAGAACACGTATACCACGCCATTGACTCTACAATGGGTCCAAAGATGGATCTAACTCCAGGCGCAGTCCAAATCACAAACTCAGAAAGTTCAGCAGGATATGTCACAGGAGATGTTCTAACTTTGCAATCTACAATTAGTAATGTAGGTGATTTAGATTACACAGCAGGTGGGGATGTTGAATTCTTTTACAAGAACGGAATCAACGAGGTTGCAATCAATTCAGTTTCACTAGCCACTTTGAACATGGGTGCAACACAATCGGTTCAAACAATATTTGACACATCATCTCTTCCTAGTAATGCTTGGAAAACCACCTTCGGAGTTCGTTTGAAGAATTTGGTAGATGAAACAAATAGTGCAAATAACGTAGTACTAGAGCAAATTGACCATGACAGGGCTCCTGTTTCAAAGAAACCACAAGTCATGGGTGATCAATCCATTGAACGTGGTAATCATGCCCTCATCCTAGCAAAGGCTGACCCTGATGATAATGTTGACACCACTGCATCAATGACCTTCAACATCGAAGTGTCACCTACCGGCCTCAACCAATGGACCAGCAGTGCTGTTTCTGGTGGACAAAATGTTGTCTACACAGGGACGACAAATGAAGGTCGAGAATACGTTGTGACTCCAACTTCAGTCATGTCTGCAGGATGGTATGACATTCGGGCACAAGCTGTTGATTCACGTGGACAAACTGGAACATGGATGGTTACGACCGGGAACTCTGGGTTTGAACTTCAAAACGGAGCACCTAATGTGATTTCTGACCCGATCCCATCCGTCATGTGCAACACCCCTACCATGATCTCCATGGATGGTCACATTGTCGACCCTGAAACACCTCTTGAAGATCTTATCATTACCTCATCTGATGAATCATTTGTCGCATGGCACTCCGCTACAAAGGAATTGGAAGTCAATTTCCAAGGTACCGAACTCAATGCTTGCCCTCTCGGTCAACAAGGCATAGAAGTTCAAGTTGATGATGGAGGAGATTACTCTGCTACAGGTGAACTGCCTTACGGAACTTTACTCTTTAACGTCATTGAAAACGGACAGCCAAGATGGGTCGGCTTGCCGACACAATCAGTTGTTGAAGGTGGAAGCGGGCTGTTGGCTCTTCTCCCATATCTCAAAGACACTGATGACTCAGGGCAACCAACTGATGCCAGTACCCTTACTCTTGAACTGATCAGCAATTCTAATGAAGAAGCAATCATGGCAACTCTCAACGGAAAGATTATTGGTTTTGAAACAATGGATGAAGATGTAAACGGTCAGGCAATCCTTACAATTCGTGCAAGCGATGGTGTGAAAACTTCTGATACGACCCTAACCGTCAATATTCAACCTGTTAATGATGCACCTCGTATTACTCCTTTCGATGACCTCGAAACGATCACCTTGAAGCGTAACACACAATTTGTGGTTGACCTTGGAAGTCGGGTTGTCGATGTCGATAATCCTGCTTCTGAAGCATTCATTAGTGTTTCATCCTCAGAACCCGGTGCGGCACGGTTTAGTTTCATCGATGGAAGTCTCACCCTCCAGTTTGAAGAAACGGGTATGCAGACGGTGACTATTTCAATTATCGATAAGTACGACACCAATATCTATGTGATGAATGTTGATGTTTTCGATGCCTACCCATTCCTCCTCTCACTTAGTGACGATGGAAGTGGATACATGTTTGTAGGCCTTGAAGACCTTTATGTTTCCCAAACACCAACTGTTACAATGAAACTCACCTCTGCAGCACCTATCTTCACTTACATCTCTGTGACATGGAATGTTTGCAGTAAATTAACTGGTACATGCGACGGTCTTTTCCAAGAAAACTTAGATGTGTCACAGTCCGCCACAAGTTGGAACAACAAATTGGTTATTCCTTCGGTAATCAATGATGGTTCTGCTCGTGAGGATGGTTCACAATACAATGATTATTACCAACTCTCGATTGTTGCATCCGATGGAGCTTCAGAATACAAGACGATGTCCACTCCACAGTGGAACATTACTGAAGAACTTCCAGCCATTGAAGACATGCCGAATACAATGTTCACTGATTACCTTGAAGACCTCACAGCAGAAAAAGTTGAGATCATGGCACAGATTGAATCAGCGGTTGTTGGAGAAGACACTACTTCGCTCGAAGTGAAACTCACTGCCGTCGAAGGTGAACTTGAAACAGCCTGTGAGGATTCACGTGCAAATTGCATTACTGACTCACAATCTGGAACAACTTCCATAGAAGATTCAAGTGGATTGAACATCCAAATGATTGGTATTATTGCTGGAGTTGTTCTTCTCGGCCTTTTGCTTACATTGATGATTACCCGTCGTAATCGAGGCAGTGAAAAGCCTGATGCTTGGAACGACACTGCATGGAACCCAAACATGGTTCCAGCTGGTGACTCCGTTGCAAATTCAATGTACGGCGGTGCTCAAGAGATTTTCCAACAACCTGTTGCTATTGTAGCAGCACCTCCACTTGCTGCTGGCCCACCATTGCCAGCTGGCGGCCTTCCTGCGGGATGGACTGCTGAGCAATGGGCATACTATGGTCAACAATTCCTTGACGGAACACTTTGATGTACTCCTTGGGCGAATTACGACCATATTCAAACATGGTCGATTGTAAACCCATAAAGGGGAGCGGCGCGGAGGGATATCTATGAGCGACACTGATGTGACTGAAGATTCGCCTTCCACTGAGGTGGAAAATGGACTGGCTGATGAAGATTCATTGCCGGTTACTGACGTCGAAGAAATCACCATCTGGGCTCCTGAGCCCGGCCCTGATTCAGATGACATTGTCTCTCTCAGTGTTGAAGAATGGATTCAATCTGTCGATTTCACTTCGACAGAAGATGTACCGATTCCAGATCGTCTCGTCGACCAAGTGATTGGACAAGAAGCAGGCTCTGTTGTTATCAAAAAAGCAGCTGAGCAACGCCGACACATGCTCATGATTGGTGACCCGGGAACTGGGAAGTCTATGCTTGCCCGTTCAATGACTGACTTGCTTCCAAAAGAATCGCTGGAAGACCTTCTGATTTATCCGAATGAAGATGATGAGAATGAACCTCGAGTACGTTCAGTCCCTGCAGGCCGTGGAGATCGGATTGTGAAACTTCAGAAGGAATCGATGCGTACTCAAAGAGATCGTTCACAAAAAATGCTTCTTATTGCATTTGCTGCAGTCGGTTTCCTCCTCGTCCTCGCTACCATTCAAAGCGGAGATATTCTCACCTTGCTGTTTGGTGGATTCCTTCTTATGTTCGGTTACATGTTTATTCGGGGCCGATTGAGTTCTGGTGATGAAAGCAGAATCCCGAAAGTATTAGTGAAACATGACAGCAAAGCGTTACCTCCATTTGTTGACGCAACTGCTACTTTATCCGGTTCGCTTCTTGGAGATGTTCGCCACGATCCGTTTCAATCGGGTGGTATGGAAACCCCAGCGCATGACCGTGTTGAGCCCGGTGCAATTCACCGTGCCCACAAAGGTGTGCTCTACATCGATGAAGTCAATTTGCTAAGACTTGAGGAGCAACAAGCCTTGCTCACTGCCATGCAAGAGCGAGCCTTCCCGATCTCTGGACGCTCAGAGCGTTCGTCTGGTGCATTGACCAAGACAGAGCCAGTTCCTTGTGATTTTATCTTGATTGCTGCCGGTAACCTTGATGCCATTCAAGGAATGCACCCTGCTCTTCGAAGTCGAATTCGTGGATATGGATATGAAGTGTATGTGAATTCCGAAATGCCGGACACTGCACGTAACCGTCGCCGTCTCATTCGATTTATTGCTCAAGAAGTTCGTCGAGACCTTGGTACCTCACGTGAGATTCCTCACTTCGATAAATCCGCAGTTGCAATTATCCTTCGTGAGGCTCAACGCCGTGCTGGTCGTCGTGGTAAACTTTCACTTCGATTGCGTGAACTCGGTGGCTTAGTTCGAATCGCTGGTGACTTGGCAATGGAAGAAGGCGCAGCAGTCGCAACAGCAGCCCACGTTCTTGGCGCACGTAATATCGCTAAGCCACTTGAACAGCAAGTTGCTGACCGAATGATTGAACGACGTCAAGATTACGCAATGGTCGTTAATTCTGGAGAACGTGTTGGACGGGTCAATGGACTTGCTGTACTCGGTGCAAATTCTGGCCTTTCTGATTTTAGTGGTATTATGCTCCCTGTTGAAGCACTTGTCACCCCATCGCAAGGTGGTGGTGGTAAAATCCATGCTACTGGAGGACTCTCGGACCTGGCAAAGGAAAGCGTAACAAATGTGAGTGCAGTCATCAAGAAGTTAACTGGAAAGAACATTTCTGATTATGATATCCATATCCAATTTGTAGATACACACGGTGTGGATGGCGATTCCGCATCAATCACCATTGCTACTGCTATCATCTCCGCTCTTGAAAATATCCCAATTCATCAAAACTTAGCTATGACAGGTTCTCTTTCGGTCCGTGGCGAAGTTTTGCCAATCGGCGGTGTCACAGCCAAAATTGAAGCCGCTGCACGTTCTGGAATCAAAACAATCGTTATCCCTCGAGCAAATATGCAAGACGTTCTTTTAGATGAAAAGTACGAGAAGATGGTGAACGTTGTACCTGTCGATTCACTCGATGAAGTAATGGAGTTCGCCCTCATTAAGCATGCTGGAAAAGAAGGTTTAGTTGAGCGACTCGGTGCAGTTATCGACCGTTTGACCCCACTTCCAACCAAGTCGACTTCTGCCTGAATATATTCTTTCGATAGAATTCTGTTCAATCGCTTGAATACTGCTACATGTCATATTAAAACAAAATGGTTGTGGGCGAAGTATGGAACAGACTTCAATGGAGCCATCTAAGGTTCGCGATGCAGGCAAGGGCGCCTTACTCGTTCTCTTCCTTGTGACGATGATTGACCTGATTGGGTTCGGCATTGTGATTCCCTTCTTGACGTACTTGGTTGAAGATCTAACCCCTGCGAATCAAACTGCAAACATCGGCCTCTGGGTTGGTTTGTTAATGACTTCTTATTCCGCTGCCCAATTTTTATTCGCACCGTTTTGGGGCTCACTTTCTGACCGAATCGGTCGTCGTCCAGTTCTGATGGTTGGTTTGGTTGGCAATACCGTATTTTTCACTATGTTTGGTCTTGCAAATACACTCATCATTGCTTTTATTGCCCGATTCCTTGCAGGCGTCTTCAACGGCAATATCGCCGTTGCTCGTGCCTATATTGGTGACGTCAGCACACCTCAACAACTGGCAACACGAATGGGCATTATCGGTGCTGCATTTGGCCTTGGATTTACTTTTGGTCCTTTTATTGGAGGCGAGTTATCGAACCCTGCAGCACGCTGGGATTTGTTTCAAAATACCATTTTCGATACCCACCCCTACCTTCTACCATGTGCAGTTGCTAGCGTTCTCTCGATTTTTTCTCTACTCATCGCATTCCGTTCACTGCCAGAATCACTTCCGGTCGAATCACGATCACAAAAAACTCCTGAACCATGGCTTAAGGATATGATGGGGATCATGAAGAATTCAGCTTCGATGCTTCGAGCAAATAATATTTCATTGATCATTTGGGTTTCGATGTTGTTCACATTTGGATTCACGATTATGCATGCGGTTTTCATCCTCTATACGGAAATGGGTGCTGCAAATGGCGGACTTGGGTTCTCTGAAGCAGATAATGGCCGAGTTTTTGCAATGATTGGTATCACCGGAATTGTGACACAAGGTTTCCTCATTGGCCCCCTTTCACGCCGGTTTGGTTCAAGGCGCCTCATACCTATGGCCAGTGCAATCACGGGTCTTGGATTGGTATTGGTTCCCTATACCCAAGCTGAAAACGCATGGGCCCACGTATTGGTTGTCGCTGTTCTCATCGCAATCGGGAATGGAATCTTTCAGCCCTCATCTTCTACCTTTTTGACCCGCATCGCAAAATCTAACGGATATGAACTTGGTATTGTCATGGGTGCGCAAGAATCCCTCGGCGCATTTGCTCGAATCTTGGGTCCTCTCACTGGTGGCTTAGTGTGGACTTTAACGGCTTCAAGCGATTGGCCCTTCGATTACCATACAGCATTCCATTTATGTGGTGTTATGATGCTGATTGCATCGGTTTTGGCATTCCGTTTACCTGCTTTGGATGATGAAGACGAAACTTCTCTTTTGGCAGAAGAATAGTCGCCTAAACAATCAAGAAGACGAACTCACTCCGCCAAGTATGGAAGTCTCTTCACCTGCATGGGATTCAGGTCAATTCAATCGTCGAGTTTCGACCTTTGCTTACATTTCTTTACTCATCACTTTGTTGGTTATTTGGCTGATTGTTCTCAAAGGTGTTCTTCAACCCTTTTTTATTGCTTTAGGAATCTATTTTGTTCTCAAGCCTGGTTCAGATATGCTTTCGAATAACGGTTTTCCACTCATTCTGTCCTATTTGACAATGGTTCTTTTCACGCTGATGATCGTAACTGCAGCATCATTTGTTGCTTTCCAACAAGCCAACGATCTGGTTCAAGATGAAGAAAAAATGGATTTGTACAATACGAAACTCGAACAGAGATGGAGTGATCTCAAGCAATCACCGCTGCTTGGTATAATGCTGAGTACAGATGGTGAAGTCACAAACACCACCCTTGTCGAAGACCTTGCATCAATGGGTCTTCTTGAAGATGAACAACAAATCTCCGATGTGGCATTAGGCATGCTCTCCAATGTGGGAGGTTTCATCACGACCAGTGTAACGGTGATGTTCTTCCTTATTTTCATTATTTTTGAGGCGAGTTTGTTACCTGGCAGAATCGAAAGAGCTTGGCCAAATGGAGGAAGTGAAAAAGTACAAATCATCCGTTCAAAAATCGAAGCAAGCGTGAATACCTACATTATTGTAAAAACTGGTGTTGGAGCAGGAACTGCACTTTGTGCAGGATTAATCATGCTCACTTTTGATATTGATTTGTGGTTTACTTGGGCATTGTTGACTTTCTTGTTCAACTATGTACCGTACATTGGTTCGTTGATTGCAACCGTTCCTCCAATTATTCTCGGTCTTATCCTCTTGGAGCCGAGTACATTGATTCTGCTAACGCTCTTACTTCTTGCAAATCAGCAGATTTGGGGACAAATTATTGAAACAAAATGGGCAGGTCGCGCACTTGACCTTTCGCCTATACTTCTTCTCTTGGTGACTGCTATCTCTTTCGCCGGATGGGGAATTCTCGGAATGATACTTGCCGTTCCATTTGCTGTAATCATCAAGATTGTTTTAGAGAATATTGATGCGACTCGTCCCTTTTCAATTCTCATGTCAGAACGTGCTCCATCGATTGATGAAGCATGGGTTGATGCAATCCGAGATGGTAAGATTTCAAACTTTGAAACTCAATCCTTGAATCAATTGCAACAACTGCTCGGATATTCTGACCATCATATCAAACTGATTGCAGGTCGGATTGCATCACAGCGTGTCCTCCGGAACAACAAAGTTTCAGATGATCAAATTGAGATTATTCTTTCAGCAGCAGATGCCATTGGTACGAAGTATTCAGTTGCAGCAGATGTGACTTCACTTCTAAGTGAAGGTAAACTCGACAAGGACTTGCGCCCAATGCTTGGTCAATTCATCACTGCGCTCGAAGAAGAGTGATTCAGAGAACTTCTGTTAGAATCTTTTCAAGTTCGGTGTTAATCATCAAAATGAGTGTCCCAAATTCCGGAGGGATATTTGGGTCTTCGTAGAGTTCTTCTAACTTGGATTGGGACATAGCGATACGAACATCCAATTTCTTGGCTTTATTCAATAACCATTGTTCACATGTTTCCTTGGCTTGACGGCGGATGTTTCGAGGTACTTTCGGGTCATCAATTTGATTGATTACGGAAGCAACTTGTAGAAGACGGGTTTCGATATCCATATTTACAGCCTCATTGGTCGTGCTCTGTCCTGCGTGGAGGCCGTCTTTAAGTTCATTGCCGCTATCCGCAGGTCATGAGCCTCACAGAAATTCAAATCTTAGGCTGGTCAAGAATCGCAACACTCCTTCTTGGCATGGGTTGGGCTGCTTGGATGGACCATAAAGAGCGCCGTGTGAAAAATGAACATTGGCTTGTGTGGGTGAAACCAGCACTCTTCCTATGGACTTTGGAATTGATGTATTTGGGTGCTGATTGGACCATTTACCTTACCGCTTCAGCAGCAGTAGCGTATGCAAGCGGTGCCGTTCTTGGACGTCCAACACTTTCTGACATCAAAGCAGGTTCTCGAATGGATCAAACTGTAGCCGTTTGGTATTTCGTCAGTCTTTGTGGGCTCATTTTTGGTGCAGTACAGTACCAATCAGTGAATCCGCTTGATGTTGTACTTGGTAATGAAGCGGGCTTGGGTGCCTTGTGGTGGTCGACTTTTGCAGTTCTTCCAATCATTATCCTCATTGATGTTGCCTGGCGCCTTCGCATGCTTCACGGTGGTGCTGATGCAAAGGCGTTGATGTGGGTTGCCATGCTTCTTCCAAATTGGTCGACCGTTCCTCTTACCTTTTCATCTGCCACATCAGATGCCCTGTTCGCATTGCCACCCGCCTTTGCGCTCTTGATGTGGGGTGGTCTCTCTTTCTTGTTGATTCCATTTATTCTACTTCTACTGAATGTATCCAGAGGTCATGTTGGAAAAGTCAGTGACCTTTTGTTAGCATGGCATGCGAGTCAACTACCTCGATCAGAAGTCATGAACAGACATGTGTGGCTGTTAACAACTCTCGTCGAGAAGCCCGATGGTTCTGTTGAGGTGTACCAGCGAAAGAGAGCACCTCGTAAGACGCCAACAGATGAACAACTTCGTGCAGCTTTGATGGAACTAGAAGAAGCTGGAGTCGAACAGGTATGGGTAAGTCAAAAACTTCCTCTGTTAGTTTTCCTGTTCCCAGCAATCATTCCAATGATTCTTCTTGGAGACCCAATGGCAATAATCATGCCAATGTTAGGATTAGAGTAAGGTAAATACAAGCCTAGAAAAAGTGCGAATCATGCACCCTTGCGCTCGATATTTTTAGGTCGTAGACCTTTGTAACTGCACTTTCGGCAGCGAAGGGCACGGACAGCATTGCGTGCATTACAGCGCATGCAAATCTTTCGATGAAGTAAACGGACTTCAGCCTCAGGGAATCGTGCCATGG
>Ga0209711_10005209_pt1 | contig 10193 bp, 18 predicted proteins | sample ArcticOcean_MG_C_7_FD_187441 | JGI IMG/M metagenome (GOLD analysis project Ga0209711, IMG submission 187441) | Marine microbial communities from western Arctic Ocean - ArcticOcean_MG_CB11_88 (SPAdes) (version 2) | ecosystem: Environmental > Aquatic > Marine > Oceanic | place: Arctic Ocean... | reverse complement strand
TTGATCTGCACATTCCATTGGGTTGGGTTGTCCATGGAAAACCGCCACCCTGTTCTCGCCTATTATGTTTGGCTGTTTGCTGAAATACCATTTGCCGGACTTGTCTCTTAACTTTGTGTCCTTGAACCCAATCAACTCCCATTTGTATGAACGTATCCAGTCATCAGGCCAGTGTGTTATCTGTTCCTTGCCTGCTTTCATTATCCAGTCCTGGTCACCCCAGTTCTGTCTCCTAATCTTCTCATGGTCTTTTACGAAGTCCGTGTACAGGTGATTCATGGTTCCTGCCTCCCAACGCATACAGCTGGAGTTACTTTGTTTCCAGTCCTTTACCCTGCACCTGTTGAAGTCTCTGATTATCATGAACTTGCCTGGATTGTGTGTGAACAGAGGATCTATGTTGTTGTGTATGATGACATCTAGATCAAAGAATAAAATGTTGCCCTTCAATGGCATGTCCGGACTGAACATCCAAAGTTTGCTCCACCATGTCTTGATCCATGGTTCGTTGGGAAACACTATTGTCTTTATCTCTGGATCCAGTTCTGTCTGGTCATCTGTTATGCAGTGGAATTCGAAAGGCACTGTCGTGTGCCTCTTGATCATGCTGTAAAGCACATTCGCATACTGCGAAGGATACTTGTTGCCCCACTTAACGCATACTACGTGATTCATAACCCTGCCTCAAACTTTCCATTTGTATCTGTTGCCAATCGTCGCTGTCCAGTGTATACGGATATTCACACTCTATGGTACGGTTTGACATTGTTTTGATGTTGCTTATATTTAAATTCTTGCTCATGGTCTCGTATATTTCCTTGAAGGTTGCACTGGATCCAAATGTTCTCTGTAGGTCCACCTGTCCGATCTTGATGTAACCTAATGATAGTTTAGGATCTTCCCAATCGTAATTGTTTTCCTTGAGCCATGCACGATACTCATCCATCTCCTGTTTCTTGAATTCATTTGTGTCCTCTGTTATTGTCTGACCCCATTCTATGTCAAACTCTCCCGAGTAGTATTTTTGATGGTTGATTTCTGAACACAAAGTATCTGTCATCTTAGGTGCGTGTTCGTCTCTGAATACTTCAAACAGTGTCTTGCCCACCTGCGACCAGTGTAGATAAACACCACCTAGCTCTCTGTCGTATCTGTTCTGTTTGAACAGTTCAAAATCTTCCTCGTGTAGCTCTGTTCTTGGTGCGTTTAAGAATGTTGTTATCTGTGATGGACGTATCCAATCTGGATCTATGACACTTTTTCTGTATGATAACACCCAACTCTCTATCTCATGACAAATGTTATTCAGTTGTCTTATTGCATACTTTGTTTTAATATTGGCCTGTTTGTAATACTTTGATATATCCCATGCTGTGCCTTGTAGTTCTTCAAAATACCTGTGTAACAGATTGCAAGAATCATGTTTGAGTTGTAGTCCTTTGTGTTTTCCGTCATCGTCTTTGCCTATGGGGAGATTTTTGGAATATTGGAAGTCGTCCGCAACAAACGGATGTATCTTCTCGTAAGGAGTATTGAATGTGAATGAGTTTATCTGTTCCACTGACTTGTTCAACTCCCTGACCAGATGAGGTAGATCTCTTTTTGAATCTGCGAACCCGAGAAAACAGAAATTCTTCTCCAACACTCTCTTTTGCTTTATGTTGTCGTTGAGTGCTTCAATCCATCTACGACCAAGGGGTGTATCGTAGGTCTCTATGTAGTAGGATCGATCATTGAGACCGACCCTTACTAGATCAAATAGGAATTTATTTTCTTTTGTAGATGGCACTGTTTGCTCCGTGTTCCATGCATTCCACACTCTCCACAAAGCATCTCCCATCAGTCTTGACGGTTATTAGATTGTCTGCGTATCTATAGGCGTGTTCGGCAAATTTCTCCGCACCTACACCGTCAAACATTCTTATCTCTGCCAGGTCCAACTGCTCCAGTTCCTTGAACTTCTCTAGATGTGGGTCGTTCATGTCCAGTGCAAGTTTGTGATCGAAATGATCTTCCAGCCATGCCTTCAACGGTTTGAGTCCACCAAAGTCCACTGCCCAGTTCTTGTTGTCAAGTTCCTTGCAACCAAATGTGAATTTGAATGCCAGTGAATATCCGTGTAGCAGATGGCAGTGTGAGTGATCCGCATTGGGTTGTCTGAACACACAGGCCAGGCCTAGGTTGTGTCCGTATGTTTTAGTTGATTGATAAGTCATCTTTTCTCCTGTTATTGATGACTTGCAGAGTGTTTATAGAGGGGTGAAAGTCGTTAAGTCCTCTCATTAGTTCAATCTCTTTTTTATCTCCTCGATATTGAATCCTAATTCTTGTTCCGACTTGTTCCTTATTGTGTCGGTGAGTTCGTTTGGTATATTTAATTCTCCATCAATGATACTCTTTAAAAAATGTATCAGTATGGTGAACTCAGGTCTCTGTGACAGTTCCTCGGGATCTATCCCTTTGTCTTCCATGACATGTAGCATGGCTTCGGTCACATCGATAAGCGTCTCTATGCTCTTGCTGTGTTTCCCAAAATGCGACATTATACGATGATCTTCGGTTTGTCAGGAACGACCACAGTAGTAAAAACTTTCTTGTATTCTGCTGATATCTTGTCGTTGACAACAGAGATACACTGTATCTTGTCTTTTGCCAGTGAAATATCTTTATCTTGGTCGGCAGTAGAGAAGAATGTACCAAACGCAAGTCCTTGTGGACCTTGCATCAGTGTCAGTGCCTTTTTAATCTCTAGTGTAATTTCGGTTTGTGACTGCAGAGTGCCTATAACTTCCTCACCATGCATTAACTTTAGAGTGATAAGATCTCCATCTTTGTATTTTTCAAACATATCACTATTATAAACTATCCTATCAGTTTGTCAACGTATTTTTTCAATTCCTTGTCTTGCACATCGGGTGGTATGTTGTTGAAGAAGAATATCTGGTAACTGTCTGACCCATACTTGCCTATGCCGTGCAGGTCACTGGCCTCCTTGCCGTCCCATTCAAGATACTGTTCAGTCATCTTCCTTATTCTTTTTGATCTCACTTCCCACATTCCCAAGGGCTTCAATATGGCCTGTTGTGTTTTCAGTCTTCCACGCAGGTATGCTTCAGGATTGGGATACCTAGCAAAAAGTTTTGGTAAGATAATCTTCACGTGCTTCCTATACGTGAGGTTCAAACACATAACACCAACCATGTGTTTCCATCTCTTATGTGGAGTTTTCAGTTGCTGTTGAACCATCAGGTCATCTACCATTGGTCTAATCATATGTTTATTATATTTGATTTTATTTCTTTGTCAACTCACCTATAAACCGAATAAGGTATCTGTCCGTTCCGCCTGCATTGGCCGAACCATGTGGCATGTACCATGGAAATGTATAAGTGTCGCCCTGTTTCCAATGCGTCAGCGATTCCGTGCCACACATGAATACTTGTCCAATGTGCCAGTCTTGGCAAAAAATTACACCACGGAAAATTTCTTTGGTAAGTGTATCACGGTAGTCATAAGGACCTTCCATCATGTATTGCCTATACCTGTCGAGATGGATACCAACAACGTTCGCTGGCCTCTGCAGGTTGAGTGTGCCTTGACATTTGTGTATTCCAAATTTTTCTTCTAATTTTTGGTATAATGGATGTCCTTGTTCAAAATCGTGCCGTCCTATCATGTTGTTATGTTCCATGCCTTTGTGCAGTTCATGTAGGTTATTGTGCTTGAACACTTGTTTGTGGAAGAATTCATCCTCTGGTCGAAGTTGTAATATTTCGTTGAAGTTTAGGTCAATCTTACCAGTTGCTGTTACTTGTGGTTGACCTATGCTATCTTGCCATATCTCCATCAATCTTTGGTGCAATGATTCTTTGTTGCCGGCAACAAGATCCAACCATTTCATGTTCTCTAGGTCTTGTTTGCTGTGTTTAGAATAGTTGTTCATTGTGTAAAACTATACATGATTTCTAATGTGAAGTCAACAATTCTGTATGAGATCATTTTTGTCAATCAGATAGAGAAGAAAGTTTTAGTCATTCTTCTTATCCAACTGCTTGTTGACCCACTTGGCAAGTCCTTCATAGGTGTCCTGGAAAACATTCTTGTTGGCCTTCCATTCCTCAGGCATCTTCCAACCCTCTTCATTTACCACTATCCATCTGCAGTCTGAATTTTCAAATAGCTTGTTGAATTGGTATATCCAGTAACTGGGATCAACTGGTCTCTTGATGTATGTGTACCCTTTACTGCCTTTGTAAATGTTGTTGACATTTTCCGGCTTTCTGGCTTCGCCTAACCCATACAAATCCATGCCCACTAGGAATATGGCCTTGGGTTTGAAGTTCATTCCAACAAGTGCCGCGAACTGTCCTGTGCCCCAATGGAAGGAGTCGTCCTGTCTCTTGTCTCCTTGGTATGGTAATTCTGGTAGACACTTGACATTTGGCCAATAGGCGAATTGCTTGTACCATCTGTCTCTGGTGTATATGGTTGTGTTTTTACCAACTGAGTTGGCGGCCTCCTGGCACATGTGTCTGTCAACACACACGACGTAATCCAGATTATGATCTCTGAATAGTGCATTGCAACCTACCATGGTCGTGACACTTTTCAAGGGAGTGATGTCAAATCCCCTCCTGCTCTCACCATTGCCTATTACACTCACAAACTTGGTCATAATGTCCTTTAAACACCCCTTTAGACTGCGTTAGAGCTATGTACACGCATGGTAAAAGCACCCCTGGAGTAGTTGTATATCCTATTTATTGCCCATGATCAGATGCCACACTGTCTTGTAGTGTTTCCATGCTTTACCAAGTGCAGGATATTCCCTCCTCATCTTGACAGCATGTTCGTCCACCATCTCATCCTCGTCCCTCAGTGTATCCATGTCCTTTGCGTACTGTGTCTGTGATACCAATCTTCCCCTGGTACCATCCTTCTTCTGTGCATACACAGTCTCCCCACCATCCGGTGATGTAAAAATTTCGTCTCTGTTTTTCTTTAATTTCTTTTTTGTTTTCATATTAGTAATAATGATTATGATCCGCACTTGGATGGGTGTATCTCATTCCACCGTGATGCTTGGCATCTCCCTCATGCCTGGGTATGAAATGTATGTGCGGCCACAAGATTGTCTGTCCTGCACACAAACCTATATTCATGCCAACATTGAATCCCATCATTTTTCCTTCTTTTACTTTTCTATTTCCGTACTCGTATGCTAGTCCGTATGACTGTCCAACATATTCTGGTGTGTTCTTCTTTGGTATGAAAAGTGTGTGTCCAGCAGTGCAAGGATATTTGTCGCGGAATACTCCTGTGTATTCTGTTTCCATGAATGGTGTGTCGTTACCCATCCACGTGCTTTCCTCATAGTGATCTATGGGTTCATAGGCTTTCTTGAAGATAGGTTTTTCTAATTGCATTTGTTTTTATTATTCCTATCTTAATATTACTAGAATTTGGTCTGTGTCGCAACCTGATTTGTTCCCAACGTTTGGTTTTTGTAACACTTGGATTGTGTTCATGAACGTTCAGCAGGTTAACCAATGCTTTCCTGACTTTCTCCGCCCCACCGTGCTTCTTGCAAGTGTCCGATCGGCCCACTTCCACGATTTCGTCATTGACCTTTATTTTGTACACACATGGTAATCTTATCCATTTTGTAGCTGGATTTTTACTGTGCTTGATCTTGTATTTGTCTATTGTGTATAGATCTTCGATGGAATACCATTTCATATGACTGCCACGATCATGTACACACCAACAATCCACCCAACGAACCCACACCAGAAGTCATCCCAACTCCAGTGTCCTTTGCTCCAGAGGTCTAGTGCCTCTTTTATCACGGTTGCTACGAGACCCAGGTATATCAATGGTTGCCAGAATATTGCCAACAGGGTTAAAAACAAAGACCAAAAGAAATGCAGTTGTAGATCAAATCTGAAGTACTGCATAGTATAAGTGGCTATTTTTTTGTAAAGTAATTTAACTTTCGTCTCGTTCGAAGTCATTGTATAATGTGTAGTTGGCAGTGAGTTCTTCTCCTGCTTTGATTGGTCTTGTGGTTATTAGATACTTCACCGGCAGTTGGTGCCAGAATCCCGCGGAGTTCTTACAGTTGGGATTATCGTCATGATTGTAGAAGGCCCCCAATGCAGTTCTTATGTATCCGTGTGGGAAGTTCTTATTTTTGATATGCACTATACCTAACACGACATCTGCATCAAAGTTTTTGGTTGCGAACAGGCCCAGGCCCTGCACTGCTGATTCCTTCACTGTTATTCCGTCTGGTAATGGTCTGTACATATTAATATTTACTTGGACTCTTTATTTCTAGTTGATGGAATATTTGTTGCACTTTTCTTGATTGGAAATAACAGTCTTCCAATGCGTTGTGTAGTCCTGTCCTCTTCTCATTTGGATCACGTGGTACTAGACTGCCCAGTGTTCTCGAGTCCCTGATCTGCCAGAAGTTCCATGGCACGGGCACATTCATCTGTGCGTAAAAATTTTGTAGTATTGCGTAGTCAAACAGTGGTCCTTGGCACCAGAACACATCTACGCCCACACACCATTTGTTCAACTGCTTGATGAAATATTTTAGATCAATCCTGTCTCCATCGCCTAGTGCTTCTTCTCTGACGTCTTCTGCTTGTTTGCCCCACCATTCAACAGTCTCCTCCATGACATCCCTGCCCATGGCAGTCTGTGAATCTACATCTATTCTGTGGTACATTCCTTGTGAGGGTTCAGCGTATGTGTAAGGATCAAACTTGACCCCACCAATTGTCAGTATCGTGGCATTGGGTTTTGTGGAAAGTGTTTCCAGATCTATCATTGCGTGAACCATAGTAGTATTGTACTACGAAACAGATAAATGTCAACTAGATATTGGTTGGTAATTCCGGTTCAGGGTTGGTCAGTTGGGGCTTGCCACCTTGTTCTATGTATTCCTTGTAGATTGCCAACTCCTCTCCAGTTAAACAACGTATCTCACCTGATGAATCGGGATACATTTCTGCCATGAAGCTCACGGAAGATCTTGATGATTCATAACATTCGTCATAGCTAGAAAACTTGGTATCGTCAAAGATTGCCTGACAGACACTTGTGCTAAAACATATGATCATTACCATTGTGAAGTTCATGCAAATATTTAATAGTTTTTTGGAGAAATAAAAGTGCTACTACTTTTTCTTTTCCCTGACAGTTTTGACTTTGGTCTGCAGTCTGATCAGGTCATTGTCCAGCATACGCACCCTGTCTATCAGTTTGATCAGTGTTGCTGACGTGGAGCTCAACTTGGGTGTTATCTCTGTCGTGATGAACTTCCAAAGGAAGTAGATGAAGTACGCAAGGAAGAACACAGCCACAGTTGGGAAACCGTAGTCCTGTATGATGCTGGTCACTGACATAGTCTTTGATACAATGTCCATTAGTCTTTCCTCGCATCGGTCTTGCCATCTGCCCTGGCCACCCTGTCTGTGTCTATGGGTATGCCCAGTTGCTCGGAAACCTCTTGATCTATTTTAAGTATGTCGTTGTTCATTGTCTTCACTCTGTTATCTAGTTGTACTATCACAGTCTCGATGAACTTGATCGAACTGACTATCCCATTTAGGATATACTTGATGATGAACAGTATGAACACACCCATTCCCACCGTGGCCGCTATCGGCATTCCGAGTTCTGCAACTAATTTAAAGAACTGTGTCATTATATGTGTATTTAACGTTCCAGTGTGTACACATTCACAGGTTCGGTTTTGCCCTTGACTGTGATGCTGTCAACGAATTTGAAAGGGAACTTGTCGTCTATCACCTTCTTGGTTGCCTCTCCCACTATCAGTGTGTGTCCTAGGGTCTTACTCGCACTCTCCAAACGTGCCGCAAGGTTAACAGGATCGCCTATCACGGAGTAATCAAACCTCTGGTCAGATCCCATGTTGCCAACCAGTGCCTCACCTGAGTTGATGCCTATGCCCACTTTGATGTTTGGTAAACTTTCTGCAGTCAACTGTTCGTTCAGCATGGCCAATTCTGATTGCATCTGAGACGCTGTCAATACTGCTAACATCTGATGATCTGCAGTCTTAAGTGGTGCGTTCCAGAATGCCATTATGCAGTCACCCATGAACTTGTCCACAGTACCACCATTGGCAATTATTACATTGGTCATTCGTGTTAGGAATCTGTTGATCAGTTTCGTGAGCTCTGCTGGGTTGTCCTTGTACTGTTCTGATATGGGAGTGAATCCCCTGATGTCACAGAACATGAAAGTCATGTATCTGGTCTCTCCACCCAGTTTCAATAGGCTGGGATCTTTCTGTAATTTCTTGACCATTCTAGGATCGAGGTAGTGTTCGAACTGTTTCTTGATCTGTTGTTTCAATCTGCTCTGTGTCGCGAAGTTGTTGTAGACAGAATGGGACCAAATTAAAAACACGGACAGCATTATGAAAGATGGATCTATCAAGAATCCTTTGTTCGCGTATGCCATCGTTGCACCATACAGCACTCCTATCTCTATGAAGAATAAAAGAGGCACTGCCAACAACACACTGGTCCTCGGTAGAACAAGTATCAGCAACAACAATAAAAATGCCATGAACACTATTTCGTATGCGTCTGCCTGTGCCAGTCTGAACAGGTACTTGCCAGTCATTGTGGTGTCTAGTCCTTGTGCAGTTATCATTTGATCTGTGGTCAGTCCATGTGGCGTGTATTTCAACACACTCAGTCCAGCGGCATCTAATCCCACCACGACTATCTTGCCTGCCAGCTTGTCTTTGTGTTCGTTGCTGAACACTTCATCTGCTGTCAGCTGTGTGTAATCTGTTGGTTCCGCATAGTTGATGTACATCTCTGCATTGTGGTTCACTGGTATGCCTGCGTCCTTCTTGACCAGTATCTGATCTATGCCGTGTTGCTTTGATATCACTTTGATCCTCTTGCTCTTGTTGATCAATCTTATGTTCTCTAATATCATGCTGGGATATATCTTTTCACCCACACGTATCAGCATTGGCATCTTCCTCACGACAGCGTCTGGTTCCGGAGAAGTCACGTTGACCCCTATCGCTGTTGATCCCGCGGCAACTTTCGTGTGTGGAGGTACTATGCCTGCATAGTTGTACAACCATGGGATGGCGTCACCTTTCTGTATTATCTGTGTTGTTCTGACTAGTGTGTTGTCTTTCTCGTTTTTGACACTCATCATCAGCACAGCATTTCCGTACTGTTTCATCACTGCTGAAAACACAGCATCTGTGTCCAACAGGACTTTCCCTAGCTGTTCCCTCAACTCTAAATTTATTATGGGCATACTTTTGAGATATTCAGTGCCACTCATTCTGTCCTGTTCCGCGAACAGTATGTTGTAGTTCACAAGTATCGCACCTGCTTCACTTAGGTTAGAATGGAATATGCCTAGTATGTGTCTGGGCCATGGCCACTGACCGTATTTCTTTATGTCTGACTCTGTGATGTTGACCACAACTATCTTGTCGCTGACTTCCTGTCTTGGATAAACGTACTGGAAATGATCCCATGTCTTGTATCTCAGAATCTTCACTGTGTCGCTGTTGTCAACACGTATGCCAACTAATACGACAGCAAACACTATCACCATCCATATGCTTGTGAATATTTTCATTACAGTCCTGCCCCTTGTCTGAATCCCACCGTGACTGCTATCAGCATCCACAACGCAAAAACAATGATTGGACTCAACAACCATAACCACCAGTAGTAACGGAATATGCTCTGTCCTCGTTCTAGTCTAATCTTCCTGTTGTCCAAGAACCAATGCACTATCCTCTTGATAAAGTTCTTTACATGTTCATTGATGAACTTGGCCAATATCCAACGCACCACCCTCATGACTATCAATATGGGAGAACTCAACACATCAAACACAATAAGGAATATGTCAACACTGAGATCAACCATGTTGTCCGCAGTCATGGCCTTACGCCATCTTTCTCTGATTGTTAGTTTCTTTTCTGCCATCCTATCTCTCTTGTAGTGCTTGGCTCACGCCATTGTGGAAAGGTGTTGTTATGTAACTCAATATTGTTCTCTCTCCTGTCAGTATGAACACGTGCACCTGTATGCCAGGCACCAACTTGTACTGCATGTCTCCGTTTGCGAATGTCTGTGAATCTAATATCAATTCCAGTTCGTAGTAAC
>Ga0209711_10005206_pt1 | contig 10196 bp, 9 predicted proteins | sample ArcticOcean_MG_C_7_FD_187441 | JGI IMG/M metagenome (GOLD analysis project Ga0209711, IMG submission 187441) | Marine microbial communities from western Arctic Ocean - ArcticOcean_MG_CB11_88 (SPAdes) (version 2) | ecosystem: Environmental > Aquatic > Marine > Oceanic | place: Arctic Ocean... | reverse complement strand
TCCATGGAGGTCAAGGGAGTGTACAGTCTCAACCAACCCGCACGAAAGCCCGCAGCCTGTTCTCCGTACAGGCCCCGAACGAACACGCCTGGCGGAGGTCATTGCAATGTCTGAAAAATACGAAACTCACGTCAAGTCGATACTTGCCGAATGCCCTGATGCTGACCCTGAAGCCGTATCTGCAGCTTTTGCAAAATACGAAACTGAGTTCTTCATTCCGCCGCAAGATGCTATGCGGTCAATCCTTCGACGCTTCAAGGGTGAAACTGCACCTCCACCATCTTCTGGTAGCTCTGGGGCCTCAGGAAGTTCCTCTGCACCTAAGCCTACACGTAAGGTGAGCCGATTAAGTGAATTAAAAGGCGATGACAGAGAAATCGAAATTGAAGTGGAAATTATTTCTCATAACATTCGTAACCAAACAATCCGAGGGGAAGAAAAGCAAATCGCCTTTGGACTTCTTGAAGATAATCCTTGGGAAGAAAATGGGGAAAAGAACCGCTGGGAATTCAAAGACTGGGGGCCGAACTCTAACATTACTCCTGGTTCAGTCGTTCGAATTGAAGGTGCTTCAGTCAACGAATACCAAGGTAAGATGTCGCTGAACATCAACCAATCAACGCGTATTGCTGTGATTCGTGAAGGAACACGACCGATGGTCGCTCCTGGAGAACCTCAAGACATCTCGAGTTTGCCATCTGATGGCTACGTCTGTATCGTTGGACGAGTTCTTTCCACCCGTCCGGATCAAATCCACCGCAAGGATGGTTCAGGCTCTATTGATATCATTCGGGGCCGTTTGGCTGACGAAACAGGCACTATTGGCTTCCTTTCATGGGAACCACTCGCTCACGAAGTCGGAACGCTTCTCAAGATTGAAGGTGCTCAAGTTCGAACGTTCAGGGATACACCTGAACTCAACTTTGGACGAACGACCAAAGTTGAAGTCTATCACGACAAGAATTTTGCTGATGTCGATGTTCTTTCTGAACAAACAGTACTTACCTTGTCAGAACTCCGAGACGGAGCCAGAGATGTTGATGCAATTGTCCAGATCACAGAATGGGCAAAACGCACGTTCACCAAGGACGGCGAAGAACGCTTCCTCTGGTCGGGTCAAATCGCCGATCCAACCGGTCGCTGTCGAATGAGTGCCTGGAATGAACTTCCGATTACTGAAGACCAATTGCCGTTAACCGTACGTCTCAAGGGAGTGCGTGTTCGTGCTTGGCAAGGTATTCCAGATATCACTGTTGATAATTCTGATCAAGTGGAAATACTTGATGCTCCACCTTGGGACAGTGAATTAGATCTGAAAAACCATACTGTTGAGGTCGCTTTACACGAACTTTCGACCGGTGCAAGTCGTGTTGGAATTTCGACCAGTGCTCTTGTCGTCAGTGTCCGTGAAGATTCAGGGTTTATTCAACGTTGCACGGAATGCCGTCGAGTTCTTCGAGATGGTGTTTGTGCTGACCATGGACCAAATGACGGTAACAGTGACATCAGGTTGCGTTTGGCAATCGATAACGGTCTTTCCAGTGTATCTCTTTTGGTCAATAAAGAGGCAACATTGAGTCTTCTCGGAATGACTGAACCTGAACTTCAAGGTACGATTGATGATCTTGGACAGGTTGCTTTTGTTCAATCGCTGCGTGGAAAGCTGCTCGGTCGAACACTGAATGCTTCAGGCCGAACAATTGTCGATGAACAAGGTGCTATGCTGCTTGCAGATGGTGCTTCAATGGTTGAGGAAGATGCTGGTTTACGTGCTACTGAAATTCGTGCACAATGGAGGGTTGCTTAATGCAAGCAGGAACAACACGAGCAAAACGACAGCCAGCTTGGCATATACTTGCCTCTGAATACAGTGAAGCTACACTCAACGAGAAAGGCTCAGGTGAATACGACCCATCCTTTGTCATCACGAAACTTGGTGCCAAAGTCAATAGAGTCGTCGTAGCAGGACTTCTGGAACGTCTTGAAGTTCGAGAAACCTCCAACGGTTCATCACTCTACCAAGGTCAAATGCGCGACCCCTCTGGTGTCCATTATTTCTCTGTAGGAGATTATGCGAGTGAATCGATGCGTGAACTCACTTTGTCTTTAGTCGAGAAAATCGAAGCAGGAGAACCAGTTCTCCTTCTCATGGTTGCTAAATCAAAGTGGTATCAAACCGATGAGGGAGCAATTTACACTTCACTTCGTCCAGAAGAAGCTTGTGAGATTGACGCACAACACTATGCTCTCTGGTTGACTCGAACTTGTGAAGATACTCTCCAAAGAATGAAGTTTTTCACGGACTCTCTTTCTGCTGAACCAACTCGAGAAGGTTTCGTTGCTGCTGGAATTCCTGAACATATGATCGATGGTCTTCTTGTGTCTCGAAACCATTATGGCGAAATAGAGATTGAAACTTACACACTCAACATCATGCAAGCTTTAGATATTGCTGAAGGGCGTATGGAGGCAGCAAGTCAACCCGTAGCCGCTCCAGTCGCTGCAAGTTCCGAGTCAGCTGAAGTTCAAGATGGTGCTGGCGGTAGTGAAACTGAAGTCAAGGACACAATCATTTCGATTATCGAACAACTTGATCAAGGCGATGGCGTAGACTTTGAAACCGTATTGACCAATACCGTGGCGCGTGGATTTGATCGTAGTTTAGCTGAAGAAAAGCTCGATGAACTTTCAAATGAAGGCACTCTTCATGAGCCTAGATTTGGTTGGTTTAGAATCGTGGCGTGATGGTTTCCACCCCCAACATTCAAGACCTTGCCACTGCGTGGGTAAAATAGAGGTTGACATATGGCTGGCATGGATTTTTTTATTCGCCCCGCATCAGGAACGACGAGTGCAGATTGGGTTCGACTTCCTAATTGCGACATGAAAGTTCGTCTCACACGCCGACTCACCCGCACAATTATTCGGGGAGAAGAAGGAGATGACTTACATGATGAAGGTTCAGAATCTGCAGCATATACTGTCACAGGGGAAATCATGCTCGATGATTACAAGAGAGTCCTTAACATGTTTCGTTCAGGCCAACCTTTCATCCATGATCCTTTTGAAGAACGAGATGTCAAAGTAATCTTTGCATCGATGGAATACGATGGTTCGAACCAAATGTTCAAATTTGAATTACTCGAAGATATTGTTTGAGGTGAGATTATGCGGAAGTTGGATGAGCAGAGAGAAATTCTCTATGTCATCCGGACATTAGATGTCTTGATGGCATCAGGAGTCGGTCTTGAAGCTGCCATTCATTCGATTGGTAGTGGTGGTTACGGAATCATTTCTGAAGACTTTTCTGGCATAATGGCACGTTTGCGAAAAGGAAGTAGTCGTGGACTTGGTCCTGAGTTGAAGAGTATGATGGGTAAAGCAGATTCCGAAGGATATCGCCGCCTCCTCAACACAATGTACACCAACGTCACACAAAATACTGACATTATTGAAACCATTAGGAAACAAGGCGTACGCATGGAAAATGAGCGAACAGAGTCTGTTGAAAAGTATATCGCAGACCTTGGTTCGGTTCCTGAAACACTTCTTTCCATTGGCATGATTGGGCCAATCATCTTGGCCATCGCTGGGCTTGTTCCACAGTTGATGAGTGGAGATTTAGGTGCTTTTATGCAACTGCCGCCTGCATCGACAATCAATCTCGTAGTCGACGTTGGACTTGCTTTGACCTTATTTGGAATGTTTATGATTGGGTTGAAAGCCCATACAAAGGACCCAGGATTGTGATATCATGATATTCGGGCTCATTGAAACATTTAACGACAATCTCTTGTTGTTGACACTGGTTGTAATCGGAATCGCAAGCGCTGCGGGAGGAGTCCCTCCAATGATAGAGCGCAATAGGCGCCGTTCTATAGAAAACACCCTTCCCTCCTTACTCGAATCACTCTCGGATTCAGTTGGCGCCGGGCGTGGTATTCAAGAGGCAATGATGGAACAATCCCGCACACTCCCCGGTATACTCGGGAAGTTGCTAAAAGAAACTTTGGAAGAGAGCCATTCATCCTCCTTCGATGCTGCTCTTGCTGCCTTTTCAGCCAAAACCCGCTCATCACAAGTTCAACGTGTCATGGTTTTAATCGATACTGCAATTGAACAAGATGCACCTCTCCAAGGTATCCTTTCAGATTTATCAATGGATTATGAACGTTTGAATGATTTGATGAATAAGCGTGAAGAGGAATTGATGGGTAAAGGCATACTTATCGTTCTTTTCATCAGTATCGGCTTGCCAATACTCATCGCTTTCATCGTCGGACTATTTGCACCAGCGAGTAAGGGTTTTCAAATCGATTCATTCAATACCACTTTTTCGCTTTTCTTTGGAGTAGCATCTGCAATTGCGCTTGGAGTTTCAGGTCGAATGCTTGGCCGTTTCAAAGATGCTCTTTGGTGGATGCCAGGGTGGATTGCAGTTTCTATGAGCCTCTATCTCGGGGCAGTTATTATGGTTGGAGGATGAAAAAAATGAGTGAATCAGTTTTAGCACAATACGGTCGAGTAACAATCTATACTGAACCCAATCACCCCTCTCCAATTTACCATGTCGATGGTGCAGTTGAACCAAACCCATATGGTGATCTTGCCGTACTTCTAGAAGACGATGCACTTGAAGAAGTGATGTACAATGGTGGAACGCAATGCGTGAAAATTGCACATCGTGATCATGGTATGTGTCGGACAAACATTTGGATTGATGATGATTCTGGAATCCAAATTGCCAAAAATATTGCCGCTTTCACCAATGTTCCACTTGGAGATGGACCCGGCCTTGTTCCCATCTTTGATGGACGACTCCCTGATGGTTCCCGTGTGAATGGCACGATTCCTCCAGTGACTCCAGATGGTCCAACACTCACGATACGAAAATTTCGTGAAGATCCGCTGACAATGATTGATTTAGTTAAATTCGGTACTGTAAACTCTCGTCTTGCAGCAATGATGTGGGTTTGGATTGAAGGACTCGACAGTCGTCCCGCAAACTTTGTTATTGCGGGAGGTACAGGTTCTGGTAAAACTACGACACTCAATTGCCTGGGAATGTTTATTCCATGGGACCGTCGTCTGCTCACTGTAGAAGATACGGCTGAATTGCAAGTTTACCACGACCACTGGCTCCGTATGGAGACACGACGCCAACGTCCTGATGGAACCGCTGAAGTAGACATGAATGATTGTCTCCAGTCAAGTCTTCGTATGCGACCTGACCGAATCATTGTTGGTGAAGTTCGTGGACCTGAAGCAGCCACTTTACTTACAGCCATGAACACCGGTCACGACGGTTCATTCGGTTCGTTGCACGCCAACACTGCTCAGGAAACCGTTACACGTATGATCAATCCTCCAATGAGTGTCCCACCGATTATGTTGAGTGGACTTGATTTGATTATCATTCAAGCACGACTGCATGTTAATGGTAAAACAGCTCGTAAGATTACTGAAGTTGCTGAAATAGCCGGTATGGAGGGTGAAAAACCTCGTTTAAACATCATCTGGAAATATAATGCCGCCACCGATCAAATCGAAGAAACAGGAATTCCTTCCAAACTCCGAGAAATAATTTGCACAGCAGCTGGTGTTTCACCCGATGTGTTTGAGAGGCATGTCTCACAACGTCAACAGATTCTAGAAGATTTAGCTCGCCGTGATATCCACGACATTCAGACTGTGACACAAGTCATCCAAAACTTCTACGCCTCTCGTTGAAGTGGTTAACCACGTAGACGAGCGAGTAAGTCATCGATCGCATCAATTTTACCTCGTGCAGAATTGAGTCGTTCAGATGCATCACTGACGGATTCAGCAAGGACCATTTCCACATCAGGTTGCTTCTCTACTTGCGGTTTGAATGCTTCTGCAAGTGCTTTTAATTCAGTTACAATCGCATCGACTTGAGTATCGGAAACCATAATTCCAGGTGCAATTCTTGGGATTTCAGAAGGAGATATAAATCCTAATTCGACACCAATGATTCCAGCACAAGCCAGAATACGAGGTCGTAAGTCCACTGTGTTGACCTCATAACCCCTTGTTTCGAGGAAACGAATCACTAAGGCTTGTTGCGAGTCTGAGAAACTCCCTTCACTTGATTCGAGTACAGTTTCTACGAGTTCTTCAAAAGCGGAAATATTTCGTTCAAGTCGGTCAACGGTTCTTCGTTCAATATCAGAGAGATGAACTGCGCCATGTTGTAGGACACGAAGAATTCGATTGCGACGGGCAATCGATGGGTCTTGAAGTGCCTCAGCCTGATGTATTTCGACATGCAAATCGAAAAGGGCGTGGAGTCTTCCAGAAACACTTGGGATTCGTAGGTCGAGCCCCATGTCATGGCCAATTTGTTCAAAAGTCATTCTCGCACGAACCAAATCTCCATCTGAAGATGCAAGTGTGTTGTTTAACTGATCACGGAGCACATCGCGAGCGTTTTCGAAATTACGTAGAGCTTCTCGTTCTCTCCAAGAGTTGGGCATTGCAGAGACTGCATCCTTTTCAGTTTGAGACCTAAATTCAAGTTCCATCAAAGTATTACGGATTCCATCACTGACTGCTGGAATCTCTACAGCAAAACCATGACTTGAGAGGCTACGGATGAATGCTTCGAGGTCTTCACCATCACTGGTGCTACTCACTGCCAAGAAATCCCTTCCTGCCGCTTCAATTTCCGCTGCCCGAGCTGTCAACTCAAGTAAGACTGCTTCGACTTCAAGGCTGTGCTCGACAACCTCAGCCACATGCGCACTTTGAACCATTGCCGGTGCGTCATCGTTATCTCTTTGCTTTTGACCTGCCCGAAGTGCATCATCGATTGAGGCAGCAAGAGGGGCACGGGAGATTGGGATTCCTTCTTGTGCGAGTTCTGTTCGCATTTCAGTCTCCTCTTCAAACGTCCACCCTTTCGGATGTTGAGATACGAATGTTTCGACTGTTTCGAGTATCACCTCTTGTTCCTCGAGATTATTTTCCACAGGAGATTGATTCTTCGAATCTTCATTTGGACTTGGAATATCGATGGTGGAATCGCCGCTTCGTGGTCTTCGGAGACTCTTTTTCACCTTGCCCCAGCCCCCTTGCTGATAGGCTAATACTCCCGCAATGCGGACAAGTAATGCCTGCTTGTTTCCAGAGAGAGGCAATTCCAATGTTTTACATAATTCATGCAATTCATCTCGAGTCATAGCATCAAGAGATTCGGGAACGAATTGTTTTGGGTCGTGATTAAGATGAAGATACAGGCGTTGACGACGAGCACGAACAGAGCCTGATTTCTTGATGCCAAAGATTCCAAGAATCTCGCCTATTTCAGCGTTCATAAGATTCTTAATACCGGTTGGAGAAAGGTCCCATTCATCCAAAATAAGTTGTTGAATCAGCCGCCCTCTGACGACTTCCACTGAACCGTTTTTTGGTAAGTTATAGGTCGTTGCGAGCTCTTTAAGTCCATCAAAGCGAGCTTGATAGAGTTCATTCAAGAGTTCGCATTTTGCAGTCACAGTCTCACCTACCATTGACTTTCGGTTCAAAGGGGTATATGTGTCTTCGCTGTGTGGAGATGGGAAAAAGGGCAGTTCTTCGACTGTTTATGTCTCTCCATCTTCAGTACAGTGAGAATTTATTTGGCGATGGTTTGAAGGGTGTGAAGCACTCGAGAGTTGTAATGGCAAGAACCGTAAAGGCCACAAAGGTCGCACTCAAAGAAGCCAGTACGCTCGTTGAATCTCTTCGTGAGCTTGTATGGACTGATTTGAAAAACCAGTATACTGGTTTTGAAGAAATGCTTCAATCACGAATTAGCGACGCTGAAGAAGCAATTTTAGAAGCTACTAAAGGTAAGTTGGCTATTCTTGCCGGAATTGGAGCGATGCGAAAAGATCTCGAAAAAGCTCAACGCCGATTTTCACGTTCAAATGATATTAATGAATTGCGTAACTTCTTAGTTGATTTAGCAGGTCGAATCTTCCATCTAAGAGAAGCGAATAACAACATTGTAAATTCACTTAACTTGGTCTTAAATCCAAATCTAACCGGCATTGAAATTGTCGAAAAATTTGCATCAGACCTTCAACGCTCTGCTGGAACATGGGAGCGTAATGGCCGTGAAATCGATGAATCCATACTCGAATTGTGTGATGACAATGAGCCCGCCGAACTCGGTGATCTTGAACACTATATCACCAAACAAGGGTATGGTGGATTACTTGAAAAGTCAGCTTATTCCTCTTCCGATGAAGAGGCTTGAACTGAATGGAGATCCATGAGTGGCGGCCGAGCAAGGCTGTATTCATCTGGAAGTCCTGGGAATTTCCGAACCATCTCTGCATGCTCGATTTGCATAGTTTCGAGTAAATTAATGAATTCCTTGAGGACGTTGACCATTCCCATATGACTCTCCTCGAGTGTGCAAATTCGTTCTGCACTTGCAGTGACGGTTCCTTGAAAATTCAGCGTTTCAACTTTTATTTCCAGTCGAGGACTTGTCGACATACCTTTCTTTGGTACTGAGCGTTCCCATTTTTCAGAACCAATTAATCGCTTTCCACTCACTTTCCCTTGTGTTCGAGTCGAGTCGAGGTATGAATCATTGGTAAAGTCATCATTTGAGCGCTGTGCTTCTTTCAAAATCGTCTTGAATTTTCGCTGTTCAACATAAATGCCAACAATCGAGTGAATCTCCTCTGGAAGAGAATCAAGTAGGGCCGCTTCAATTCGGTGAGCGAGGTATGCACTTGGATCGAACATCGGTAGAACAGTTGCTCCAGGGAACCCAGTACGGCTTACAAGTAAAGTGAATCCATACAATGGTGGTGGAATGAAGTGGGCTCGTTCAGGATTTTCGCGTTGTAGGCCGAGTGTATGACGGCGTGATTTGAATTTTAATGCTGAATGTTCTCCTCGAGACACAATGAATCCTTCCAACAACTTCTCTTGGCGGCATTCTTCAATCCAATGGATGCGGTCTTCCTCATCCAGATTAAGGTAAGCATCGAGTTTACCAATATGTTCTGCAAATTGTTCACTGGTCAGTAAGACCAGATCGCTGCGTAGGCGGCGCATTTGCCGTCGTAGCAGTTGATGATTACATACGACAATCGCTTTTGAACACAAATATTCAGGTTTATCATCTGATACGAGAACCCAAGTTGGTTCTCTGCGTGGTAGGATTCCGACAATTGAAAGCCCCTCAACATCGAGGTTTCTCCAATCCAAAGCACTCATGGCCACAAGGTCCCCAGTACCATTTCTCAGGGCATCAACTGCTGACTCGATATGGGGCAGTTGCTGTAATTTGAAATCAAAATTATTGCGGTTTTGTTCGATGGTACGTTCGATTTGGAGCCGTACACCATCACGGCGTGATGCAGTGGTTAGGACTTCAAGTCGAACCTTTTCTGACAACACATCACCTCGGCGAGGATGAATCCTCACATTACAAGGCCGGAGACTACGGGTTAAGAAGGACACCCCTGTAGGAGAGTCGTGGCGAGTATTGAGTTGGAAGCCAGTGACCGCCTCGAAACAATGAGGCTTTTGGTCGATGCCGAGCTTGAGACATTGATTGAAAACGAAATCAAGAACGGTTCAGGGCAAGTTGCAGAACTCTGCGGTTCAGTACTCCTTGCTGGCGGTAAACGCCTTCGCCCATTGTTGATTCTACTCGCCCACGAAATTGCGGGAGGAACCGATATTGAGGAAATTATGCCACTTGCACTCGCTTCGGAAATGATTCATACAGCAACCCTTGTGCATGATGATATCAATGATGAAGCCTCACATCGTCGAGGAATCGAAACCATTCATTCACGTGTCGGACTTCCGAAGGCTGTTATTGCCGGAGATTGGTTGTTTTCCCAAGGTTTCGCGCTTGGCGGCCGATATGACGAAGTTATTGTTCGTATTCTGGCTCAGTATTGTGCAGAACTTGCCGTTGCCGAATTCGAACAACTCGACCACGTTCTCGACCTTACAACTTCTCCAGAAGATTATCTCAATATTGTTCGAGGTAAAACCGCAGGCCCCTTTGCTGCTGGATGTCATGCAGCGGGTTTGGTAGCTGGACTTTCGGAACTCCAAGCCTCTTCTCTCAAACGTTTTGGGATGGAACTTGGAATTGCCTTCCAGTTAGTTGATGATTTACTCGACTTGAGGGGCGATGAACGAATGGGTAAACCGAG
>Ga0209711_10005201_pt1 | contig 10201 bp, 5 predicted proteins | sample ArcticOcean_MG_C_7_FD_187441 | JGI IMG/M metagenome (GOLD analysis project Ga0209711, IMG submission 187441) | Marine microbial communities from western Arctic Ocean - ArcticOcean_MG_CB11_88 (SPAdes) (version 2) | ecosystem: Environmental > Aquatic > Marine > Oceanic | place: Arctic Ocean... | reverse complement strand
TTTTGAAGTGCTGACCAAGTGGATCGGTTCCGCGATAAGTGTGCTTACTTGGGGCAGCCCCCTTGCGATTGAATCCGACATGGTATCCCGCACCAGCCAGCAAGTCGGAGTAGGTTGGGATGTTTTTGGCGAGTGATCCGCCAAGGTTCTGGGCTTCCCCGAGGCGCCAGTGCCATTGGCCGGTGGCGATCGCCATGCGGCTGGGGGTACAGGAGGGCGAACTTACGAAGGCCCGCTCGAAGAGAACTCCCCCGCGAACCAACCTGTCGAAGGTCGGAGTCTTCACGGTCTTGTCGCCCAAGGCACCGGCATGTGGCCAGGACCAGTCATCTGCCATCAGAACAAGAATATTGGGCTTCTCAGCATGTACCTGATTGGAAATGAAAATGTATGCAAGCAAGTGGAATAAGACTTTCATTTGCAGGTAGCTCAGTTGCTTTTTTCAATAAGCTTTTGTTTTTCTTGCAGAATGCTTCTGAATTCTTCGAGCCTCTCTTTGATGTGATCCTTTTGGGCGAGGTTGTTCTTTTCCTGTGGGTCGTTGCGAAGGTTGTAAAGCTCTTCCCCATTCGGCCATTTACCATAACGCCAATTTTGATTTCGCAAGGCATAGCCAAGGTTTTTCGGGCCGCGGGTGACCACACTGTAGGCATATTTCTTTTTTCCTCTTCTTTCTGAATTTTCGAGCAGGGGACGAAGGGATACTCCTTGCAAATGATCGGGTGCTTGTAAGCCCGCCAGGTCGGTAAGGGTGGGGTAGATATCGATCAATTCGACCATGGCTTCCGATGAGGTCCCGGGCTTGGTCAAACCGGGTGCCCGGACGATAAACGGAACCTTGGCCCCGATATCGAAAAGAGTGACTTTCCCCCAGATGAAGTGATCACCGAGGTGGTAGCCGTGATCGGAGGTGAAGATAATGACGGTCTCGTCCCACAGGCCGTTCTTTTTCAGTCCGTCGAGGACCAAGCCGAGTTGAGCGTCGATAAAGCTGACGCAGGCGTGGTAGGCCTGCATGTATTCTTTGCGCAAGGCGTGGTTTTCTTTGGCGAACTCGAAGCCGAAAGCCTCGTACCGTTTGGAGAGAGCGGACTGTGGCAGGAAATCCCACATGTTTGGTCGATCGGTTTCGTAGGTAATTTTTTCGAAGGGATAAAGATCGAAGTACTTGTCGGGAGCGAGAAAGGGAACATGAGGCTTTTGTAAACCTAGGGCGATGAAGAAGGGTTTGTCTCCATTGGGCTTGTCTGTGAGCCATTGAAGTACCTGTCGGGCATTCTTACCGTCCTTGTGTTGAGCGTCCGTCAGACCGCTTCGACCGCGACCGGGAGGGGTCTGAGCATCGAGCTTGCCTGCAACTTGTTTCTTAAGCTCCTTCCATTTTTTCTTGTTGGGTTGTTTCTCGATCGAGCCGTGTTCGGTCTCGAACTTTAAACGAGCCTTCTGAACGACGGCAAGTTCGTCGTTTTCGAAACGCAAATTTTCATTCCATGCGATCTCACCATGGTCGCTTTTGGTGTTGTGGAAGACCTTGCCCACACTAGCGGTCCAGTACCCATTCTCCTTAAAGAACTGGGGCATGGAAACCGTTCCCGGTCGGGTTTTACGAATATCGAAGGTGTTGTTTAGCACCTTTGTGCTTTGAGGGTACAAGCCACTGAGGAAGGATGCCCGGGAGGGTCCGCAGACAGGATACTGGCAAAAGGCCCGGTTGAAAGTGATCGATTCCTTGGCAAGTTTGGAAAGGTTGGGAGTGGTGATGGGTTCGTACCCGGAGGTGGAAACATGAGTATTGAGATCATCACAGACTACGAAGAGGATATTTTTTCTTTTTGTTTTGGGTGGTGATGGAGAATCCAAAGACGTTATGCTTGGCCGGTAGACTTTGGTTTTCTGCAGGTTTCCCTTGCCTGTAATCCACTGGTATGAACCATCCTTAACGAATAGGTCTCGCTTGGCATTGAGCTTCTTGGACTGAGGGGCGAATTTCTTGGGGGCGAAGGACGCCAACTGAGTTTTCGCTTTGGCGTACTTTTCTTCTCCCGCTAGGTTGTTCCATTCGTTCGGGTCCTTCTTCACTTCGTAGAGTTCCTCTCCATCCTCTCCATAGCGGACATAGCGCCAATCACGATTGATAATTGCATATTCTCCCGGGTGCATGTGGGGAAGAAAGACGGAACGATCCTTCGCCTTGTCCGGGGCAGCCAAGGTTGAGGCAATGGAGGTTCCTTCCAGTTTTTGTTTGGTTTGGGGAAGTCCGCACATTTCCTGAAAAGTGGGATACATATCGATTAAGCTGACGGTGACATCAGTCTTCTTATTCTTGGCCACTCCAGGGCCAGACCAGATGAAGGGCACGTTGGAGGTTCGTTCCCAAAGGGTGTGCTTGCCCCAATCCCCTTTTTCTCCCAGGTGGTAGCCATGATCGCTCCACAGAACGACGATGGTGTTGTCGGCATAGGGACTTGCTTCTAGAGTGTCGAGGACGCGGCCGAGCATGGCGTCGGCATAACTGATATTCGCGAGGTAGCCATGGATGGCATCGTCCCACGCATCCAAGGACTGCAGTTTTTGGACGATACGGGAACGTGCAGTTTTCATCTTTTTGATCTTCTCGGGAAGATCGACCAAGTCATCTTCTTTGATCGGGGGAAGTTCGATTTTTGACGGATCGTAGAGATCAAAGTATTTTTGCGGGCAATAGTTGGGATAGTGGGGAGCATAAAGACCAACGGCTAAAAAGAAGGGCTTATCGTGTTTCTTCTTCAATTGTTGAACCGCCCAGTTAGTCCTTTTGGTATCGGCCATTTCTTCTTCTTTATCGTTGGGTATGCCGGCCCATTCAAGAAAGAGACCGCCGGTGATTTTCTGATCCCGATTGTAGATGCTGGCAGGAAAATTTTTAGGGAATGGAGTCTCTTCACTCCATGAATTCATGGGCCATCCGGTTTCTCTCTGGTTGGGGTTGCGTAAAAAGAAGTGGGTCCAATCCCGTACATCGATGGCACCGGCCGGGTGATGAAAGAGTTTTCCTGCACCGTAGGTCGAATAACCTGCCTTGGCAAAGCTGGTCTGCAGAGATTCGATTTCCGGATGGTCAACAAAGTAATTGGCACTCTGGTAGCAACCGGTGGTGGAGGCGAACTGGCCGGAGAAAATAGCCGCTCGGCTGGGAGCACAAAATACGCCCGCAGTATGAGCATTAGTAAAATTGACTCCACTTTTAGCGAGCCTGTCAATGTTGGGAGTAATGGCCCGCGGCGTTTTACCCAGGCAACCGATCCAGTCGTTCATGTCATCGACCGCGAGGAAGAGGACATTTGGTTTGTTCGGGATCTGCTTGGCATTCAGTTGAGCCCACAGGAACAGGAAACTGAAAGCTAGCAATCGAGTAAAATGAATAAGCGTGGTCATGGTTTAATCTTCGATTTTATATTTTTTTCGGAGGCGATTGAGCTCTTTTTTCATGGCCTGAATATTAGCACTACAGGATTTGTCTGCGTAAAGATTTTTCATTTCCATGGGATCTTTTTCTAGGTCGAAGTATTCCCAAGTGTTAAGTTTTTTGTCGGGAAACCGGATGAGCTTTTGCTGACCATCGGTTACGCCGTAGTGGACGGGAACACCATGTCCGCCGGCTTCGTAGTAATGATAATAATGAGTCTTTCTCCAGTCTTTCGGGTTAGCTCCCTTTAAAATAGGAATTAGAGATACCCCTTGCATGACCTTGGCGGGTTTCGCTCCCGCAAGTTCCAGAAAGGTAGGGGCGAAATCTAGATTGGAAACGAGTAAATCACTTTTGCTCAGAGGCTTGATTCTATTTGGCCAGCGAACCAGCAGTGGCGTATGCAGGCTTTCTTCGTACATCCAACGCTTGTCAAACCATCCATGTTCTCCGAGCCAGAAGCCCTGGTCTGAGCTGTAGATTACGATGGTGTTTTCAGTGAGTTCCTTACGATCAAGATAGTCGAGCATTCGGCCAATGTTTTCATCCACCGCTTTTACACAACGAAGGTAGTTCTTAATGTATCGTTGATAATGCCAACGGGTTCGATCCTTTCCGGTAAGTCCAGCTTTCCTAAAGGCTTCGTTTTTGGGCCGGAAGGCTTGGTCAAATTGCTCAAATTGTTCGGGGGTAAATTTGCTTGCATAGGTGAGCATGAGACGTTTCTCACCAATGTGATCGGCAATTCCCATTTCGTGACCGGCAGAAGCGGGGCTTCGACCCGAATAATCATCAAACAGGGTAGGGGGTTCGGGGATTTTTATGTCTTCGAACTCGTTTAGATGACGAAGGGCAGGCTCCCATTTTCCATGTGGGGCTTTGTGTTGGCACATGAGAAAGAAAGGTTTTTCAGTGTCACGTTTTTCCAGCCAATCCAAGGCCTGATCTGTAATGATATCGGTGGTGTAGCCGATATGGTTTATATTCCTGCCGTTGGTGAAAAGCATGGGGTTGTAATATTGGCCCTGTCCCTTCAGGACTTCGAAATGGTCGAATCCCGTGGGGGTGGATTTAAGATGCCATTTACCAACAATGGCAGTCTGGTATCCCACCTTGTTCAATAGCTTAGGGACGGTTTTCTGGCTGCCATCGAAAATATTTCGGTTGGTCAGTTGACCATTTAAGTGGGAATACTTGCCAGTAAGAACCACCGCACGTGAGGGTGCGCAAATCGAATTCGTAACCAAGCAATGATTAAACAATATACCTTCTCTTGCGATTCGATCCAGGCTTGGTGTCGGGGCAATCTTGGACAAGGGACCGCCATAGGCAGAAATTGCATTCAGGGCATGATCATCGGTGAAAAGAAAAAGGATATTAGGTTGTTTCCCCAAAATGGACGAAAAGGGAAAGATGGAAATAATCAATAAATAGAGGGATTTTCTTTTCATAATTCTAGGACATCGTTTCTTAGGGAAACTCATAATTTTTTTCAAATTGAAGGATATTCGGCTTTATTTCGAGAGGCTTGGTCGTAATAAAAGGATTATGAAAAGAACGATAATATTTTATTTCTTAGTTGTTTTTTCGCTATTTACGATGATGAATGGAAAGCCGAAAAAACCAAACATTTTAATTTTGTACGCGGATGATCTTGGCTATGGCGATCTCAAAATACTGAATTCGAAATCAAAAATCCCAACACCCAATTTGGAAAAACTGGCTAAGGAGGGAATGATTTTTACTGATGGTCATTCTTCTTCGGGAATCTGTACACCCAGTCGCTATGCCCTTCTGACTGGGAGGCACCATTGGCGCAAGTTCCACGGAATCGTTAATGCCTTTGGGGATTCCGCTTTCGATGCAGACAGGCTTACCATGCCTGAGATGCTCAAGGACTCGGGTTACAATACGGCGGCTATTGGCAAGTGGCATCTTGGATGGGACTGGGATGCGATTAAAAAACCCGGAGCCAAACCGGTTAAGCAAGGCAAGCGATCTATCTTGGGACCGGATGCATTCGATTGGTCCAAGTCAATTCCGAATGGCCCGCTTGATCATGGTTTTGATTATTATTTTGGGGATACGGTGATTAATTTCCCACCTTACTGTTGGATCGAGAACGACAAGGTGGTGGACATTCCGGACACGATGATGGACACCTCCAAGTGGAAAAAAATCAAGGAGGGAGGCTGGGAATGCCGCCCGGGTCCGATGTTTTCCGGTTGGGACCCCTATGAAAATATTCCCACCACCACTAAGAAGGCAGTCGAGTATATAAGAAAACAGGCAAAGAGTGAGCAGCCGTTTTTCCTCTATTTTGCCTTTCCGTCACCCCACGCCCCGATTATTCCCAATGATGAATTCGACGGGAAGTCGGGAGCGGGAGCCTATGGCGATTTCGTTTACGAAACCGATGATGCTTGTGGTCGGATTCTCAAGGCCTTGAAGGCCAGCGGGCAGGCGGACAATACGGTGGTCATCTTTACTGCCGATAATGGTCCTGAAAAATATGCCTACAGACGAGATGAGGTCTTTGATCATTGGTCGGCCGAGCCTTTTCGGGGATTAAAGCGGGATATCTACGAAGGCGGGCATCACGTACCCCTCATCGTCAAGTGGCCGGGCTTGACCAAAGCAGGCAGTGTTTGTGACAAACTCGTTTCGCAGATCGACTTCATGGCTACGATCGCCTCGGCCTTGAAATATTCTCTTCCAAAAAATGCGGCGGAGGATTCCCACGATCTCTTGCCTCTGTTGAAAGGAAAGAACGAGACTCCGCGCACTGTACACGTTCATAATACCCGGGCGGATGCTTGGGCGATTCGTGTGGACGAATGGAATTTGATTACGGGAAAATCGGGTTATCACTCCGGAAGGAATCAGCAGTGGGAAGAAAAACGAAGTTATCCGGCGGATGACAAGGATTCCGTCGAGCTCTACCATTACGCAAAGGACCCCGGCCAACGAGTTAACCTTGCCAAAAAGTTCCCCAAGAAAGTGGCGGAATTGCAAAAGGCGTTGAAGGATGCTCGGGATCGGGGTTTTACCGCTCCCCGGTTAGCCGGGGCGCGATAACCTTGCACCCACCTGATGGCTTGCTGATCCATTGCTTGAAAAACAGGCGTTTACCAATTTGCGGGCTTAAATTGCTTCCGGAGGCGGAATAGGAACACCTGGATGTTCGGGAAGGTCTCCGCTGCTTGCGAGGAGGTTTGGTCGCTTAGGCCTTGATTTGGGAAATCTGCTTGGTGGCGATGCCAATAGGTCTGTCCAAGGGTACGCCGACACAGGAAAGCAGGGTGGTCAGGAGGTCTCCCTGGTTGCCCTTGACCCCGGTAAGGAATCGGCCGGTTTTGAGAGCTCCGCCACCTTTGCCGGCCAGAATAAAGGGCAGATTTTCGCGCTTGTGCTTGTTGCCGTCCTCCAGGCCCGAGCCCCACATCATGATGCAGTTGTCGAGCAGAGTGCCTTCGCCTTCCTTGAGGGCATGCATCTTCTTCACCATGTAAGCGTATTGGTCGACATTGAACTTGTTGATCGCAGTCACTTTGCGGAGTTTTTCCTGATCCTTGCCGTAGTGCGTCTGTGAGTGGTGCTGGTTGGTGAATCCCAGCTCGGGGTAGGAGGCTCCGTTCGGTCGGGAGCCAATGTAGGTGCTCACGCGCGTGGTGTCGGTTTGGAAGGCCAGGACGATTAAGTCGCACATGACCTTCATGTACTCGCTGCGCTTGTCGCTCTCGGGAATCTTGACTTCGATGGGGGCTGAGTCGGTGGCGTGCCGTTTGGAGGGCCGTACGCCCGCTTTCTCAAGGGCCGCCTCCTGCTGGCGGGACTCGATGGAGGCGATGCGGCGTTCCACCGAGCGAACACTGTCGAGGTATTCGTCGAGCTTCTGCTGGTCGGTCTTGGCCAAGGTCTGCCGTAGGTCTCTCGCGCCGCCGAGAACCCGGTCGAGCATCTGGCGGTCGAGGGGGTTGGTCTGGCTGACCTTATCCGTTTTGCCCTGTTTACCGAAGAGGCGGTTCAATACATTCCGGGGGTCGATCTCGGCGGGCACGGGTTGGGTAGGAGAACGATAGCTGCAGTGGTTGTAGTACCCTTCGTGTAGGCCTGCCTGGTTTTCCTTCCATGTCTGGGGCATGGTTGCCAATTCGAGTGAGGGAAGCGAGGTGTGGGCTCCCACATAATTGGCCATGATTTGGTCGGCCGATATGGCGATGTTGATACGGCTTCGCGAGCTGGGTTCGGGTAATCTTCCGGTGAGCCAAGTCGATAATTCTAAGGCGTGCGGGGCACCGTTGAAGGGGGAGGTTGGGACCCCCGAGATGCCCTTCATCATAAGGCACTGCTCCATCACCGGTTGCAGGGATTTGATGATGGGCGGTGGTGAGTTGAGGAAGCTTTCCTGGTTTTTCGGCCAAAACTGGTCCATGATGACCCCATGGGGCATGTACATGAAAGCCATCCGCACGGGCGGCTTGGCGGTTGATGGGGTTGATGCCAAGGAATCCATGAAGGGCAGGGCGAGGGAAAGGCCCGCGCCTTTCAGCCAGGCCCGGCGGTCAAGTAGGAAACAATCGTTGACTGGAGTCATGCTATGATCTGGTTATGCGTTATTCTCATTCGGATCTTATCCCTTGATCTTGCGGTATGTAAATAGGTAACTGGTGATGACCTCGGAAATGATCGAGCGGGTCCGGTACCCTTCCTTGGCGACATTAGCTAGGATGCGGTCGATCACGATCTCGTCGTAGCCTCCCAATGGCCGGCCGAGGGCGTAGGCCATCAGTCGCTCGGTCAGGTTGCGGGCCAAGTCATTTTCCCTCTGGGCGATGAGGTCCTTCAGTTCAGCGGGTGAGGAGAAATTTTGGCCGTTTGGCAACATACCTGCAGAGTCGATGGCGAGTCCTTCGGCGTTCTTTTCCCGCCACCGTCCGATGGCATCGAAATTTTCCAGGCCGAATCCTATCGGGTCGAGTACCTTGTGGCAGTTGCGGCAGGTCGTTTCCGATTGGTGTAGCTCGGTGCGTTGGCGTAGCGTCAGGCCCTCGACCTCTTTGTTTTCCTGTTCCTCCAATTCGGAGATGTCGGGCGGAGGCGACGGAACGCGTTCCCCCAGAATCTGCTCCAGTACCCAAACCCCGCGTCGCACAGGGCTTGTCCGGTTGGGGAAGGAGGTTGCTGCCAAGATAGCCGGCATGCCGAGGATACCGCCACGGTTAGGGTTTTTCAACTTCACCCGCCGCATTTTCGGACCTCGGAGGGGTTGGCTGATTCCGTAGATTTTCGCAAGCGGTTCGTTCAGGAATGTATAGTCGCTGTCGACGAATCGGGCGACACTTTGGTTCTCCCTGACGATGCTCTCAAAGAAAAGGCGGACCTCCTCCGTCATCGCCGTCCGTAGAGCGGGTGTCATTTGGGGAAAGGTTTTCGCGTCGAAAACCTGCCCGTCCAGCTCGTTCACCCGAAGCCATTGGGCTCCGAAACCATCGAACAAAGCCCGCGAGCGCTTATCCTTGAGCAGCCGTTTCACCTGAGCCTTCAGGATAACGTCTTTTTGGAGTTCCCCCTTGTCGGCCAAGGCAGCCAACTCGGGGTCTGGCGAGGCTGACCACAACAGGTACGATAGGCGGGAGGCCAATTGGTGGTCGTCCAAAGGGATGATTTTCTTCTTTTTTTCGGGTTCGCTGGCGGGGGTGATGAAGAGAAACTGTGGGGAAACGAGAACTGCCTTGAGCATCAGGCCCAAGGCTTCGATATGGTCGAGATCGTTGTTCCGCCCCAAGTCATAGACATCGATCAAGACATCCAATTCCGATTCGGATGCTGGTCGCCGATAGGCATTTCGGGCGAGAGACCGGGCGACTTTCCGGGCTTCCTTGCTCAGATCGGCTCCTTTTTTTGGAGGGGTCCCGAAAAGGTCCTTCTGGACGGCCGTGGGTGTTTGACCTTCCGGGGCTATGACTTCCTCGATCACTTCGTTGGCAATACCGAGAAACAATTCGGACTGGAGGGGGGAAATCGAATTGAGAAAGCCTTCTCCGACGACTTCCTCTGGAAGACTGTCGGCGATGGAGTCATCCACCCCGTAGAGGTCGGCTAGAGTGTTGGCGTATTCGGTCTTGGTCAGCCGGCGAAGGACAAAGGGTCCCGGATCGCGGGGTGCAAGGTACTTGATCTGACCGATCCACTCAATGAATTGACGTCGCTCCTCGTTGCTGGGTTTCTTGGAAGAATCCTCCGGTGGCATGTCGTGCACCTTCACATTGGCCGCGGCCTTTTTCCAGTGCAGGGTCGCTGACTCGCCGTTGGGGTTCTTGAGGGCGGATTCGAGGTTTATGCCCGCTTTGGCACGGCTACCATGACATTTGGTGCAGTAGGTCTCGACGAAGGGTTTGATTTTTTCCTTTAAGACTTTTTGAGCATCGGTCCGCAGAGCTTCCTCGTTTATGAATTCCTTTCCTGACTCAGCAAGGCAGAAGGCCCCTGAGGACAAGGACAATAAAAGAAGCAACGCTGGATGGCGCAGGAGGAGGGCGAGCAAGAAGGAAGGGCTTAGGTATTTCATGTGAATTTAAGTAATGCTGGATGGAGCTTAATCTCAACAAAGTTGCAGGTTTTTTTAATACGGCACCTCCGTGGTTATTTCCCCCCGGTCTTGTGCTTGTCTTGCACACGCAACGCATCAGCGGGGATCGGGCCTAGGGCCGTATTGGGCCCTTCCCATTGCAGGCTGAGGGCGGGTTTGGAGCC
>Ga0209711_10005186_pt1 | contig 10219 bp, 10 predicted proteins | sample ArcticOcean_MG_C_7_FD_187441 | JGI IMG/M metagenome (GOLD analysis project Ga0209711, IMG submission 187441) | Marine microbial communities from western Arctic Ocean - ArcticOcean_MG_CB11_88 (SPAdes) (version 2) | ecosystem: Environmental > Aquatic > Marine > Oceanic | place: Arctic Ocean... | reverse complement strand
AAATAAAATAAGAATTCTTATTGATAAAATTGACAAGCAAATTGTCAAATCATTGAATAATCGAGCGGATCTTGCAAAAAAAATAAAAAAAGCAAAAGCCTCGTCTGAGAAAAAAGATATATTTAGACCCGAAAGAGAAGCTCAAATTCTTAGAAAGATAGCGTCAACTAATTCAGGACCACTTACTACTAAACATTTGCAGACCATATTTAGAGAAATCATATCTTCATGCTTGTCACTAGAAACTGACTTGAAAGTAAGTTGTTTGGGTCCACAGGAATCATATAGTCACCTCGCGCTGAATAAATTCTTCGGTTCGTCAGTAAAGATTAAATTTAATAATTCAATCTCAGAAATATTTGATGATGTATGCCGACAAAATATAGATTTTGGGATAGTTCCGATTGAAAATTCTAATCAAGGCAGCATAAAAGAAACTATAGAACATCTTATTAAGGACAATAGCCAATTATGTGGCGAAGTTAACTTAGATATAAAACATTGCTTATTATCTAATTCAAAAAAAATGAGTGAAATAAAAAAAGTTTATGCTCATGAGCAAACTTTCTTGCAATGCAATCAATGGCTTAATAAGAATATGCCAAATATACAAAGAATCTTTGCCTCTAGCAATTCTGCTGCAGTACAGAAAATTATTAAACTTAAGAACTCTGCTGCAATAGCTAGCAAAAATTGCGGGCCTGTCTATAAGGTTGGTATATTAAAAAATAATATACATGACAATATAGATAATACTACAAGATTTATTGTTATTGGAAATCATAATATAGCTGCTAGCGGTTCTGATAAAACCTCGATCTTAATATCTATAGACAATAAAGCTGGGTCATTAAATGAATTATTATCACCTCTATCTAAGAATAAAATAAGCATGTCTAAGATAGAATCTATCCCAACTAGAATTAATAATTGGGAATATATGTTTTTATTGGATATTGATGGACATGTCGACGATAAGGTTGTTGGTCAAGTACTCAAGGAGATACAAAAAAAGACTTCATTTTATAAAAACTTAGGCTCGTACCCTAAAAGTATTTGAGTAATAATGACTAATAAAACATCAACATATCAGCCTGGCAGGAATATTAATGATATTCAGAAATTATATGGTTTGAAGAAAGTTATTAAATTAGCGTCTAACGAGAATCCGCTTGGTCCTAGTAAAAAAGCAATATCTGCAGCAAATAAAATCGTGGAATCTATCAATAGATATCCAGACAGTAAGTCTATAGATCTTAAGTCCGCTATTTTAAAAAATATTTCTAAAAGAAATATTACCGTTAATAATATTATTATTGGAAATGGATCAAATGAGATTCTAGAACTAGTTGCTCGAAAATATCTCAATAATAATTCAGAAGTTTTATTTTGTAAGCATTCTTTTTTAGTCTATAAAATTATTTCAAATACAATGAAGGCAAAAATTATTGAATCGAAACCTATTAAGGAAAAGGGGAAAGATTTTATGGGAATAGATTTAGAGTCAATGAAATCTAAAATAACCAATAAAACTAAAGTGATATTTATTGCAAACCCCGGAAACCCAACGGGGACTATAGTTCCAATTAATGAGATAGAGAGTTTTATCAGGAAAATTTCTAAAAAAATAATTGTTGTTATTGATGAAGCATATTATGAATATTCATCTCACCATGGATTTAAAAGTGCTGTAAATTTATTAGCGAAATATAGTAATATTGTGGTTACAAGATCATTTTCTAAAATATATGCTTTAGCTGGAATTCGCGTAGGTTATGGATTAGCCTCAAAAGATATAATTTCTGAGTTTGATAAAATAAGACAACCATTTAATGTGAATTATATTGCTCAAAAAATGGCAATAGCGTCCCTTGGAGATGAAGAGTATCTTAGAAAAAGCCTGGACCTTAATGACATGGGAATGCAGTTTTTAAAATTAGAATTAAATAAGCTGGGAATTGTGTATCTTAATACATATACAAATTTTATTACTATACACCTAGGATCTAAGACACAAGAAATATATGAGATATTATTATCTGAGGGGTGATATTGAGGCCTTTAGAAAATTATGGTCTCCCTGGTTATTTAAGAGTAACTATCGGCACAAAAGAAGAGAATAACATGTTCATTAGAAAGCTTAAAAAATCCTTAAAGGGACTAAAGTAAATGTATAACTCTATCTATATTTTTGGTTTAGGGATGATGGGTGGATCGCTTGCCTCCTCAATTAAAAGTAAAAAGTTAGCAAAAAAAATATATGCTTATGATAAAAATATTAATAGCCTAAAATATGCCAAAGATAAGAAACTTATTCATGCTTATGATAATAAAGATTTTAAATACTTATCAGAATCTGATTTTATAATAATATGCGCACCCATGAATGCATATAAAAATATTTTTAAAACTATTAAAAAATATAAAAAATCTGGCGCTATTATTACTGATATAGGAAGTACTAAACAGAATATAATCAATATTTTAAAATTAGTTATAACAGACCATGAGGAATGCTTTATAGGCTCTCATCCATTAACCGGCAAAGAAACGAGTATGGTTATGTCGTATGAGAAAAATCTTTTTGATAAAGCTGTGGTATTGATAACACCGATAGAAACAACTAAAAAAACTTTAGTTAGTAAAGTATCTAAATTTTGGAAGGCGATGAAATGTAAGGTAACAAAGATATCTCCAGAATTACATGATCTTGTTTTATCGGAAACAAGTCATTTGCCGCATCTTGTTTCTTTTGCATTAGTCAATATTATCTTAAACACTAAATCTATAAAAAATATAAAAGATTATACCGGCGGTGGTTTTAAAGATTTTGCAAGATTAGCTCATAGTGATGGAATAATGTGGGGTGATATTTGTAGAACGAATGAAAAAAATATTGTTACCTCGATAAATATGCTTATAAAAGAGCTAAGTTTAATCAAAAATATGGTTAAGAGTAATGACAAGTCTTTACGTTTATACTTAAATGGAATTAAAGCTAAGCTAGATAAGAAATGAAGGAAAATTCAAATCTAATAATTAATAATCCAAAGAAACTAGAAGGACTGATAAGTATTCCTGGAGATAAATCTATTACCCATAGGGCAATAATGCTGGGAGCCTTATCCGATGGACAGCTAAAAATTTCAAATAGCCTTTTGTCTGAAGACTGTATGAGAACTCTTACGGCATTCAGAGAACTTGGAATAAATATTGAGATTGATGATGATATAGTTACTATATTTGGTAAGGGTTTAAATGGACTTTCGGAAACAAAATCTCAAATTGATGCAGGCAATTCAGGAACAATGGCAAGATTATTATCAGGTATACTTTCTACTCAAAATTTTAATAGCTCAATTTCTGGAGACGAGTCATTGGTTACTAGACCTATGAAGCGTATTATTGAGCCACTTGAATCTTTTGGGGCGTTAATTAAATCAAAAGATGAAAAGTTGCCGATTAGTTTTAAATCATCTAGCTCCATGAAACCCATTAAATACCATAGCCATATTCCTAGCGCGCAGGTTAAATCATCTTTAATTTTGGCGGCACTATATATAAAAGGTGAATCCATTATCAGTGAAGATGTAAAGACAAGGGACCATACAGAACGACTTTTAAAATATATGGAATATCCAATCTCAATAGATAAAGAAACTGTAACGTTACAGGGCTGTGAAAATATAGTGGCAAAAGATATAGATGTTCCATCAGATATATCCTCAGCTGCCTTTTTTATTGTTGCAGCTTTAATTAAAAAAGGCTCAGATATTACATTAAATAATATTGGGGTAAATCCATTGAGGACTGGAATTATAGATATCTTGTTAGAAATGGGCGCAAATATTAAACTTACTAATTGTCGTACTATGTGTAATGAGCCAGTGGCAGATATTAAAGTAAAGTATTCTCAATTGAACCCAATTAATATTTCAGGAGACATAATTTCTCGCCTAATAGATGAATTACCAATCTTATTTATTGCATGCGCAACTTGTAATGGCCTATCCTTAATAAAAGATATACATGAACTGAGATATAAAGAGAGTGATCGGATAGAAGCAATGGAGAATGGACTTAAAAAACTAGGTATAGATATAGTTTCAACTGAAAATTCTATAAAGATTACTGGTGGAAACTTTAGTGGTGGTATCGTTGATAGCTATGGGGATCATAGAATAGCAATGTCTTTCTTGATAGCAGGATTAGTTTCTAATAAACCCATAACAGTCTTAAATACTAGCAATATTAATACTTCTTTCCCTAATTTTGAGAATATCTTGAGAAATCAAAAGATAGATATTTACACAGTATGAATAACGTACCCATTATTACAATAGATGGTTTAGCTAGTTCAGGAAAAACTACTATATCTAAATTATTATCTAATCATTTAGGATTTTATATACTGGATAGCGGAGTTTTATACCGTGCATTTGCTTACATCAAAATTATAGAAAAAATTGATACTTATACAGTTGATGTTATTGCAAGAATAATTCGTAATCTTAAGATGGCACCTAAAAAAGATTTGGGATTTAGTATTATTTATAATTCTAATGACATCACTAATAATTTATATAGTGAAGAGATAGGGTTGGAAGCGTCTAATATTTCTAAAAATGAAGATATCAGAAATGTCTTGTTATCAATTCAACATGCATGCGTTCAGGTTCCAGGGCTGATAGCGAATGGTAGAGACATGGGAACAAAAGTTTTCCCAGAAGCTGCGCTAAAAATATATTTCACAGCTAGCATAGATGTTAGAGCAAAGAGGAGATATGAACAGCTAATTAAATCTGGATCTAGTCCAAATCTAATAAATATACGCAAATCTTTAGAAGAAAGAGATGAAAAGGATATTAATAGGGAGGTTTCGCCATTAAAAGCTGCTAAAGATGCTATTATTATCAACTCTAGTGAATTAAATATTGATACTATCCTTGATAAAATCCTTGGATTGTATAAAATATCAAGAGTTTGAATTAAATGAGGAAAAAAAATTAATGGAACCCCAATCAGAATTTGAAGTATTATTTCATGATAGCATGAGCAATGTTGACATGACTCCTGGTAGCATAGTTACCGCAACAGTCATAGAAATAAGAAATGACTATGTTGTTATAAATGCAGGCTTAAAATCTGAAGGTATTATTCCTAAAAACCAATTCCTTAATCTAAAGGGTGAACTAGAAATCTCATTAGGTGATGAAGTTGAAGTCACGCTTGATATGATCGAAGACGGATACGGTGAAACCATCATGTCTCGTGAAAAAGCGAAAAGAACTAAAGTTTGGGATGAGTTAGAAAAAGTTCAAAACAGCCAAGAAAATATAGAAGGAAGAGTCTCTGGAAAAGTTAAAGGCGGCTTTACCGTTGATTTAATGAATATAAAAGCATTTTTGCCAGGATCATTAGTAGATATTAGACCTACCAAAGAAACAGATTATATCGAAGGTAAAGTATTAGAGTTTAAAATTATCAAAATGGATAAAGTAAGAAATAATATTGTTTTATCTAGAAAAGCAGTTCTTATGGATCAAAATTCAAGCCCAGAAGAAATTGCAGAGAAATATACTGAAGGAAAAGTTGTAAAAGGGTTTATTAAAAATCTTACAGATTATGGTGCCTTTATTGATCTAGGTGGAATAGATGGTTTGTTACATATAACAGATATATCATGGAAAAGAATTAATCACCCTAGCGAAATATTACGTGTTGGTGATGAGATGGACGTAGTTGTCTTAAAATATGATCAAGAGAAGAATAGAGTTAGTCTTGGTATGAAACAATTAGATGATGACCCATGGGATAAAATTCCAGAAAAACTAGAATTAAATGCTGTTTATAAAGGTAAAGTTGCAAATATAGCTGATTATGGAGTATTTGTTGACCTTGGTGATAATGTGGAAGGGTTAGTTAGAACATCTGAGCTTAATTGGACAAATAAAAATATAAATCCAAATAAAGTGGTTAACTTAGGCGATGAAATTGACGTTAAAGTTATGGAGATTGATAATGAAAAGAGAAGAGTCTCGTTAAGCCATAAACAGTGTCTTGAGAACCCGTGGACCGAGTTTGGCGACAACAATAGCAAGGGTGATATTGTTACTAGTCAAATTAAGTCAATAACTGATTTTGGTATCTTTGTAGGTCTGGATGGTGGAATAGATGGACTTATTCATATAACAGATATTACATCTGAAGAAAAGCAAGAAGAGGCTATAAGGTCATACAAGAAAGGTGACGATGTAACCTCAATAATACTATCAATAGATTCTGATAGAGAAAGAGTTTCGCTTGGTATCAAACAGTTGTCTGAAGATAAGCTGGAAGTTTCAGATAATGAGGAAGCAGGGTCTGAGTAGTTATGATTTTAAATAGATCAGAATTAATATCTCAGCTCTCAAATAAATTCAAATCGTTTACTACGTCTGATATTGACTATTCTGTTAAAAAAATATTAGAGCATATATCGAAATCCTTGTATTCTGGCGAGAGGATTGAGGTTAGAGGTTTTGGTACATTCTCTTTGCATAACCATAATTCTAGAACTGCCAGGAATCCTAAAACCGGAGAATTAGTAGCTTTAGAAAAAAGAAATAGTGTCCATTTTAAACCCAGCAAAGAACTCAAGTCCAGAGTAAATAATAAGAATTAAAACTTAATTTATCTTCAATTAGTCAGCCTAATAGAATAATATAATATATAACCATGTTTAGAGTTTTAATATTTTTAGTCACATTATCATTATTAGCGCTGTCTATAATAATATCCATGCTTAATCCTCTATCTATGGAAATAGACCTGTATTTCCAAAAATATTCTGCCCCTTTACCACTTTTTTTATTTATAAGTTTTTTAGTAGGGTCTTTTTTAGCTTTACTATTTTTCCTGTCAGCATATATCAGTCATAAGCATGAAGGTATGAATTTAAGAAAAATATTAAAAACAAAAGAAGACGAGATTGATAGTCTTAGAAAAAATCCTCTCAGAGATGATCACGAATGATTTATGCCTTAATTATTATAACGGTGATTATATTATCATCAGCATATTTTTATTATAAACCTAAAGCCAAAACTACAAAAAATATTTTCAACGCTGAATACTATAGAGGCTTAAATTTTTTATTAAATAATGAAGAAGATAAAGCTTTTAAAATATTTGCAGCATTAATGGATGTAGATAGCTCTACTATTGAGACTCATTTAGCTTTGGGCGGATTATATAGAAAAAGAGGAGAGTTTGATAAGGCAATCTTAATTCATCAAAATCTTCTTTCAAGACCTACCCTAGAAATAGAACTTAAAAATCAAGCTCTATATGAATTAGCTAAAGATTTTCATTCCTCTGGGCTTTATGATCGTTCTGAGAAGATATTTAAAAATCTATCTGAAATTAAAAGTTATAAGCAATCATGTTTAGAACATTTACTCAAAATATATGAAATTACAAAGGATTGGGAAAGGGCAATAGAGTTAGTAAAGTCAATGAATGGTATTCTCATCAATAATCAGAAGACATTACCACTCCTTGCGCAATATTATTGTGAAATATCTGATATATATAATAAGCAAAACCAAATTGAAAAGGCAATTGCTATATCAAAGAAAGCATTAAAAACTAATCCTGTATGTATACGAGCAAATTATCAATTAGCTAAATATTATTCAAGAAATGATATTAGAATATCAGTGCAGTATTATTATTCTATAATTCTTCAAAATAAAAATTTTGGCAAATATATTGTTAGTAAAATAATTTCTTTAGCAAAAGAACTACGTAATAATGCAATAATTTTAAAAACATTAATTACTATCTCTCAAACTAAAGATATATCATTTATACCGGATATATATATTTTCATTCTTTATGAAAAAGATAAGGAAACTGCCATGCGTTATATTAATTCTTTTGATAGAGGAGATTTAGTTAATAATTTTGTTATAACCCATACTTTAGCTTCGACGGAGGATCAGACTAACATTGATAGTGTGGTACATGAACTGGTTAACTCTTATAAAAATATTTTTTCTTCACGTTATTACTTTATTTGTAATAATTGTGGATATAAGTCTAATGAGTTAAACTGGATGTGCCCTAGCTGTAATACCTGGGAGACTATAGCTCCGAAATCAGCAGTTGATATCATAGAAGATGGAGGAAACAGTGAGTAGTAGTTGTGATAATAAAATAATTGTTGCTTTAGATTATGATAATAAAAAGCAAGCTCTAGAGTTATCAAAAAAATTAGACCCGTCATATTGTAGATTAAAAATTGGTAAACAACTTTTTACCAAATATGGTCCGACTATAGTCGATGAACTTCAAAAGATGAATTTTGAAATATTTTTAGATTTAAAATTCCATGATATACCGATTACAGTTTATAAAGCCTGCTCAGAAGCTTATAAGCTAGGCGTATGGATGTTGAATATTCATCTCTTGGGTGGGAAAGACATGGTGCTTGCAGCCAAAGAAGCCAGGGATATGGTTAATAAAAAATCTAAAATAATTGGGGTTACCCTGTTAACTAGTCATAATCAAGAGGGCATGGCTCACCTTGGTATGAATACTCGTGAAGACATAGTGAAGAGCTTATCCATAATAGCTAGCGATGCAAAAATAGACGGAGTCGTATGTTCTCCTGGAGACATAAGCTCTATAAATACATCCAAAAATAACTTAGAATTCATAACACCGGGAATAAGATTGAGTGACGCCTCAAATGATCATTCAAAAATATATACACCAAGCACAGCTTTGGAACTTGGCAGTTCTTATCTTGTTATAGGTCGTCCTATTACGGAAGCCAAGGATCCGATGAGCATTGTGGAACAAATCAAGTTAATGATTTAAACTTTGTTTGTAATTCTTGGTAATCGTTTGAATCATTAAACTTAGCCCCATATATCTGTATAATCTTTGATGCACAATAATTTGCAAATTTCATAGATTCAAGAATATTAGTATCTGTGTATTTATGCATGAAAGCACCAAGGAACATATCTCCTGCACCAGTAAAATCTTTAGACTCAACTTGATGACCAGTAATTTTATGATCATTAATCCCATCAAAACATATTGCTCCTTTAGACCCAAGTGTAATGATATACATATCCGTTAGTTCTTTAAGAAATTTTTCTGCATCCTTTAAGTTCTTAGCTTGTGAAAAATTAAGAGCTTCTTGCTCATTACAAAAAATTATGTATGACTTCTTATCAAATAATTTCATCATATTATCTCTGAAATACGAAACAATATTTGGATCTGATAAAGTTATTACTGTTTTTGTATTATTTTCATGAGCAATATTTATCGCAGCTATTCCTACATTTAGAGTTGTATCTGATGTTACTAAATAGCCTTCTATCAATAAATAATCAGAATCTTTAATTGATTCTTTACTTATATCATTTTCACTTAATAAACTTGATGAGCCTAAAAAAGTATTCATTGTTCTTTCATTGTCAGGTGTGATTAGAACTAAGCACTCACCACTTCTTTGATCATTAATTTTAGTAACATGCGCGTCAACACCTGACTCATTCAAACAATTAATAAAATTTTTGCCAGATTCATCATCTGAAACTTTTCCTGAGAAACAAACATTGTCAGAAAATTGAGCCATTGCATATACAGAATTTGCTACTGATCCGCCTGGTACAATCTTTTCTGGAGGCCTCGTTGCTTTTAATTTTTCATGAAGTTCAAAGTGTTGCTCATATTCATTTAACAGCATACATCCTTTCTCAAGCTTAAGATCTTCGAGAATTTGGTCATTAATTTTATATTCATAATCTAGTAATGCATTTCCAACACCATATAGTTTATATTTACTCATACTCTCTATTCCTTGTAATAATTAGTTATATATTAAATTCTTTAATGACTCTATAGCCCTATATTTATTGACATCCAGGATATCATAAAATCCTTCCTAATATTATAAAATTAGAAAAACTTATTGAGAAAGAGTGGGTAAAGGTATCATAAGAAAAAGTTGATTAAGAAATATTATCACAAGTGCTCTTTCATAATATATAATAATTATTCTGCTCGAGTGGTGGAATGGTATACACGGAGGATTCAAAATCCTCTGTCGCAAGACATGTGGGTTCGAATCCCACCTCGAGTAGAAGGTCATCTTTTGCAGTTTAAAATATTTTACCTATCGATAAATATCTATATAAAATCATGATAGTATCTTTAT
>Ga0209711_10005178_pt1 | contig 10229 bp, 10 predicted proteins | sample ArcticOcean_MG_C_7_FD_187441 | JGI IMG/M metagenome (GOLD analysis project Ga0209711, IMG submission 187441) | Marine microbial communities from western Arctic Ocean - ArcticOcean_MG_CB11_88 (SPAdes) (version 2) | ecosystem: Environmental > Aquatic > Marine > Oceanic | place: Arctic Ocean... | reverse complement strand
GAAAAGGGAAACGGAACATAGCCCCTCACACCTTCTTTTTTCAACTTGATACCAACATAGTCATACCGTTCAATAATTGAACACTTAACCCTATGTTCTTTATTTTTATTCTTAAAAGTCAATGCCCGCAACAACCTGTTTTCTTCGGGAGTGACTCGTATCGTGTAAGAACACATCTTTCCAACGGCAAGAAATTCATTGATATCGCAGTAAAAATCCCAACCGTTAAGCATAATCTCAGCAAAGGACTGTGGAGAAATCCAGTGATCCCAAGTTTTCTTAACACCTTTTCTGTTGGACTTTACGGAATAATAATCGGATTTTATAGTATTATCAAAAGTTGCGGTATAAAATCCTCTTGTTAAAGCACGCCTCGCACCTTCAACATTCCACCAACCATTAGACATTCCACCAGAAATCATATCATACCAAGCACCAAGCATTGGCATTGATAAAAATATCTCGGCAGTTTCGTCTGTCATTTCAGGAAACCGTTCCCGTAATTCGATCAATTTTTCTTTCGGAGAAATAACCATATTCTCGTTTTCTCTTTGTTTTCTCAGTTTATACCTTATTATAGACGGCATATCAGGGTTTGTCAAGGTAAATCTTGGCAGTCTTAAACTAAATACCATTCCCAATCTACACCTACTCTTCTTGTACGAACAAGATCAAGATCAGCAAGTTCATTCTGGGCCCACCCAAGATCATAATACATGGTCATGGGGAAATCATCGTTTAAACCACAAAGACGAAGGGCAACCTTGAAAATTTTTCTACCAATTTTCCTTCTACCCATCACACCACCATTAGACTCAAGAATTTCAATTATTAAGGCAGGTAAATCATGTTTGTTCATCTTGATCACTCTTCGTTGTTTTCTCAGTTTATACCTAAGTATACACGGCATATCAAGCGTTGTCAAGATAAATCTCGACCGTTAAGTGCTTGATTCTAAAGTAAACTTAAAAAAACTCTTCTAAATTTCCCGATTCTTTTTTCGCGAAACGACCGATGAGTCGCTCACTCTTACCCATGTTACCTATTGTTGCGGCGCTCAAATCTGTATAACAGACCGTGGTGAACCTCTGTCCTGATCCACTAATAGGTGTAACGCAGTGCAGGCTCTTAGAATCTGCAATGCATACGCTGTTATCTGGAAGATCAATACCTACACCCCAACGTGGGAATGAAAGATACGCTCCCGTGTATTCGCCTTGTCTATGACAACTCATAGTTGTATATTCTACGTCCTTACCATCAGAGTGAACCGACATAGCCTTACTCTGCATTGCACTATACCTATTTGCACTAATCGTGGTCACCATACCATGACGATGCTCTGGTGCGATATACTCTTCTGCAAATCGTCTTTGTCGATTGTAAATCTCTGGAGCAACACGATTGAATGCAACTTCTACATCTCTACACAGAGGCTCCAGTTTTTCCCATGTCTTGGGATTTGACACATTAATCTTACCAGTGAACCGTCCTCGTTTCGCGCCGAGCATCACACTACTGATTTTATTTGCATATGCAATCATTCCCCACGATCCGTTCTTTGTTCGAATATGGTATGAGTTTGGTGTGCGTAATTTATAATGCTCTCCTTCAATCAAACCGCCCTTTTTCATTTCCTCGCTATTGATAGGTCCAGCACAGTTCGCCCTCATGGTAGATACATCTTCAATAGAGTACAACACATCTCTCATAGAGTCGTCTGCAAAACAGTTTGTTGCAACATACGCAATAGGAATACCCTCATCACCCAGAGTGGAGTCTGGACGATAGATGGCGGTGTCTTCTGTGATGGTGATTATCTGATCTAGGTCTTTCTCATCATAGAACTTACCGTTCCACTTTTCGAAAGTCTCTTTCTCACCATAATCAGTCTTTGCTGTTATGTACTTCATTGTACGGCTCCAATACCTTTTCGTAAATTGATGCTGCAACATACTTCATCATCATGGGTGCAACCATCAGACCAATACGCGCCAAGCGTTCGTTAAGAGTTCCCGTCAAAATATAATCTTCCGGTAGCGACATGAGGCGCTTAGCCTCCTTAGTTGTATATCCACGATCTTCATCAGGATGAAGATTTACTGCCAAACTCGTCTGTAATCCCTGTTCACTCAGCGTGTGACTTGCCTGATGCCAAGGGACTCTGCGAGACTGAAAAAATGAAGTTTTCCTCTCCGGCACTTCTTTTCCCCACTTAGTTCTATGTGCAATCAGCTTGTCATAAAACGGACCCACAATGTCATCACCCACTGACATAACCTTATCAGGGTTCTTGGGTAGACGTTTCAACCATTTGTATTTAGCACTTTTCTTCATGATTTCACGCAGTTCATGTGCCTCAACACTATTTTCATTATCAAGTCTTAGATCACCAATAGCATCTTCCACAGATGGTTCTTCATCTGCACCATCTGGAAATAAAGATGAAACGAGCATCCACGGCATACCAATATCTTCCAGCACATCATTGCGTACTGATACGATGAAAACACGTTGACGTTTCTGTGGAACACCAAAATGAATACCGTTTAGAACTTTAAATGTAGTTGAATATCCAAGTGCTTCAAAGTCTGTGACCATGCGATCTAAATGCTGCTTTGCATATTCCATCGTTAGACCTTTGACGTTCTCGCATATGATAACCTTCGGCATCATCTCACCTGCAATCCGAATCATCTCCCATGTCAAATCTTCGATGTTCTTCTGCTTCATACCGTAAGCCATCTTTTCTTTACCCCAACCTGCCTTCTTAGTTCCAGACATACTAAAGGGTGGACAAGGTGGACTACCATCAAGAATATCCAGCTCGTACTTTTTAATCCCTGTCATCTCCATAATCTGTTTGCCAGTTACATTCTTGATATCACCACAAATGTGTGGAGTGTCTGGCCAGTTTGCAAGATAGGTATCAACTGCGACCTGTTGAAACTCATTCACAAAACGACAATCACCACCTGCCAGTTTATAACCAGCAGATGATCCACCGCCGCCTGCAAAGAAGGAGATGTATGAGAATAGTTTTCGATCAGAAGATTCCTTTAGGTCATCTAGTGTGTAGCGATAATATCTCATTCAAAGAAATCCTCTAGTGTTCCCACTTCATCGTTTTTCAATATCCAGTTCATCTTATCCGTTATCACACGAAGTGGAGCTAGAAATGAATCTTCGTATTGACTAGTATAGTCAACCATCGGTAAAATGTCAAGTTCCTTTGGTATCTTTGTCATAAAAGAAAATGCAGAAGCTTGATAGATATTGTCTTTGAGATTCACAAATTTCACCTTGTCTCCTTCTTGAATAGTAACGTACTTATTGCCAAGTTTGTTCTCATCTACGAGATGGTTGTAGAGTATTGCACCCTTAACATGCTTGGGTGCGCCGAGTGCAAATAAACGATCTGTTCCACGAAACTTCTTCAGTCCATTACAGGAGCGGGGATAGGCAATCTCTTCTGGTGGTAATGTCATAAACTCCTCACGAAAATCTTGTATAAAGGTATTTAGCATCTCCTCATCACCACCCATGATGATCTTTAGTGCTTCCTTCAACTTCTCTCGACACGGTGCTGGAGTAGATGACTTGACCGCCTCAATACCCATAATCTTTAGCTTGGGTTCAGAGTAACGAACACCTTCCATGTCATAGACGTTTAGGATATACCGCTTCTTAGCAGTCCATAAACCTTTATCAGCGATGGCCTCACGTCCCATTTCCATCTTCTGTTCGTATGCGTTGGTTACTTGAGAAAGTGCGGTATAGCTTTTATCAATAAAAGGTTCCAACTTCTCTTTTGCAACCTTGTCCAAGAAACTGATGATAACATCAGTTTCTGTTCCCTCTTTAAACACCCTAGTAACCAATTTGTCAAACGTAATGTATACTGAATCTGTATCGGCAGCAATAACGTAGTCTTCATTCTTTGTATCCAAGATTTTATTAAGATGTATGTTAAGACTTTTCTCAATCCAACGTATAGACAATTGACCGCTACTAGTAATAGCCGTAGCAACCAACAGATTGAAATACCTAAACCAGTTATTACCGATTGCACCATATGCACTATTGAGTGAAATCTTCTTCGCCATTTGAATGTTGTCATATCTTGCAATATCCTTGAGTAGAGATTTGTTGCCAGTATTCTCATATTCCTGTTGAGCGTCCAACATAAGTCTCTTATATTTGACACGATCATTGTAAATACCTTCCATTAGTTCAGGCAAGAACCCTCGTTTGTCCTTACGAAAGAGTGCACCATTTGGCGTCATGCAATGCTCAGTATCATTATCGACCTTACCATACTCTAGAATCTTATCTACCATTCCCTCTATAGGTTTATCTCCACTGTTAACCAGTGTCTCTGGTGAGATATTGTATTGCATGATAAGGTGAGGATACAGAGAGTTCAAGTCAAAAGACATAACCCAGTTATGCATACCAACCTGTGGGTCTTTTACATAAGCACCCTCAAACTTCTCCACCTTCTTATTGTCTGACTTTTGAGGAATCACAATGTTCCTCTCACGCAGATAGTTGTAGATAAGAATGTCCCAGTAACGCACCGTTCCCAGCACATCCACAAAGTTAACCTTTGCATCATAAGCCATCGTCAATGCAAGTTCAATCAGCTTCATCTTATCTTCAAGGCGATCAACAATCTCAACGTCTTGAATGTTGTATTCAATAAACGACTGATAATCATTGGTATACCATTCACGAAATGTCTCAAAGGGATTGCCTGTCTTCCGTTCACCCAGTTCCACAAATGCAATGTGGTCAAGGCGATACGATTCCTGATTGGTGTATGTAAACTTGCGATATAGGTCAAAGTAATCTAATGCAGAAATGCCATCTAGAGTATACGTCTGGTGTACCCGCCCCATGTTATACACCTCACGGGCAAACACATTTCTCCACGGCGATAGACGTTTGACTTCTTCCTCATCAAAGACATTGCGAATACGATTAACCAGATAGGGAATATCAAAGAACTCTGTATTCCAGCCTGTGACGATATCAGGTGTGTGGCGTTCCCAGAAAATAAGGAACTCTTTTAGAAGATGCACTTCACTCTCGCACTGAACGTAAGTTACATCATCACGGTCAGTGACGAACTCACCAATGCCCCACACAACGATGCGTTTGGTCTGGTGGTTCTTGATAGTGATTGACAGCATCGGTTCTGCTGCATCTTCTGGTTTGGGAAATCCGTTCTCACACTCCACCTCAATATCGATGGTGACCATGAGCATCTGATCCAAGTCCCAATCAACCCGATTAGGATATTCATCAGCAATCCAACAATAAGGATACTGCGTGTTACCAAAGATTATTTCTTTTTGGTTTTCACGGTTAGCAACCCACTGTTTGGCTTCCTTGATGGAATCGAATGTATGTGGCAGAACACTATTACCGTCCAGAGTTTTGTATCCAGTCTCCTCACTGGTATTGACCATATCAAATAGTGTGGGTTCATACTTGACTCTACGAGTCATGCGCTCTCCATCCCTGACCTCACGGACAAGGATGGAATTTCCATATTGTAGGACATTGGTATAGAAGTTCATTATAAGAGTATAACACCTTGGAAGTTATTTGTCAAGGACATATTTGGTAGTAACAACAAATTTTCTTTGTGGGTTAACCATAACATTCATTCTGTTCATTGTGAATCTATTTAATAAAATATCTGAGCCCATTTCACTTCTGTCATTTAATCCGAACATAACATCTTTATAAACTGAACCAGCAAATTCCATATCTATTTTAATCACCGGCCGCTGATCTTCACCACCACCTGTATCTACTTCATATGTTTTTATTAAATTTGTAGTTATTGTTTTTTCATTAAGAGTGAAAGTAATTTTCTTTCCATTAATATTAATGTCTTCAGCATGAAGCACTGACAATACAGAATTGCCCGTATCAAATTTAGCAACCATTTCATTAAATGGTTCTATAGAAACAACTTCTTCGTACCCACATTGTGTAGGCACTGTATTACGAACAGCTGGATTTCTAAAGTGTGTTAAAATATCCTTTACAATATTTTTATTATTTGCTTCCTCAATACCCTCTGTTCCTGGCGAACTATTCACTTCTAAAATATATGGGGGAATTGTTTTAGGATTTTTAGATGCAATAAAGTCAACAGCAGTTAGCATTCCATCTAAAGCTTTAGATGCAAGCAAAGATTGCTCTACTTCTAATTCTGTTAACTTATATGGTTTTACCTTTGAACCTTGTGAAAAGTTTGACCTAAAATCACCATCCACAACTTCTCTTTGCATTGTAGCAATTATCTTACCGCCAAGAACAATTACCCGAACATCAAAGTCCGTTTTAATATATTCTTGAATAAGTAAGTCTGCACTAGAATCTGTTTTATACATTAACTGTACAATAGAAGTCAATGCTCGTTCTGATTCAATAAAAAGAACACCAACACCCTTAGAACCTCGTAAAGTTTTTAGTATGATAGGAAACTTTGTATCAAGATTATTAACAGCAGTTTCTAGTGTTTCTTCATCAGGAATTAGTTCTGTTTTTGGTTGTGTTAATCCATAATCTTTTAGCTTAATATATGTACGATACTTATCAGCAGTTGTAGAAATAGTAGTTCTACTGTTAACAACACATATACCAATCTTTTCTAATTCAGAAATAATATTTAAAGCACTATCCTTGGTTGGTGTGCCTCGTATAAAAACTACTGTATCGCTACTAGAAATTTCAAATCCTTTTTCATCACCAAGTTCATGAAGACTATATGTCCCATCATTAAACTCAATATGGGAACCATTTATACCAACAACATAATGAGATAAACCAAGTTTAACTGCCTCTTCTTTCATACGTTTAGCAGTGATTGATTTATCATCGTGTTCAACTGAAAGAACCACAACTTTATAATCTTTATTTTTGGATTCTGTGATGAATGACTTGAACTTTTCCATTAGACTTCTTTTTTCTTTCCAATATTATATTTAGTTTCAAGCATCCAATCACTCTTTTCAGAATATGACAATACCTTAATCTGACTGAGAGGAGCAAGTTCTCCAATTTCGCCGATGATAGTAACCAGCCCCCAATCCTTTAGCAGATTAGTAATTGTATTCCTACGAGAAATATCATTGATTGACAGGTTTGTATCCTTACCATCAAGAGCAAACAACTCCTTAAAGTGTACAATAAAATACCTACCCTGTTTGTGTAGAATATGGCAAGACTGATATAGTTTCTTTTCTTTACGGGATGCAACGCCAATACGAGATAAAGTCTCTCTTACCTTCAAAAAATCATCGGGTTCTTTTAACCCGATTTCTAGCATCTGATCTGGTGTCCATTTAATCTCTTCCATTTTTCCCACCTTTATACAATTTTCTTTTTATGGCAGAAATTTGTTCCTCAGATAATATATCAAGAGCGGATTTAGCCTTTGCATTATTATAACCATAGAACTCTTTAACATACTCTAGATTCTCTAATTTCTTCGCCTTCAACCACGGGGTAAATCTCTTCCTTGGCCTCAGACTATTTATCAAAAAATCAAACTGAAGTTTATTATCTATATGTGGTAGTTGATTGAGTTCATTTACCAACATAATGGTATCAGGGAACGGTGCAACACATTTATTAACAATGAAAGGAGCGTATTTCTTCTCCCAAACCTCATCATTTCCATCCATCAAGGGTTCTTTTGTCTGATTAACTGCCTTGAGATAGTCTTTCAGTTCATACATTAGTCAACAAACCCCTCACCCTTTTTCCAATGATGGAATCTATGACAAAATACCGCCCATAATAAAAAGGTTAAACTATCGGATTTATACGTTCCATTATTAACTTTCAATTCATAGCTCATAATAAATCAATCCTTATAAAAGTCAAGTCGTTCACGATTTGCTGAAGATACAAACACTTTAAATACGATTACACTTCTCAACTCGTAACACTCACGGGATACAGGCATGGCCATGTGTGGTAGATATGCATCAAAGATAACTAAACTATTGCCAACATAAGGAACGAGTTGCCCATCAATTAGAGTACCACCACCCCACTCAGGTTTCCAATCCATTCGTGGATAGTAGATCATAGTAAAATCACCATCATCAGTATGCATCACAGGTTCAACACCATGTGTATGAGCATTCATGTATATGCGTTTATATGTATCAATATCATGCTTTTTTTTGAATTCATATTTGAACATTGCAGAAGTCCAAATAGGCATCACCCACTCAAAACCATTTGCAATCATCTCTGTAGAGTCATGTCCACAAAGAACATGCCAATGACGAGATTGATGATTTGCTTTTGAAGAATAATCAAATTTCCACCGAATATTTTTCATTTCAGAAGCAATTAATTCTGCAACATGTTCCTCTACCACATCATCATATATTTTAATCACTTAAACTTTACCCTACCCATAATCTCAGTGAGGCAAGCCATCATATTGATTTCTAAATCAGCAACAAACGCTGCCTTATACTGGTATTCACCCAACGCCACAACAGTATGAGGGATGCTACTAGGATCAATAAACTCGTAAAGATTATCATAAATACTGCGAAACAGCTTATCAGAATCATTGTCAAGATTATCGACAACCCATTTACGAACATTGGTGAACTCCTTTTTCTTCATCATGTCCATTAGGTCTTTGATATTCTTGTCTGCAAGGTTTACCAAAATACCAGCATCAATCTCACCAGCCACAGAATACCGTTGCAATTCATTCAGAACTTTACGCCAGTCTGGGAAATGATTATTTATGAGTTCTGCAACAACCTTCTCATTGAACTTAATCTCGTTCTCGTTGAGGATTTTCACAACCCTATGGAAGAACTGTTGAGCAAGTTTTACTTTCTCTGCTTTAGGAATCACAAAGTCAATTACACTGCATCGTGATTGCAGTGCAGGGATAATGCGGTTCTTATAATTACAGGTTAGAATAAATCCACAGTTCTTGTGGAACTCTTCAATGAACCCACGAAGAGCTGGTTGTGTTGAGTTTGGATTTAGATAGTCTGCCTCATCAAGAATGAGATACTTCTTACCACCCTCAAGTGATACAGTGGACGCAAAGTTCTTTATCTTGGTTCTGAGAACGTCAATACCTGACTCCTCAGAACCGTTGATAAACATATAGGTTGATCCAATCTGCTCCAGCATGGCACGGGCAGCAGTAGTCTTACCAACGCCCGGACCACCTGAGAGAATCAGATTGGGTAGTGTTTCCTTGTCAACAAAAGACTGCAAGGAAGACTTTAGAGTCTTAGGAAGTACGCATGACTCTATGTCTCGTGGCCGATATTCTTCAACCCACAAAAATTGTTCCATAATATAAATTCCTCAAATTAAGCATTGTAAGAAGATTCTGGTTCCAATGCAATCCAATACTGCACACCAATCTTAGTGTTAGTAAAGTGACTTATTTTCTTAGAAGAAACTTCAACATCATATGCACCGGGCATAACTTTTAGGTTCTCAACCTTGAACCAGAACTTATACTCTGCGGCAACATCACCAACATCCAGAGATGTTTCGTATGCATTTGCAGTGCTGTTCTTTTTGTCAGTGACCATCAACTTACCACCAGACAATGCCATGTCGGGAACACCGATAACAGCAGCAGCCTTTGTGATTTCGTTGAGTGTATCACTTGACAGATTGAACGTCAATTCAGTCGAGGGCATCGAAATCTCTTTAGATGGAGTCGTCACCACGGATGGGTCAGAGAACCAATACTTGAGAGACTTCGATGTACCCTCTTCTGTAATAATAACAAAGTCATTACCAAACTCTAAATCGGGTTTATCGAATAGAGAGAGTGCCGATAGGAACTCATTCAAGTCATAGATAGCAAAGTCACTCAGGAATTCCTCAGTGACTTCTGCCTTGGCCACGATGTTCTTCATCGCAGACATAGTGGAAAGACTAGACCCAGCCTTCACCATAAGATTAGCGTTAATTGTAGAGAAGTTTTTCAGTACAGAGATAGTTTCAGTAGTTAGTTTCATTATATATTTTCCTTCATTATATTATAGTTTATATAGTATCACATCATCCAAAATAAGTCAAGTCTCTTCTTTATCATGAACAAACAGAGCGATAATCGTGTAATGAAGAATCTTTAGCAAGTCACTTCTGTTCTTTCCGCCCTTCTTTCCATATCGTTGTGCATATTTCATGATGTTACCGAT
>Ga0209711_10005177_pt1 | contig 10232 bp, 8 predicted proteins | sample ArcticOcean_MG_C_7_FD_187441 | JGI IMG/M metagenome (GOLD analysis project Ga0209711, IMG submission 187441) | Marine microbial communities from western Arctic Ocean - ArcticOcean_MG_CB11_88 (SPAdes) (version 2) | ecosystem: Environmental > Aquatic > Marine > Oceanic | place: Arctic Ocean... | reverse complement strand
AGTTGTGATGCAATCAACAGAATTATAGACACACACATACGTATCCACCGAAAACAAAAGAAGCTTGTGCTTCCTTCCAATCCTACGTAATCCTTTCTACAGCTCTTCGCGCCCCCCTCCCCCCATCAATCCCGACATCTTGCCCAACACCCGTCTCGCGCGCCCCGCAATTTCAAGCGCGTGCGTCGCCGTTTCCGGCGCGGAAGCCGCTTCCTGTTCAAAGTATTGCACCATGTTGGCAAGCCCCTCGGCGGCTTGTTTCGTGACGGCGTGGTTTTTGTGAAGATTGGTGTTTCGCGTGGGGTCGCTTTCCAGCCTGTCGAGCGCCGCTTCAAGCGCGAAAAACGCCTTTTCCCGCGCATCCGCCGACCCCACCGTCATTGCGTCCGCCAGCACGCCGACAGAGTCCTCCGCCAGCCGTACCTCCTCGTCCTGTCGTCCTTTGGGGAACCCTTTTTCGGGTGGGCCGCCCGCGACGTCGGGGGTTTGCCAGAAGTCCTGTGCCAGCGCAAACGCGCGTTTTCTTAACGCCTCGTCGTCTGACTGAAACAGCGTTCGCATCCACCGTTCGCCGTTCGCGGCGAAGAACGCGCGTCGTGACGGGAAGTGGTTCCTCGTTAACGCGGACAGCGCTCGCAGCGCCTTGCTGCGACGCGCGCTGGATGGCGCTGGTGTGCTTTCCCCTGTCGCGATACGCGCGACCCTGGACGCCACGGACGCGAACGCGGTGGACTCAGACCCGCTCGCGCACGGAATGTTTTCGACACCGTACACTTTGCCGTGTGCTTTGTACTTTTCGTACTCCGAATCCGCTTGGTCATCGCAAACCCTCCAGCTGTGAATGTGGTCGGTCACTTTCGGATTGTTGCTTGACGCGATTGCCAGCACACCCAGCGCCGCCGCGGACACGACATCGGGGGTGTCTCCCGAAACATCCACCGCCGCCGCGATGAGCGGCGCCAGGACGTTCAGGGCGCGCAGGTCGTTGGCGTTGTCCAACGGCCGCACCAGCTCCTCCATCTCCTCCAGCGCCAGTAGCCGGTCACGGACCGACCTTGTCGGGTCCGCGAACATCCCCGTGGCTTGCTGGATGAACTGCTGCTCCGTGGGGTTCGCGGAGAGCAACGCGAGCGCCTCCTTCACGTCCGCGCGCTTGGCGAGCAGCTCGGCTTGCGTGGGTTGTTTTTTCGGGGGGAGAGTGGCTTTAGTTTTGGGGGACTTGGTGGGCGATGGGACAGATGCGGCTCCATCTCCATCTCCTTCTCCATCGTTATCACCAACACCCACCGCGCCGCCACCCATTTTCGTCTCCTCCGCCATCTCCCGCAGCCGCGCCGGGTCCGAGTTCTCGATCGCCCAGTTGAACAAGCTCTGCATGTGTTCCTCGGGAACCGCGTGTTCGAGCGCGCCTTCGGATGATGCCGAAGCCGCGGGAAGAGGGTGATCCACAACATCGCCCACGGGTTCCATCGCCTGCGCGGCGACAACACATCCGCTCGCGATACAACACAACGCGACGAGCGCGGTGGCCGCGATGTGTCGTGTACGCATCGCGCGTCGGGGGTGGGACAACGGGCACGCGCGGAGGACGACTGCGCGCGAAGACAGTCGGAGGAGGATTGAAAACGAAAAACGGGCTTTATTTCTAAAGGACGTGTCAGAACCAATCAAAACACAGGAAGCGCCGCTGCGGCGCGTCAGTGTGCGCCGGAGCGCGTCATGCTCCGTCGGCTGCGGGACGTGGCGCTCGGCCTTCCCGTGGTGATCACGGTGAACGACTGCGTGGTTTCCGTGGCGCGCGCGGATGCCGCGGACCTCCCTGGGTTTGTGTCCGAGACTGACGGGTCTTACGATTTGACTCGCGAGGTGCCGTCCCGGGCGCAATCGTCATCAGGAGACACCGCGTACGTGCTTCTTGACCGCACCGCGACTCGGCTGTTGAACTTCGCACGAGGTGACATGGTGTACTTGAAAACCCCGGCCGATCCGGGAAGAAGCGCGGTGCGAAGACTGGTGGCGCTGGAAGGGGACTGGGTCACTGTTGGTGATTCCGATGACGTTCAGAAGATCCCAAAAGGACATTGCCGGCTGGAACGCGTGGACGTCGTTTCGGGACGCCGGGGATTGGGACGAAATAGTGTTGGGACGTGGCACACGGGAAACACGGGAACGAAGTGGCGAGGTGCAGGAGGGGTTACGGATGTTGGATCTGGGGACGGGGGCGGTAAAAGGGACGCGACGCAAACCGGGGACGAATTCCACGTCGTCCCGGTGGCGTTGCTTGAAGCGAAACTCGCGGCGGTGTTGTGGCCGCCCTCGCTTTTCGGGTTGATAAAAAAGGAAATCCCACAAGGGCGGGCGTTGATAACGGACGATGGCACCGAGTGACACGCGGGAGCACACGAGACGTGCGGTAGTTGTAAACAGCGGCGCGCCGAAACTCTTGAAACGGCAAACGCTTTCGTTTTGGGAAGACCACATTACAAATAATTTCCTAACACGATCGTCACACCCGTCGCGCGCGACATCTTCCGCCCGGCATGAGCGTCGTGGCACATGGCGCGTGCGTCGTGCCCGGGGCTAACGCGCGTTCCCGGGTCACGGAACGCGCCGTACGTAAGACGCAGACGCGCGGTGCCGCTGTCGTGTCGCACGCGATCGCGTTCGACGGGCGCCGAGGCTCGTTACGCCGTGCCTGCAAAGGATTCCGCACGTCCCAAGGTAAGCTTGGGAACGGCTTACTCAGCGCCGGCGATGCAGAGTTCAAGTCGCCTCGGGTGGACCACCACCGAAACGCCGTGGTGGCCAAGGGGTTGCCCATCCCAATAATAGGTGGCCTGTTTAACCCGGCGATCATGGCCATCCTTTACGTGTTTGTCGCCATTCGCTTCGCCCTGAACTACAACAAAACGGACTTCACGGAGAAAAACAAAGCCGCGATGATAGGCCTGTGGCCCGTGCTCGCGGTGACGTCCGCGTCGTTCCGGGAAAACCTGAAGAAAGCAACCATGGGCTGATGCTTATTGGGTAGAAAGGTTGGCACTGTCTAGCTAGAAGGTCTCGGACCTACAGTGTACTGTTGACAAAACTCGGAATCTCAGAAACGTAAACTTCCGTGATGTCTTGACTCGAATCAAATCCTTCGTGCTTCCGAACTCGCGCAGCCACTCCAAGTGTTTCTCCGGCCCGTCTTTCTTGCTGAAGCTCGGGGAAATTCGGCTACTTCGGCTTGGGACAAAGCACTTCTGTTGTCGGTACTTTTGGCCCAGCCTGTGTCTGAGAGAGTCTCTGTGACGCAGGCAAAGAGAGGCACTGGTGAACGAACTTTTCCGAAACCGTGTTGAACGCTTTTTCGTATGTCTGTCTCGTGCTCTCTTCGGACACGACGACACCGCGTTTCGTGTTCTCGCATCCTTCCCAACCGTGCACACGACGGTCCTTTCAGTGCCGCTGTGTTTCGTGTTCTCTCTTCGCTCCTCTCAAAGCGAGCCCGTCTATGGCTCTGGCGTCCTCGTGGGCAGGGCGGCGTCTTTTAGCCTTTTCGCATAGACAGTTTTTTTTTTGTAACCGAAAATGCGTGAACGCTATCGGACGACACAACGAAACCGCGCGCCCTGGCGCACGTTTCGAGACGTCACGATGGACGTCGAGACACCGAACGTCTCCGCGACGACGAATGATGAGCGCACGCCGCTCATCAACCGCACGCCTCGCGCTCGAATAACGAAGCCTGCCGCTTGGGTCTGGGCGATCGTGATGGTTACCTGTTTGGCGGGTGTTATTTTCTTGGGCGTGTCCGGGAACTTGCACCAAAACGTGGGCGTGTCCGGGAACCCCCAAGACATGGGCGTGTCCGGGAACCCCCAAGATGCGGCCGCGATGCACGCCGCGAGCGATTCCAGTCACCTCGGGTGGTAGAGAAGGGCACGCAGTTGGGTTTCCCACGTCGTGCAGTTGGACTGGCAAGGCGAAGTTAATAAGTGGAAACACGAGGTGAATGTCAAGGCGAACGAGATCTCCTCCCTGCAAACGCAAGTCACCGCCTAAACCAACCACGGCGCGAACCTCGCGAAACAGAACGCCGAGATCAAGAACTTGCACACGCTTTCTGATTTGAAGGACAACGCGATTATCCCGCCCGATATCAAAAACGCGGTTTCGACGGTGGTGGACTCCATAAACGGCGTGAAACGCGACGTGCTTTCGTTGTTTACAGAAATAGGAACTACGATGGAGCTCGTCACCAACGCCGTGGTTGGATCTACTGTCTTAATCGACGCCGTCACCAAGACGCCTGATAAATTATTCACCGCCTTGCTGGACAAGGTGATTCCCACCAACGCGTATAACTTGGTCACCATGCAGAAGGTTCCTGATTTGAACGCCGCGAGCGCAGGCGGCGCGTCTACGCTTGGAGCGAGCGCGCCCGCGATCCTTCACCCCGACAACACGCAAGCGCTACGCCTTTTGATTCGTGAAGCGCTCGGCGTGGAGACTGAAAACGTTACCGAGGTTTACGGCCTCGAGTCCGTATCAGAACACCACGCGCGTTTGGCAACCGAGATGGAAGCGGCGTTGGGGGGTGACAAGGACCAAGGCTCGTGCTTCCCCATGGACATTTCCATCTTCGACGAGTATTTGTCCACAAAGGAGTACGAGATGCCGTGGCCGGAGAAGCTGGGGAACGACATACACGCCCCTGAAGCGTTCGAAATCCGTTTGCCAAAATTCACAGTCTCCACGTGTTTCAAATCTGAGTTCCAGCTCCCGTTGCACGCGGGTGATGTTTTTGTAAAGGCATTCATAGACAGCTTTGCCGGTGTGATCCGCAACTCCATAAACGCAGGGTTCGACGCGGTGGACAAAGTGAAGCCCGAGCACATCAAAGCAGCTTCAGAAATGGCGCAGGCGAAACTCCAGTGTATTTCTGGCGTAGTCAACCACTTGAGTGGCTTGATGGACAAAGCGCAGGGGGTGTTCGGCAGACGGTTGTTGGAGGACGATTTAGAGACGCTCGGGATGAATTCAGAGGGTGGCCAAAAGATTGGTGAAAAACACGGTCGAGAGGGGTTCAACTCTGGTCAAGAGGGGTTCCTCCAAGCCAAGGGGTACACCGAAGAAGAGGTGAAGAAGCTGTACTCGTGCGTCACCGTCGGCATTCCCGGTGTCAAGGCTGTGGAAAGCACGCTGACGCGCTCGTCCAGCGCGTCGGCTCACCTCGGCGTCGCACACGAAGACATCATCCCCAACGCGCTGCAAGATCCAGGCTCGAAGCTCAGTATGCACCTGCACCGCGTGCACGACGAGGCTCGCCGCGAAGCGGAGCAGGCCGCGGCTTTGCAAAAGCAGTACCTCGCTCAGGTCGAGGCTGAGATTTTGAACTCAGTGGGAATGTTGCAACACGTGTTTTCGCGAAGCGACATCGGCGCGATTAATGTGGACGGTACCCCGGTGGATCATCTCGGGCACCACGTCACGGCTAACCTCGGGTTCGTGATGGGCGACGCTCAGGAAACATTTCGAAATGCCTTGGAGAAGATGAACAAGGTCAAGTTTGGCGTGACAATGACGCGCACCATGAGCTTCGAAGCCGGCGTGAAAGTGAGCAACGGTTTGTTCCGACACGGCGACTTGTTGGACATGCTCGACCCCGGCCGGAAGATGAGGGGTTTCGAAATCATGGAAGAGAAAGGTATTCCAGGCGTTCCCATCGTCTCCGTGTACGGCGGTATCGACATTGGGTTCGAGCTGCCGTACTTCTTCCGCGCCGACGCCGCAGGCGAGTACGCGTTCAAGGTTGAGGTCGAGATTAAGGCATTCTTTGGCATCCTGGATGGCAAAGCCGGGTCGAAGATGTACGAGCTCGTCATCACGGTCAACAACGAAATAAGCGGCTCCGTCGCGGCGAGCTTACATGTGGGCGCCATCGCTGACCTCCGAGAGTTCACCACCGGCATATGCGTGTTTTTTGTGTGCACCGGCCCTCGTCTGAGTGTTCGTCAGGACGTGTACGTTGGCTTTTATGTCCTCGCCGGCGCCGCGCTGAACAAGGATTGCGTCGAGGGCCCTACGCAGCTTGCGACGACGTTCACGGACTGGGACTACCACCAGGCGGACAAGGACCGCTGCCAGCTCAAAAAAGACTGGTCTTTACTCTTCGGAGGGTACATGCAGATACCTCGTGTGGCAGTGAGTTTGGTGATGACCACGAGTCTGGGTGTTGATGGTGAGGGCGCGGATGCACCGTGGAAGGACTACGAGATTGAGAAGATGATGTACGGCAAGGACGGCGACCCCTACGTGTTCCTGGGCGCGTTGTTCGACCCGATTTGTGAAGGCGTCGGTTCATCAGCGGTTTTAAAAACCTGCGACGCGGATGTCGAACAGTCAGCGCTCGGCAGTCTCCCGCAGTGCGCATATGATACCAGGATGACCGTGGCGAAGAACGTCGCCGCGCTCAGCGACACCAGCGCTGCAGGATCCTTCGGCGATTTCGAAAAGGTCAAAGGGCCCAGCCCCGCGTTGCCTCCGGCGCCGTCGCCACCACCGCCGTCGCCACCGCCGCCGTCAACGCCGTCACCGCCGCCACTTCCGTCACCGCCGCCGTCACCGCCGTCGCCGCCGCCGCCTTTCGATCCGTTCCCAGATATCAAGTGCGCGTATAAGTCGTGGAACGAAGCCTCGAACTTGTGCTCGCAGGGCGTGCACATCTCGCAACTGAAGAACGTGGATTTGAGCCACGGCGTGTGGGCGTGGGCAGACGCGAGTACTGGGACACCGATGGTTCCCATCGAGCAAGGTTTCAGCACCTCCAACGGCGGGATACTATCCGCCAGCGTCGGGTTGTCGGTCGCGGACGTTGGCGCGTTCTGCGCCGGGAACGGGGAGTGCCGAGCGTCCGCGACGCGCGTTCCAGATTGGGGAGAACCGAAAATCCTGGACCCTCCCGAGCATTCAAGATCGTACTCCAGCGTGTGGGGCAACGATACCCTGGGCCATGTACACGCGCGCAGCACGCTCGACTCCCAACAAGGGTGGTCGGCAGGCCAAAACCACGCGGGGCAGTGGATGACAATCGACGCCGGCTTTGAGACTGAAATCCACGGCGTGGTCCTCCAGTCTCGCTTAAACAGCTGGCAGATGATTACGAAGTTCAAGTTGCTGACGAGCGTGGACGGCCACCACTTCACGTACGTGGAGAACGGGCGCGATTTCGCCGGTAACAATCACTACAACGTCAAAAACACGGTCCGGATCGCCCCTGTCAAAGCGCGCTACGTGCGCATCGAGGTGCTGGGCTGGCGCGAGCACATCTCCGCGCGAGCGGCGCTTATGGTAGTGCCGCCGCCAATCCTGAACCCTCCCGAGGCTTCGCGCACGTACTCCAGCGTGTGGGAAAACAATGCCATTGGAGATGGCCACGCGCGCAGCATGCTCGACTCCGCGCAGGCGTGGTCTTCAGCGCACAACCACGCGGGGCAGTGGATGCAGATTGATGCTGGTTACAAGGCTGTCATCGCTGGCGTGGTGATCCAGTCTCGCAAACACAGCTGGCAGATGATCACGAAGTTCACGGTGCACACGAGTGTGGACTGCCACCACTTTTATCCACTGGAGGGCAGGCGCCAATTCGCGGGTAACCAATGGCCCGACCAGTCGCTGATGGTGGGGTTCGCCAATCCAATAGAAGCGCGCTGTGTCCGGATCGAGGTGCTGGGCTGGCGCGATCACATCTCCGCGCAAGCGGCGTTACTTTTAGACAACGCCGTGCTGAAAACCACGGAGTGCATGTCGCCGTGCTTCGTACGCGACGACAGCTGGCGTGTCGCGTTTAACCGAGAGAAAGCGCCGTTTCCGTTCAACCCGGACGCCATCCCGGTTGCGGCCGCGTGAATTCGGTTTTTTGAAACGAATTTACCAAGGTAAAAATCAAGAAGGTAGTATTTAATACACGCGTGCTGCCTGTCCTCTACTGACAAAGGCGTTCGGATCTCGTCTACCCCATCCTCCGCTGGTACTGGAAGAAAAAAAACATACTCAACTCTACTCACGTGCTTCCGAATTCGCTCAGCCACTCCAGGTGCCTCTCCACGTCTTCCTTGCTTACGCTCGGTGATATCCTCCTCAGGGCTTCCTGCATGTCGTCCATGGTGATTGGCGCGGCGACCTCTTCCTTTTTCATGGCGCGGATTTCCTCCGGCCTTTTCCCCACGATTTTCCGCCGCATGCCGTTCATCGCCGCGTCCCGGCACACGTTCGTGATGTCGTCCCCCGAGTACCCGTCCATTCTTTGCGCCAGGTTTTCCACGTCCACATCGAGTGAAACTTCCACGTTCCGGACGTTGATGTGCACAAGCGCCGCGCGCGCGTCGGCGTCGGGAAGGGGAATGTAGATTCGTTTCTCAAGACGCCGCCGAAGCGCTTCGTCGATGTCCCACGGGAAGTTCGTCGCCGCCAGGACCATTACTTTTTTTGACGTCTTCTCGTCGCCGTTTTCGCCACTCTCGTCCTCATCACCACCACAGCACCCGTCGATCTGCACCAGGAACTCGGATTTCACCCGACGCGACGCTTCGTGCTCACCCGACGCCCCCCGCGACGTGCACAGCGAGTCGATTTCGTCGATGAAAATCGTGCTCGGCGCGTGGTTTCTGCGAATGTAAAAGAAAAGGGTCAGTCGCTACGTCTCGAGTACGGGTGTACTGTATGGGCGGCGATTTATAAAGTATGTAGCAGTTGCCAGTACTGGTAAAGTTATCAGTAGTGCACTCAGTAAACAGTCACGTAGGGGCATCGAACCGTGTGTCCGGATTTGATAAACGCAACGCGTACCTGGCCAAGTCAAACAGAATGCGAACCATTCTTTCGGATTCCCCGCGGTACTTGCTCGCCAGGGTTGACGACGAGATGTTAAAGAACGTGGTGCCGCACTCCGTGGCGACGGCTTTGGCGAGCATGGTTTTCCCGGTTCCCGGTGGGCCGAACATCAACACCCCTTTCCACGGCCGCCGGATGCCTTGGAAGTACTCGGGCATCCAAAGCGGAAGCACCACGGCTTCTTCCAACACCCGCTTCGCGTCGCGTAACCCGGCGATGTCGTCCCACCGGATGGAAGGCGACCGGTCCAGGATCTCCCTTTCCAGACCCTCCGCCAGCTCAGAATCCACCCCGAAGTGCGTGGTGTGGCCGGCCGCCGACCGCGCGGAGTGAATCGCACCAAGAGCGCCGCCGCCGCCGGCGTTTCGGTGAAAATTACTTTTCGAGTTCACGTGCCCGGTTGTTTTGCGGCCCTCGGGTCGGTCGGCGCCGGCATGGCCGGAACTTCCGGAATGTTTGCCCATACCCCCCCCCCGCGCCTCGCCTCCCGCGCGTCGATCACCCCCGCCTCGAGAAGAGGTACTACCGGCACCAGACCCATCGCCGTTCCGGCCGGGGACACCCGAAGCCCGGTCCCGGTCCTCCGCGTTGCGCCGCGCCCAGTTCGGTAACTCGGGTTTCTTGCCGAGGTGGTTTTTGTGCACCGAAAAGTTTCCATTTCCGTTTCCGTCGCCAAACCCGTCCCTCGGCGTCAACGCGCGCCACACGTCCGGGTCGTCCGTGGATTTGCGAGCGTCGTGGTTAGCACTGTTGTTGTTGTTGCCTCCGTTGCCGTTGCCCCACAGCAAATCAGCCGCCGCGGCGGCAGTGCCGGAAACGCGTTCTTTTTCCCGGGCAGTGTCTCCGCCTCCGCGCGGCGCGTCGAAGTCTAGTTTGTTCCCTCCTCCACCTCCGCCGAAACCCAAGGAAACGCTCGCGTTTTTTCCCGCGGCGGTCGCGGTCGCGGCGGCGGCCCTCGCGCGTTCCGCCGCCGCGTCGCTTCCAGGCCTGGTCGAGAAGATTGACCGCTCCAGCGTTAGCGCGGACACGAAACGGAGCTCGTCCGCGAGCGTAGCGCGCACGCGGTGCCACTTGCCCTGTGGACCGGAGATAATACGGGAGGCGAGGGGATGCGACACGGGTGAGACAATTACGTACGGGGGGTGCAGTACCCTGTGCAAGAGCAGCGAGATTTGGACAGTAGAGTAGTGTTTTGATCCCAACACTAAAAAGGTGGGTGGTTGGGTTCGAAAACGAAAAAGCATCGTCCGCGGGAAGCGCGTGTTCCCGGGCGTACCTTACGGTACGGATCAGTTGTGTCTTCGTCTCGGTCCACGGCGTCGACGTGTCTGCGTCCGGGGTGCGATGGGGGGTCA
>Ga0209711_10005173_pt1 | contig 10236 bp, 10 predicted proteins | sample ArcticOcean_MG_C_7_FD_187441 | JGI IMG/M metagenome (GOLD analysis project Ga0209711, IMG submission 187441) | Marine microbial communities from western Arctic Ocean - ArcticOcean_MG_CB11_88 (SPAdes) (version 2) | ecosystem: Environmental > Aquatic > Marine > Oceanic | place: Arctic Ocean... | reverse complement strand
CGCGACACCTCTTTTTTCCAACATCTCCACCATCTCCTCAGCGCGCCGGAACACGTCCGCGGCTTTGTCCTGGATCGGGCGCGGGTCGTTGAGAAGCGCGCTGACTTCTCCGGGCGCGCCCGCCGCGAGCGCGAAGAGCTCACCTTTGCTCAGCAGATCGAGGCCCCCGAGAGCCACTCTGGGGGCCATGATGGCCGCCGCGAACGGGTCCCTCACCACGCGCTCCAGCGGGGATTCACGTCGGGGGGGGAGGGTGTAGGGGATGTACGAATCGTCCTCGCCGTACGAAGACGACGCGCTCGCGGTGTCCTCCGCCGTGTTCGTCGTCGCCTGGACACCACTTGCGTCATCCGCGGAGGCACGAATCACGACAGCACCGCGACGCCGGGACGACACCGAAGACGCGCCGCGACGGGGCACGACGCGCGCGTAGGGTGCGGCTGAACAAGCCATGGTGAGCGCCACCATGATCTCAACGCACGCGATGGCACGTGCGTCGTAGCACTGCGCCCAATTCTGGAAAAACACGTCACACGAGGACACGAGCCGCAACTGCAATCGCCGCTTCTCCTCGTTCGCGCCAAATCCATGCAATAGTTTCCGACTGGCCATCCATAGGAGATGACCCGTGAATGGTGAACGCTCCCTGCGAATCCTCCCGAATCCTAGTGCTTTTGTCTCTGGGCGGCGCATCATTCGTCGTCGCGCGGCTGGTCTCTCGGCAGACGGTGCTGACGCACGTCAACATGGCGACGATGCTACTCGGCACCACCTTCGGTGTCACGTCGGCGGCGCGCGTTAGCGCGGTACGCCCTCGCGCCGGCGCTGGTGCGCGCGTTGCGCTCGATGTGAGGCACGCCGCTTCGCCGACGCGAGTTGTCGGTCTGGGCCGACGACACACGAGTCTCCGCGTCTCCATCCGCGCGTCGCTCGGCGTGGAAGGCGTCGTGGATGAGAAACCGGAAACGGACGTCCCCTCCATGGACGCACAGGCTTCGGTGAGCCGCGATGAGGCGTGGAAGCAGGTGCGTCCCGTCCCCACTCGGAAGGTGCAAAAGATATCGCCAACCTGGCGCGAGTTTTCGAAGTTTGCGCACCACGACTGACCACCCGAGAGTCCTCCATCCCCTGTCCCACGCAGTTCGGGCTTCACGCAACTCTCGTCGTTGGCGTCACTGCGCTCGCGCTGGCCTTCCCTTGTGCGTTCCCGTCCCACGAAACACCCACCCCGGCTTCGCTCGGAGGAGGCGGTCTCAAAGTCGAACGCGTTTTCTACCCGCCTCGAACCGCCGTTTTCAATCAACGCGATTTTTGAAGAGTTCGAGATTTGGAGATTTCCATCGTCGTCGCTTCGCACGCTCACCGTCTGTCTCTCCCATCTCCACAGGCGCGTCTTTAGCGGCGGCGAAGGCGAAGAGCGTGGCGGCGGTTGCAGGTCCGATTCCATTCCTGCCCTTCACGCATAACCAGATCCTGCGAGCGGTTAACTTAGGTTCCCTACCCGCGTGGGCGTCCATGGTGCTTCTTCCGCGGTGGCGGCACACGAAGAAAATAACCCTCGCGGTGGCGGTGGCGTACTCACTGCTGTACGCCACCCTGGCGTACGTGTTGTTCTCCGACTCCGTGCTGAGTTTGGATCTCAAATCCCTAACCACCGCGGAAGGCATTTCGCGGATATTCTCCGACTCCACCGCCGTGCTCGCGGGGTGGGCGCACTTCATCGTTTTCGATTTGTTCACCGCGAGGTTCTTTGTAGAAGACTCAGCGCGCGTCGGGATCCCGCACATAGCCGTGGTGCCGTGCATTTTGGGGTGCATGTTCTTCGGACCGGTAGGGTTACTAACCTACATCGGCGTGAAGAAAGCACATGCGGTGCTCAGGGACCGGGACGCGAGCGCGCCGAAGACGTACTCGTTTTGAGAACGAGAAAGACGAGAGAGAAGAAAAAGCGGGGACGCGACGCACGGCGTGGGAACCAGGCAAATAGACTTAGCAAGACAAGCGAGCGCGCGTAAGAACAAGAATTTAATCAGCGCAATAGAAAGACATCGTATAACTAACATCTCGTACCCTACACGGAAGGCTGGAGACGTCGAGCAGATGCGGTGGCGGAATAAATATTGACTTGAGCATCACCCCCGTGGCACCTTCGGAGGCATCCTGGGCGCCAAAAGATGTGTTTCCCCGCGGGGACTCGAACCCCGGAAGGCCGGGTGAAAGCCGACACTGATAACCACTACATCACGTCTCCCTGGTGAAACCCAGCACGGGGTGCGCGGGTGATGAGACAATTATTTTTTGTTCTATCTTAAAACAAAACGTTCACGTCTACCACAGCCCCTGAACAAACACCTTCATGGATCCAGCCCACGCGCGGGTGTTGTCACTTCATGGGGCAGCCGTTCGCTTTTGCCCACTTCCACACCTTGAGTTGCCTGCGCTTTGTCGCGTGTGAGCACGTCCTCCTGTCCCACGGGCAGCCGTTCGAGTGCGCCCACTGCAGCGTCTCGAGGTGCCCGCCCTCCGCCGCGGACTCGCACGTCTCCTCGTTCCAGGGGCAGCCGTTCGCGCGCAACCACTGCAGCACCTCGAGGTGTCCTTCTCTCGCCGCCCACGCGCGCGTCTTCTTGTCAAACGGGCAGCCGTTCGAGTGCGCCCACCGCAGTATCTCGAGGTGCCCGCCTCCCGCCGCCAATCTGCACGTCTTCTCGTCCCACGGGAAGTCATTCTCGCGCAACCACTTTAGTATTCGAGTTGTCCCTCCTTCGCCGCCCAAACGCACAACCTATCGGAGTCGTCATCCAGGTCACCTCGCTGATGCATAAGTTGCAGCCCGATTGGGTCTCCGAACTCTATGGCTTTCTCAGCTCCCAGTTCGTACACTTTACGCCCCGTCGCCGCCACCGCATCGCGCATCTCACGACTCACCGCTCGGAGCCGTGCGAGATCTGAGGGATCGGGCAGATTGCGCGAACTCAGGACGTGCGTAATGAGGATGTGGACTGGCAGAGCCGCGAAGGCGGCGCCAGCATCACGCTGGTGCGCGATATTACTAAAGTCAGGAGTGTTGGGGTGGGATGTCGGCATGCTGCGTCGTTGCGCGGGCGAGTGTGACTTGAGACGCGTTTCGTCGCTTCCGAGAAAAGGCGTTTTTTTTTAAATTAAAAGTCTGAAAATAAATTCACTTCTCGCTTCCTTCTCGACACCAAAACGCTCAAGGACGCGCGACGGCGCCGTCAACCACAACCTGCGCCGCGTCACAAACCGCCGTGACGAGCGGCGATGTCGCGACTTGGAACACGTCAGTCGAGGTGGGGAGGCTGTCCGGCCGGCAGCAAAAAGGCAAAAACATTTTCGCAAAAAGTGTGAGTTTTTGTTTGCGCGCGTCTGTGCTCGATAAGCTTCACTGCTTCAGGCTCAATTTTGACCGGCATGGCGGTTTCGAAGGGGGCTTCACCGAGGCGGTCAAGATGCAAAAACGGGCTGGCAGATATGCCATGCATCGAACCGCCGACGCAACAAACGTCAAAATTTTGGACATCGTTTTTCCAAAAATGATTTCCCAAGATTGAGCTTCACCCATGCGACAGTGCGATGCTCACGGAGGCACTGATGGATGCAAAAACTGATGGATGCAAAAGATGTGTTTCCCCGCGGGGATTCGAACCCCGGTATGCCACGTGAGAGGCGACTATGCTAACCAACTACATCACGGGGAACACAGGCGCAACTTCCGTAAAGTTGTTGCGGTCTGTATTTCAGCCAGGAGTTAACCGGCTTGGTGGCGATTTTCGAATCTGTCTCTCCATTAGGAGAGGCGGTTTGAGCAGCTGACCACGGAAGGAAGGATTATAACCACAGATAGAAAATATACCATCTCAGAGCTTATTTAGTCGGCGAAAAACGCAAATCCTTACGACTCAAGATCGAGGGGTTAAACGTGCCATATACACTCTAGGGAAAAACAAAACTGAGAAGCCCAAGGGGCGAAGCAACGACACTTCCCGACACTCCAACACCGCGCCGTGCTGTCCCCTCTCCACGCTCTTCTCCCGCGAAGACACCACACCACGCCTTCTCTGCGTCTCACACGAGTCTCTCACGAAATACGCACCATGCGCTCGCTGAACTGGAACACGCGAACCGTCGCGGTCGCCGCGCTGGTACTCGCCGTCGCGTCACACCTTCCTCACGTCGCACTCGCCTCGGGAGACCCGGAGGTGGTTGACGGCGTCGAGCCTACCCACGAAGGCTCCACCGCGTTCATCATGGGAGATGTCGCCACGCTCCTTGACGTGAAAGACATGCAAGAAACCGACTCAGCCGCTCCGGACGAGCTCGCGAAAGGGTGGGAGGACGCCTTGGAAGTCTCAACGCAGCCTCGTAGGTTCGACTTTGTTTTCACCTCGCCTCGCCGCGCGGTGGAAACCATGTTCCCCATGTCTTGGGACGTCCCCCTGACGCCTTCCACGATGATCACGTCCGTGCCGCGACGGAGCTTACGACCGTGCCATCACGGCGGTGATGACATGATGCGATACGCTGATCTGTTTTCCCTGACCCGCGCGCGCGACGAAACCGACGACGCTCCGTGGTTGCGTCCGTCCATGGCGTTCACCACCACGAACACGAAAACGCTCACCACCTGGGTCGTGTGCGTTGACGTCATCGCGCTTCTAGTCACCGTCGTCGCGCTGGTGATCATTACCGTCCTCGCCATGCTTCTCCTCGATCTGTGCATGTGCTGTTTCGGAGTGCGGGACGGAGACGACGAGGACGGACCGGAAACCGCGGACGCGTCGACGGAAACGCTTCTCCCGTTGACAGATTCGCGTACGGAGAAACAAAAACAATTCGCGGAAGACGAATTGCTGGTTACACACCAATGCTGAACACTACCTCTCCGTCGCTGCTGAACACGCGATGTGCGTACCGCCGCTTGAAACAAACGCGCCTACGGTGCGTTCCGGGAGGTGAGAAAATAAGATCGAAAGAACGTGAATCGAGAACAGACGAAAGAACGCAAACAGAGAGACTGAAATTGGACGTAATAGTACGGACGTAGAGACTGAGATTGGATGTAATACGGATGTAGAGATACGGATGTAGAGACTGAGGTTGGATGTAATTGGATGCATAAATTGGATCTCCATACAAAACAACGCTCATCATCATCATCATCCCTCCTTCTTTCTATTGCTGCAGAAGCCGTTCCGCGATGAACATGTCTTCCGGCGTGGTGACTTTGATGTTGACGTACGACCCTTCCGTGATCTGCACGCGTCCCCCCATGAACTCCACGATTGACACGTCGTCGGTGACTTCGTACCCTTTTTCGTTGACCAGCGCGAACCCGCGTTTCAGTAAATCGGGCTTGATCACCTGCGGCGTTTGCATTTCCCACAGTTTGCTTCGGTCCAAGGTCTTGGCGATTGATAAATCGTCGTTCACCTCCTTCACCGTTGCTTTGCACGGCACCGCTAAGACCGCGGCGCCGTGCGTCATGGCGTCTACGAAACACCGCGCCGCGTCTTTCACGTCGGTCAGGGGACGCGCGCTGTCGTGGATCGCGGCAAGCGCGGCGCCGTCGCGAACGGCGGACAAGCCGTTGAACACCGAATCCTGACGTTCCTTGCCGGGCAGCGCGAAAATCACGGGCTTGGGCACTTTACAGTTCTCGAACACGTCCCGGTACGACGGGTCGCACACCACCACGATCTCCCCCACCTCGTCCATCTCCGCGAACTTCTGGAAGCTGTACAGCGCGATGGGCGTGCCGAGCAGGGGCAGGTACTGTTTCGGCATGTCAGCGCCCATGCGCTTACCCACGCCGCCCGCGAGCAGAACCAGCGACACGCTGCCTTTCTCCACCGAGGCAGCGGCGACGCAGCGCATCGCGCGACGGCTGGTCGTCGCGCGGCGACGGGAAGCGGTGAACAGCGACTGGGCGGGGGTCGCCAGCGATGCGGAGACGGCAGCCATCGTGATTGTTTTTGTAAGAGAAAAAACGACAATCGGGAGGCGCGTGATCTGCTCGCGTGCAGGCAGAAGATGAAGTGCTGAACTCAAAGTTCGGGAGCACGTACGTGTGGCGTTGCCAAGTCAGAAACCTTCGGTGCGCGTGCGGTTGTGTCCTCGTGACGGAGCCAGACCGAAGGAAACACGATTGCCAACTGTGTGATCCGATTTTATCCAGTTTCGGGAAAGTTTGGAGCTGCCGAGGAAAGCGCTTCGAAGCGCCGGCGCCCCACTTCTCGTGCGCACGCGGCTAGGTACCGCCCTCGCCGTTGTCGACACCCTTGTGTGCATCCGGACCAAGCTCGTTCCCCGAGAGAGAACCCGGACGGAGTAGTCCCACCGCGATGGCTGCTTTTTCGACGTGTGCGCGCGTCGCTAACCTGGTTGCGACGAACGCCTCGGCATCTGTGTCGTCCCAACGCCGCACGCAACGCGTGTCTGCCCACGGTGTTCACGATCGTCGCACCACGCGTTCCCGCCACGCCATCCGCGTGCGTGCCTCGGATGATGACGACGCGGAGGGAGCCAAAAAGAAGACGCCGTCCACAAATCAGATGCTCGTGTTCGTGCCACCGCATCCCCTAATCAACCATTGGCTGGCAGTCGCGCGCAACGTGCAGACCCCGCCGCCGATCTTCCGCAGCACACTAGCCGAGATCGGCCGCTTGCTGATTTACGAGTGCGCGCGTGACTGGCTCCCCACGATCCAGGGCGTGGTCGAGGGCCCGATGGCGAACGCGAACGTGGAGATGGTGGACACGTCGCAACCAATCGCGGTGGTGCCCATTCTCCGCGCCGGTCTCGTGCTTCTGGAAGAAGCCAAGACAGTGCTTCCCGCAACGAACACGTACCACCTCGGGTTCGTGAGAGACGAAACGACGTTGGAGGCGAAGATGTACTTGAACAAACTCCCCACGAAATTCGTTGAGGGGCAGCGCATTCTTATTTCCGACCCGATGCTCGCCACCGGAGGCACGATGGTGAAAGCGATCGACGAGTGCGTGGCGCGCGGCGCGGACGTCAAGAACATCCGCGTGGTGTGCGTCGTGACGTGCCCGCCCGCGTTGACGGTTCTGTCGGACAAGTACCCCGGGCTGCGCCTATACGCCGCGATGATCGACGAGGAACTCAACGACGACGGGTACATCATGCCGGGCCTGGGCGACGCGGGGGACCGGGCGTTTGGGACGGAGTGAGTTTTCTGTTTTCTGTTTCACAAAAATACGCGGAGAGAGATGACGACGACGACGCGCGCGCGGGTGTTCCGGTACTCGGTACACGGAACGAACGCGCGCGCGGTAGTGTTGGTATAACAACAAATACAAATGATGATACACAGTCATGGCACCGTGCCCGTGACTTTTTGAATTTTTATCCTCGGAACCTGACTTTAATTCAACCCGCCCAAACCGCTGGCGAGCGAATACGCGGGGAACACGATGTTCGGGAACTTCTTCGCCAAATTAACAAACTCTTCGTACGAGATGTTCCCGTCTCCGTCCGCGTCGCACTGTTTCATGAGCCACTCTGTTTTCCGATCAAGCTGTTTCGCGGACGCCATGTTCGTGGCCTTGACGATCTTCTTAAGCTCCTCCGCGTCGATCGTGCCGCTGCCGTCCAGGTCGAAAACCTGAAACGCGAACTTCACCTTGTCCTCGCGCGCGCTCCCTCCCACGTTGGACAAACCCACCACGAACTCCTTCAAGTCGATTGTGCCGTTTTTGTCCGTGTCGAAAATCCCGAATAAACGCTCCACGAACGGCGACCGCTCCACCCGCAGTAAACGGCAAAACTCGTTGATGTCGACTTGTCCGCTTTTGTCAGTGTCGATGCTTAGGAACTGCTTGTACACTTTTTTCAGCGCGTCGTTATCAAGGCCGTGTTGTCTTTGAAACGACTCCATGTCCGCGATGGGGTTGCCCCCGGGAGGTGGCAGATCCGCGCCGAAGGCACCCCCCGCCGGCGCGCCCCCGCCCCCGCCCCTGCCCCCGGGCACGTTCGCCGGCGGCGGCATCCCTTGAAACGTGCTGATGAGCTTGAAAAACTCCTCGAAGCTCACCTGCCCATCACCGTCCAGGTCCGCCATGAGGATCATCTCATCCACCTCATCGTCGGTGGCTTTCTCTCCCATGCTCTGTAAGATGTGCGCGATCTCGGCCGCGCCCACGTACCCGTTCTTGTCCAGGTCGAACTCGCGGAACGCCTCTTTGACCTCATCCGCGGTCAAAGCCACGCCCGGGGCTCCGCCCCTATCGCCCATAGGTGAGCCACCGCCCGGACCCATGCCAAAATCGGGGCCGCCCTGCTTCCCGCTGAACATTTTGCCGAACATCGCGCCTCGCGACTCTGCCGCGAAGTGCCGCGCGCGGTGTTCTCTGGCCGAGGCAACAACGGGGCGAACGCGCGTGGTGCCGTCGGTGTTATAAGAAGGAATAATTGAGGAAAATCTTGTTCGACACGCCGTCGCCTTCCCCGGCACTGTGTTCTCGCGCCATCGTGAAACGGGGTCACACGAAAGTGCTTGCCCCCGAGTCTCACAGCGCAAAGTTTCGCTCAGCATCGTGACGTCAACCCGCGGCTTTGAGCAACCATGGGTTCCGACGCCCGCTCGCGGAGACTTTTCCTTCTCGCGGTGACGACCAGCATGGTTCTCGGCGTCTTTTCGGCTGAGGCGGACGTCACGCCGTCCCCGGCTGATTTCGGCGCGCGCCGTTCGTACGCGATTTTCCGCGGTCTCCTCGGCGACGACACCGGAGGCATCCCGTTCGACCTCCTGGATCTCCTCGCCGCGATGCCAATCGAAATACAGCGCCAGATGTTGAGGGAGTTTGGGCAAGAGATGGTGGACCAAGGCAAGGCGAACTGTAACATCTTCGGCGGCGTTTCTTCGTGCCAGGCTTTGAGCGCGAGCTCGGCGTACCACAATTCGTGCCCTAACTACCCGCTCACCGTGGACTGTGCGTTTTATCACGGCAGCATGATGGAGATCGACGACGACCCGACGAAGGATTTGCGCGACGAAGCGGCGAGGGTCGACCCGAACTCCGCGACGTGTGTTTCGTGCGAGGACAACTTGGGTGAACTGTACTGCGCGCAAGCGGTTCCGAAGTGCGGCACGTTCCAGACGCACGTCGAGATGGTGTTCCTTCCCCTTCTGGAAGACGTGGCGAGGGCGAAACAACACGGTGGGGACTATCAGCCCGCGATTGAGCGCTTGTTACCGCGCATCGCGAACGCAACCGGGTTGGTGTCGCCGTGCAAGGAGTACTGCGCGGCCGTGACCGCGTCGTGCGCGTGCGGCCGTGAGTTGTTGTTCGGCGCGGCGGTTGACATGCTGGAGAAGGCGCAGACAGCGAACACAGCCAGCGGCCTCCCGCAACTCCCCGCCGGGACCTTCGAACAGATGTTCTCACAGTTCCGCGACACGCCGCTGTGCGACATGTACCAGCCGCGCGGCACGCCCGGGTTCATCGGACACTGCCCTGATGTGCAAACGCCGCTTTCGAACGCCTCCTGTGACTGGTGTCCCGGCGGCGCCGGCCGCCCGGATGCCACCTTGCCGACTTTCGTGGAGGAGTACCTCGCGGACGCGCTGGTGAACGGGATGCTGGGGTGGCTGATTGGCCCGGAGGGGTTGTTGAAAGACGCCGACTTCTTCGCCGACGGCGACGGCGACTACGAGTTCACGCACAAACACGGAGAGGCAGGGCAACCGGGTGCGAGTCACCACCGCGATCACGGCCACCACGGCAGCGGGCCGAGCCCTGGGGCGATCGCGGTGCGCTGGGTGCTCGCGCTAGGTCTGGTAGCGGCGGGCGGGTACGGCGGGTTCGCGTGGTATGAAAAAAAACGCCTCGGCGGGGAGCATTTCTTTGGACAAAGCGCGCGCGGCGCGTACGCCCCCATGCGCGGCTTCGCCGACCCCGAGTTTGACGATTTCGAATCGCAGCTGGACGTACGCGCGGTACCGCTAGGACAATAACGAACAGAAGGCGCAGCTTGAATTGAGTAGCAGGGAGAGTGTAGTCTTGTAAATTAACAACCGCTGCCTTTGGGTGTGTCCTTTTTTTGTTTTTTTTTGGTTTCTCAAAATTGTGAGCGTGCGCATCGCCATTTCTCTCCTCATTCTTTTTGATTGCTCGATCCGTCCAAGGGTGTTCGTCTTTGGTGGTGGACCGCGGCGCTTTCGAGCAGTCCCCCCCGCGCAACCCCGCGGTC